>FTKD01000078.1_pt9 | contig 73365 bp, 57 predicted proteins | sample 1658191 | NCBI WGS metagenome assembly FTKD01 (sample SAMEA3914808, study PRJEB12502) | metagenome | biome: forest; material: soil | place: Canada | collected 2011-08-03 | depth 0.3 m
GGCGGGGGAGCTTGTTTTGTGAGGTCAAGGAGGAGGAGGCCGCAGGCCGACGGGGGACACGAACAAAACAAGCTCCCCCGCCGAGTCGTGCCTGACCCAGCTCGCCCCGCAAACCAAAGCGCCCCGCAAACCAATGCACCCGCAGATCGGCGAAGAACCTTTTTCTTTGCCTGCAACAATCGCGCCGATGACTCCCGAGCCCATCGTCCCAGCCGAGGTCGATTTCTCCGATCCCGCCTCGCCGCGATCGCCCCGCTACGACGACCGCTACCACGCGGCCTATGGCGCGTTCGAGCAGGCCGCGCACGTGTTCCTGCGCGGCAACGAGCTGCCTTCGCGCTGGCAGGGACGCGCCGGGTTCACGATCCTGGAGACCGGCTTCGGCCTGGGCAACAACTTCCTGGCCACCTGGGCCGCGTGGCGCGCCGACGAGCGCCGCTGCGCGCGGCTGCGCTTCATCTCCATCGAGAAGCACCCGCTGCGCGCCGCCGACCTGGCGCGCGCCCTGGCGGGCTCCAGCGAGCCCGGGCTCGCGGCGCAGCTGTGCGCCGCGTGGCCGCCGCTGACGCCCGATCAGCACCTGCTGTCGTTCGAGGGCGGCAGCGTGGAGCTGCTGCTGGTGCTGGGCGACGCCACCGAGCGCCTGCGCCAGGTCGTGGCCAGCGTCGACGCGTTCTACCTCGACGGCTTCGCGCCCGCGCGCAATCCGCAGATGTGGGCGCCGGGCATCTTCAAGGCCCTGTCGCGCCTGGCCGCGCCGGGCGCCACCGCCGCCACCTGGAGCGCCGCGCGCGCGGTGCGCGACGGCCTGCAGCAGGCCGGCTTCGCCTGGCAGGTCGACGACGGCATCGGCGGCAAGCGCCACATCACGCTCGCCACCTTCGCGCCGCGCGCGCCCATGCGCAAGCCGGTGGCGCGCACGGGCGATGCGGCGACGCACCGGGTCGCGATCATCGGCGGCGGCCTCGCGGGCGCGGCGTGCGCGGACGCGCTGGCGCGCGAGGGCCTGCACTGCACCGTGTTCGACCGCCACGCGCAACCCGCGGCCGCTGCGTCGGGCAACGTGGCAGGCCTGTTCCACGGCGTCTTCCACCCCGAGGACGGCATGCACGCGCGGGCGCACCGCGCGGCCGCGCTCGCCGCCGCGCCGGTGTACGCGCGCGCGATCGCGGCGGGCGTCGCGGGCCGATGCGACGGTCTCGTGCGGCTGGTGCCCGAGCACGTGGACGCGGTGCCGCTGGCCGACGCGCTGGCCCGCAGCGGCCTGCCGCCCGAGTACCTGCGCGCCTGGTCGGCGGGGCAGGTGCAGGCCGCGGGCGGCCCCGGCTGCGCGGCCTGGTTCTATCCGGGCGGCGGCTGGATCTCGCCGGCCGAACTGGTGCGCTGGTGGCTCGCGAACCCCGGCGTCGCCTGGCAGGGCGACGCCGCGGTGGCGCGCCTGGAACAGCGCGACGACGGCTGGCATCTGTTCGACAGCGCCGGCGCCCCGCTGGCCACGGCCGACGCCGTGGTGTTCGCCAACGCCGGCGACGCGACGACGCTGTGGTCGCGCTGCACCGACGCGCTGGGGCAGGCGCTCGCGGCCGGCGCCGACTGGATGCCGCCGCTCGCCTCCACGCGCGGCCAGGTGAGCATCGTCGCCGCCGCCACGCCGGGCCTGCGCGCGCCACCGCGGCCCATCGCCGGATCGGGCTACGTGATCACGCTCCAGGACGGCAGCGTGCTGTGCGGCGCGACGACCGACGCCGACGATCCCGATGCCGACGTGCGCCTGTGCGACCACGCGCACAACCTGCGGCAGCTGGCGGCCATCACGGGCGCGCGGCTGGCGGCACCGGCGCCGGAATGGGCGGCGACGGCGGACGACGACGAGCACCTCGCCGCCGCGCTGGTGGCGCGCGGGCAGCTGTACGGGCGCGTGGGCTGGCGCGCCACGGCAGCGGATCGCCTGCCGCTGATCGGCGCCGTGCCGGCGCTGCCGGATGAAGGCGACGCCGCGCCGCCCGACCAGCCGCGCCACTGGCCACGCGTGCCGGGGCTGTTCGTGGCCTCGGGCCTGGGCTCGCGCGGCCTGACGTGGGCGCCGCTGGCCGGCCGCCTGATCGCGAGCTGGATCGCCGATGCGCCCTACCCGGTGCCGGCCGACGTGGTCGACGCGCTGGATCCGGCGCGCTTGTGCACGCGCCGCGTGCGGGCCTCGCGCCGGCCCGGCTGATCACTTCGGGTCGCGGAAGGTCAGCAGCGTGTCCAGCACGCGCCGTACCGGCGCGTCGAGCTGCTCGCGCGGCCGGTGCGCGAGCCCCAGGCGCCGCACCAGCGCGGGCCGCAGCGGGCGCACCTGCAGGCGTCCGGCCAGCGTCTCGTCGGCATGCTCGAAGGGCAGCACCGAAACGCCGTAGCCGGTGGCCACCAGCTGGCGCGTGATCTCGTTGATCGTCACCTCGATGCGCGCCTTCGGCCGCAGGCCCGCGGCCGCGAACCACGCGGTGACCGTCTGTGCGATGTTCGTGTCCGGCTCCTCGAGGATCAGCGGATGCCGCGCGAGCCAGGCGGGCGTCACCGCCGCGGGCGCCTTCATGCCGGCCGGCAGGATCGCCAGCATGGGCGTGCGGCGCAACGGCGTCACCGCCAGCGTGGGGTAGCCGGGCTGCGGCAGCGCGACGAGCGCGAGGTCGAAGTCGTCGACGAACAGGCGCCGCATCAGGGAGGCCGAGGTGCCCAGCGTCAGCTGCACGTCGATGTCCGGATGGCGCGCCTCGAACGCCGCGATCAGCTGCGGCAGCAGGTGCGTCACCGCGCCGGCGGTGCAGGCCAGGCGCACGCGGCCGACCTGGCCCTCGCGGTGGCGCTCGACAGCCTCGATCGCGTCGTCGGCCTCGCGCAGCAGGCGGCGCGCACGGGCCACGAGATCGGCGCCGGCGGCCGTGGGCGTCACGCGGCGCGCGCCGCGCAGCAGCAGCGGGGTGTCGAGCCGGCTCTCGAGCTCGCTCACGTGCAGGCTCACCGTCGGCTGCGCGAGATGCAGCGCACGACCGGCCGCCGAGAAAGTGCCGAGGTCGGCGATGGCCACCAGCGTGCGCAACTGGTCGAGGTTCAGTTCTCTCATCAGGTTTCCTGATAACTCAGGCCAGGATTCTCAACTTCCACGATGCTAGCGCCGGCGGCAACATGCGCGCAATGACGTTCTCCGTCTCACCGCCGCCGCTGCCCGTCCGCGCCCTCGTCGCGCTGTGCGTCCTCAACCACGTGGCCCTGTCCGGCGCCCGGCTGGCGCTGCTGGAGCAGGCGATCCGGCTGGGCGTGCCGTCGCTGGGCGTCGGGCTGATGTTCGCGCCGTTCGCGCTCGCGTCCACGCTGGGCGCGCTGCCGCTGGGGCGCTGGGTCGATCGCATCGGCGCGCGCCGCCCCGCACTCGCCGGCATGGCGCTCACCACGCTCGCGCTGGCCGCGTCGGCGCTCTGGCCGACGCCCGCGGCGCTGACGGCCGCGGCGGCGGTCGTCGGCCTGGGCTACACCGCGTCGCTGATCGCGCTGCAGTCGGAGATCGCGCGCGGCCGCGACGAGGTGACGCGGCGCGCCGGCTTCGCGGCGTTCGCGGTCGGCACCGCCGCCTCCAGCGGCTTCGGGCCGTTCCTGGCCGGCCAGGTGCTGGCGCACGGCGGCGCGCCGGTCGCTTTCGGCGTGCTGGCCTGCGTCTCGATGGCGGCGTTCGCCAGCGGGGCCGCGCGGGCGGGCCGCCTCCTTCACATGACCGGCGCCGCCGCGGCCGCGCGGGCACCCGCGTCGTGGCACGCGTCCTTCGAGGGCCTGGGCGGCCTGCGCCGCCTGCTGCTGGCCGACCTCGGCATGGCGCTCGCGTGGAACGCCAACGGCTTCGTCGTGCCGCTGGTCGCGCATCGCCACGGCTGGTCGGCCGACATCGCCGGCAACCTGCTGGGCTGCTTCGGCGCCGCCGTGGTCCTGGTGCGCGCGCTGCCGCATGCCTGGCGCGCCCGCGGCAGCGACTGGGGCGCGATCACGCGCGCGCTGCTGGCGAGCGGCGCGGTGCTGGCGCTGCTGCCCCTGGTGGCATCGATGCCGACGCAGTTCGTGCTGCAGGCCCTGCTGGGCTGCGGGCTGGGCAGCTCGCTGCCGTCGGTGATGGCGCTGGTGGAGGCGCGCACGCCGGCCGGGCGCCGCGCCGAGGTGCTGGGCCTGCGCCAGGCGGTGCTGGGATTCGGCGCGACGACGACGCCGACGGCGGTCGGCGCGCTGATCGCGGCGGCGGGACTCGCGCCCGCGCTGGCGGTGGTGGGCGGCGCGCTGCTGGGCCTGGGCGCGGCCATCTCGCCGCGCGAACGCGGCGACGCGTCTCAGGCGGCGTCGTAGGTCAGCGTCCGCACGCCGCCGGACGTGCCCAGCAGGCACACGCTCGCGCGATGGCGCGCGAAGATGCCCACGCACACCACGCCGGGCCACTGGTTGATCTCGCGCTCCAGCGCCGCGGGGTCGGTGATGGACAGGCCGCGCACGTCGACGATCGGGTGGCCGTTGTCAGTGAGGACGCCGGGACGCACGATGGGCTGGCCACCCATCGCGACGAAGCGCCGCATGACCTGCGGGACGGCCATCTGGATGACTTCCACCGGCAGCGGAAAGCGGCCCAGCACGTCGACCTTCTTGGATTCGTCGGCGATGCAGACGAACTTCCCGGCCAGGTCGGCCACGATCTTCTCGCGCGTCAGCGCCGCGCCGCCGCCCTTGATCATGCAGCCCGCGCCGTCGATCTCGTCGGCGCCGTCCACGTAGACGCCCAGCGAGGTCACCTCGCCGGCCTCGAGCACGGGGATGCCGTGCTTCTTCAGGCGTTCGGTGCTCTGCACGGAACTCGACACCGCGCCGGCCACGCGCACCGGCATGCGCGCGAGCGCCTCGATGAACTGGTTGACGGTGGAGCCGGTGCCCACGCCGACGATGCTGCCGGGTTGGACGTAGGCGATGGCGGCCTGGCCGACGAGGGCCTTCAATTCGTCTTGAGTCATCCGGCGATTATCCCGTGCCGCGCGCCATCGCGGACAATACGGCACCTCGATTCCCGCACGCCGTCCCGTCGCATGTCGCTCGTCCCCTACGCCCTGACCCGCCCCTTCCTGTTCGGCCTCGACCCCGAGCACGCTCACGAGCTGACGCTGGACGCGATCGCGCGGCTGCAGAACACGCCACTGCAATGCCTGTGGAGCGAGGCGCGCGTGAATGATCCGGTCACCGTCGCCGGCCTGAGGTTCCCCAACCGCGTGGGCCTGGCCGCGGGGCTGGACAAGAACGGCCGCTGCATCGACGGCCTGGGCGCGATGGGCTTCGGCTTCATCGAGGTGGGCACCGTCACGCCCAAGGCGCAACCGGGCAACCCGAAGCCGCGCATGTTCCGCCTGCCCGAGGCCCATGCGCTGATCAACCGCCTGGGCTTCAACAACCTCGGCCTGCCCGCGTTCCTCGACAACGTGAAGCGCGCGCGCAGCTTCCGCCAGGCCGGCGGCATCCTGGGCCTGAACATCGGCAAGAACGCCGCGACGCCCATCGAGAACGCGACCGACGACTACCTGATCGGCCTGGCCGGCGTCTACCCGCACGCCGACTACGTGACCGTCAACATCTCCAGCCCCAACACCAAGAACCTGCGCGCGCTGCAGAGCGACGAGGCGCTGGACGCGCTGCTGGGCGCGCTCGCCGAACGCCGCGCGGCGCTGGCGAAGGAACACGGCCGCACGGTACCGATGTTCCTGAAGATCGCCCCCGACCTCGACGAGGGCCAGGTGCACGTGATCGCCGCCACGCTGGGCCGCCACGGCATGGACGGCGTCATCGCCACCAACACGACGATCTCGCGCGAAGCGGTCAAGGGCCTCAGGCATGCCGAGGAGACGGGTGGGCTGTCGGGCAAGCCGGTGCTGGAGGCCAGCAACCGCGTCATCCGCCAGCTGCGCGCCGAGCTCGGGCCGAAGTTCCCCATCATCGGCGTGGGCGGCGTGATGTCGGGCGCCGACGCCAAATCCAAGATCGCGGCGGGTGCGGATCTCGTGCAGATCTACACGGGCCTCATCTACCAGGGCGCGCCCCTGGTGCGCGACGCGGCCCTGGCGATCAAGGGCTGACGCAACAACGACGAGGGGGCCACGCAGGCCCCCTCTTCATTGGCGAGCCGCGGCTCTCAGTGAATCGTCGCGCCCGTGCGCTCCTGCACGTCTTCCTTCGTCACGCCCGGCGCCAGCTCGACGAGCTTGAGGCCTTCTGGCGTCACATCGAGCACGCACAGGTCGGTGATGATGCGGTTGACCACGCCCACGCCGGTCAGCGGCAGCGTGCACTTGGGGATCACCTTCAGGTCGGTCGAGCCGTCCTTCTTGGTGGCCACGTGCTCCATCAGCACCACGACACGGCCGACGCCGGCGACCAGGTCCATCGCGCCGCCCATGCCCTTGACCATCTTGCCGGGGATCATCCAGTTGGCCAGGTCGCCGTGCTCGCTGACCTGCATCGCGCCGAGGATGGCCAGGTTGATCTTGCCGCCGCGGATCATGCCGAAGCTGTCCGCGCTGGAGAAGATGCTGGAGCCCGGCAGCGTGGTCACGGTCTGCTTGCCGGCGTTGATCATGTCGGCGTCGACCTGGTCTTCCGTGGGGAACGGGCCGATGCCCAGCAGGCCGTTCTCGCTCTGCAGCCACACCTCCATGCCCGCGGGCACGTGGTTGGCGACCAGCGTGGGCAGGCCGATGCCCAGGTTCACGTAGAAGCCGTCCTGCAGTTCCTTGGCGGCGCGCGCCGCCATCTCGTCTCGGTTCCAAGCCATTGTGTGAGTCTCCGTGTTCTCAGGCGGCGGTCTTGGTGACCGTGCGTTGTTCGATGCGCTTCTCGGGGTGGGCGTTCAGCACGATGCGGTGCACGAAGATCCCGGCCAGGTGGACGGCGTCCGGGTCGAAGGTGCCGGTCTCGACGATCTCCTCGACCTCGACCACCGTGATCTTGCCGGCCTGCGCCACGTTCGGGTTGAAGTTGCGCGCGGTGCGGCGGAACATCAGGTTGCCCGACTTGTCGGCCTTCCAGGCCTTGACCAGCGACACCTCGGGGTTCAGCGCCAGCTCCATCACGTACTTCTGGCCGTTGAACTCGCGGATCTCCTTGCCGTCGGCCACGATGGTGCCCACGCCCGTCTTCGTGAAGAACGCCGGGATGCCGGCGCCGCCGGCGCGCAGCTTCTCGGCCAGCGTGCCCTGCGGCGTGAAGTCGAGCTTCAATTCGCCGGCCAGGTACTGGCGCTCGAACTCCTTGTTCTCGCCCACGTAGCTGGAGATCATCTTGCTGATCTGGCGCGTGGCCAGCAGCTTGCCGAGGCCGAAGCCGTCGACGCCCGCGTTGTTGGAGATGACGGTGAGATCCTTGGCGCCGCTGTCGCGCAGCGCATCGATGAGGGCCTCGGGGATGCCGCAGAGGCCGAAGCCTCCCACGGCGAGCAGCTGGCCGTCCTTGACGATGCCTTGCAGCGCCGCGGCGGCGCTCGGATAGACCTTGTTCATGCGCGCTTGTCTCCGGTGGAAATGAGAGATTCCTGGCCCCGGAGTCTGCCCCGGTGGCAATGGGCGAGAGCGTACTACTTAAGGCGTTACGTAGCCATTACGTAGAATTGACTACATGAGCCGCGACGCCCTGCCCCCGACGACCGCCTCGGCCGAGGCCCTGGCCCACGCCGCCGACCTGCGCGCGGGCTTCGACTACCGCACCGCGTTCGAGTTCGCGCCCATCGGCCTGGTGCTGTCGCGCCACCGCCTGATGATCGACTGCAACCGCGCCGTGCTGGCGATGTTCCGCGCGCAACGCGACCAGCTGATCGGCCAGTCGTTCCGCGTGCTGTATCCGACGCAGGGCGAGTACGAACGCACCGGCGAGCGCATCGTCGCGAGCCTGGACACGGCCGGCCGCTACGCCGACGAGCGCGTGATGCGCCGCGTCGACGGCGAGCTGTTCTGGTGCCACGTGTGGGGCCACGCGCTCGACGCCGCGGACCCTCACGCGGCGGGCATCTGGAGCTTCGAGGACCTGTCGTCCAAGCGCTCGCTGAAACTCGACTTCACCGCCCGCGAGCGCGAGATCGCGGCGCTGCTGATCGAGGGCCTCACCAGCAAGATGGTGGGCAAGCGGCTGGGCATCAGCCCGCGCACCGTCGACGTCTACCGGGCGCGGCTGATGCGCAAGGTGGGTGCGTCGACGACGGCGGAGCTGGTGCACAAGCTGCTGTCAGGCTGACGCTTCGTCCTCAGCTGCAGGCCCCGCGCAGCGGGGTCACGTCATGCCGCGCGACGATCTCGACGGGAGGAGCGAGGGGGGCGTCACAAACCGAAACCGTCGTCCGCCTGGAGGACGGCGCCGTTGATGAAGTGGCTCTCGTTGGCGCACAGCATCAGCAGCGCGCTGTCGAGGTCGGAAGGCTTGCCGATGCGCTTGCGCGGCGTCATCTGGATCAGCTTCTGGCCCGACTCGGTGGCCCAGTAGTGGTGGTTGATCTCGGTGTCGATGTAGCCGGGGCACAGCGCGTTGACGTTGATGTCGTAGCGGCCCCATTCCAGCGCCATCGCCCGGGTCATGTGGATCACCGAGGCCTTGCTCATCGCGTAGATGCCGATCTGCGACAGCGGGCGCAGGCCGGCCATGGAGGCGACGTTGACGATACGGCCGCCCGTATACGTACCCGGCGCGGCGCCGCGGGCGCGCGCGATCATCCGGCGGGCCACTTCCTGTGCTACGAAGAAGGCGCCGCGGGCGTTGACGTCGAACACGTAGTCGAAGTCTTCCGGCGTCACGTCGGTGAGCTTCTGCGTGGTGCTCACGCCGGAGTTGTTGATGAGAATGTCGATGACGCCCATCTCGGTCTCGGCGTGCGCGACGGCGGCCTTGATGCTGTCCGGGTCGGTGACATCGAGCTCGACGACGTGCGCGTCGCCGCCGGCGGCCTCGATCTCGGCGCGCAGGGTCTTCAGCCGCTCGACGCGGCGCGCGGCCAGCACCACGCCCGCGCCAGACTCGGCCAGGGTCTTCGCGAACTGCGCGCCAAGCCCGCTGGAGGCGCCGGTGACGAAGGCCACGCGGCCCGCCAGGTCGATCTTCATGCCCATGATGGTTCTCACTGATTGATTGGGTGCCACCATAGCACGCAGGACAAAAATCGAACGATCGTGCTATTTTGTTGCGCACCGCCCTTAGAATGCACGACCATCGGCCCAGCTGGCGCCCCAGGCATTCATCTTCCCCAGGAAACCCGCACATGACCCCGCAAGAACTCATTGCTCAATACGGCCCGCGCGAGGCGATGGAATACGACGTGGTGATCGTCGGAGCCGGCCCCGCCGGCCTGTCCACCGCGATCCGCCTGAAGCAGCTCGCCGCCGAGGCCGGCAAGGAGGTATCGGTGGTCGTGCTCGAGAAGGGTTCGGAGCCCGGCGCGCACATCCTGTCGGGCGCGGTGATGGATCCGCGCGCGATCACCGAGCTGCTGCCGAACTGGAAGGCCGACGGCGCGCCGCTGTCGCAGCCGGTGACCGGCGACGAGGTGCTGTTCCTGTCCGAGACCGGCGCGAAGTCGACGCCGGCGTGGCTGATCCCCGACTGCATGCACAACGAGGGCAACTACGTCATCAGCCTGGGCAACGTCACCAAGTGGCTGGCCGGGCAGGCCGAGGCGCTGGGCGTGGAGATCTTCCCGGGCTTCGCGGCCGCCGAGGTGCTCTACGACGACAAGGGCGCCGTCAAGGGCGTGGCCACCGGCAACGTGGGCGTGGGCCGCAACGGCGAGCCGCACGACGGCTTCCAGCTGGGCATGGAGCTGCACGGCAAGTACACGATCTTCGCCGAGGGCGCCCGCGGCCACCTGGGCAAGCAGGTCATCGCCAAGTTCGACCTGCTGGCCGGCCGCGACGCCCAGAGCTGGGCCATCGGCATCAAGGAGCTGTGGGAGATCCCGGCGGACAAGGCCAGGCCCGGCCACGTGGTGCACACGGCCGGCTGGCCGATGGTGGATGACACCTTCGGCGGCGGCTTCCTGTACCACCTCGAGGGCAACAAGGTGACGCTGGGCTTCGTGATCGGCCTCGACTACAAGAACCCGTGGATGAGCCCGTTCGAGGAGATGCAGCGCTGGAAGACGCACCCGTCCATCCGCGCGCACATCGAGGGCGGCAAGCGCATCTCGTACGGCGCCCGCGCCATCAACAACGGCGGCCTGCAGTGCCTGCCCAAGCTGGTGTTCCCCGGCGGCGCGCTGGTGGGCTGCGACGCCGGCACGCTCAACGCGTCGCGCATCAAGGGCAGCCACGCCGCGATCAAGACCGGCATGCTCGCCGCCGAGGCCGCGTTCGCCGCGCTGCAGGCGGGCCGCCAGTCCGACGAGCTCGCCGCCTACCCCGAGGCCTTCGGCAAGAGCTGGCTGCACGCCGAGCTGCAGCGCACGAAGAACTTCAAGCTGTGGTTCAAGAAGGGCAAGCTCGTCGGCAACCTGATGACCGGCATCGAGCAGTGGCTGTTGCCCAAGCTGGGCGTGCCCGTCCCGCCGTGGACGCTGCACAACTCGAAGAAGGACAACGAGTCGCTGCTGCCGGCCGACCAGGCACCGAAGATCGTCTATCCGAAGCCCGACAACAAGCTCACCTTCGACCGCCTCAGCTCCGTCTTCGTCAGCAACACCAACCACGCGGAAGACCAGCCCATCCACCTGACGCTGAAGAACGATTCGGTGCCGGTGCAGGTGAACCTGGCCAAGTACGCCGGCCCGGAAAGCCGATACTGCCCGGCCGGCGTCTACGAGTTCGTGAAGAACGAGGACAACACGGACCGCCTGCAGATCAATGCCCAGAACTGCGTGCACTGCAAGACCTGCGACATCAAGGATCCCACCCAGAACATCGTGTGGGTGACGCCGGAAGGCGGCGGCGGTCCGAACTACGCCGGCATGTAGCCTCCGGTCACCGTCGAGTCTTCGCCCGTCGAGAAACCTGAAACTGCGCGTGATATTGGGCACCTTTTCGGTGCCTTCCCGGGCAAAACTCCGTTAGTCTGTCGTCACCAGGACAAACCGGTTCCTCGACTGGACATGGCTTCTCTGCGGGCGTTGTCCGACGCCTTCTTCACCACCGACCGCCACCAGCGATTGCGCCTCGCGCAGGCGTGGCTGGCGTGCATGCTGCTGTTCCTCTGTGTGTTCGTGCTGCACGTCGCCGGGGCGTTCGGGCTCATCGACGACGGCCCGCTGTGGTGGTGGTCGGCCGCCTCCCTGGCCGGCATGCTCGCCGTGGTGATCGTCATCCGCAGCGGGCTCAACAAGCAGTTCGCCGACCCGGCGCTGACCATCCCGCAGATGCTCTACGCGGTGCTGTGCGCCGCCTGGGCCTACTCGTTCGCGGGCAACGCGCACATGATCGTGGGCCTGATCCTGGCCGTCATCCTGATGTTCGGCATGTTCGGGCTCGGCAGCCGCCAGATCGTCTGGGTGGGCGTCTACGTGCTGGCCATCTTCGGTCTCGTGATGGCGATCAGCGCGCGGCGCGAACCCGACCGCTACCCGCTGGGCGGCGAGGTGGTGTACTTCATCATGCTGTGCATCATGGTGGCCGGCGTGGGCGTGCTCACGATGCGCCTGCACCGCATGCGCGACCGGGTGCGGCGCCAGAAGCTGGAGCTCGAGGCCGCGCTGGCCCACATCCAGCGGCTGGCCACGCACGACGACCTCACCGGCCTCGTGAACCGCCGCCACATGCAGGAGCTGCTGGAGAACGAGCGCATGCGGCTCGACCGCACCGAGCAGGACTGGTGCGTGGCGCTGATCGACCTCGATCACTTCAAGAGCGTCAACGACGCCCACGGCCATGCCATCGGCGACGAGGTGCTGCGCTCGCTGAGCCGCCAGGCCCACACCCTGATCCGCCGCACCGACGTGCTGGCGCGCTGGGGCGGCGAGGAGTTCGTGCTGCTGCTGCCCAACACGCCCATCGGCATGGCCACGATCTCGCTGGAACGTCTGCGCGAGCACTTCCATGCCAATCCGCTGGAGCTGCACGGCATCGCCCTGCCGGTGTCGTTCTCGGCCGGGCTCACCGAGCACCTGCGCGGCGAAACGGTGGCGCAGACGCTGGAGCGGGCAGACAAGCTGTGCTACCAGGCGAAGACGCTGGGGCGCAACCGCGTCGAACTCGGTTGACCCCTGCGGTCAGAGCGGCTCGACCGTCACGCCCACGCGCGGCGCATTGCCCGAGCCGCCGCGGATGACGCCGCGCAGCGGCGCCACGTCGGCGTAGTCGCGGCCCCAGGCCAGCGTGACGTGGTCCTGGCCGACGACCACGTCGTTGGTGGGATCCAGCGCCAGCCAGCCGTGCGGCGGACACCACACCGCGGCCCATGCGTGCGAGGCGTCGGCGCCGACCAGGCGCGGCTTGCCCGGCGGCGGTTGCGTCAGCAGGTAGCCGCTGACGTAGCGCGCGGCCAGGCCCAGCGAGCGGCAGGCGCCGATGAGCACGTGGGCGAAGTCCTGGCAGACGCCATGGCGCAGCGCCAGCGCCTCCAGCGCGCCGGTGGTGACCGACGTGCTCTGCGGCAGGTACTCGAACTCCTCGTGGATCTGGTGCATCAGCGCCAGCGCCAGCTCGACGATGCCCGTGTTCGCTTCGGCGGCAGGTCGCGCCCACTCGGCCAGCGCGCGGGCGCGTGGCGCGAGCGCGGAGTCGAGCGCGAACTCGGCGGCCTCGAAGGCGGCGCGCTCGGCGCGGCGTTCCTCCGTGGAATCGGTCGCGTGCGCGGCGTGCGGGCTCGCGCCCGCGTCCAGGCGCAGGTCGCGCACGACCTCGCGCCACGGTTGGCTGGTGCCGGGCTCGGGCACCGCCCGGGCGCTGACGCCGGCCTCGAACGCGGAGATGACGTCGAGCTCGTCGTGCACCTGCGAGTGCGCGAACACCTGGCGCGCGTTGCCCCACGGGTCCATCGTCTCGCGGATGCCGCTGGCCAGCTCGACGCCGGCGTCGGGATGCGGCGAGACCACCAGCGACCAGGCGCGCACCTGCTGCGTGGCGGTGTCGCGCGGACGCAGGTGCGCGAGGTGGTGCGCGCCTTCCACCTCGGAGTCGTAGCGGTAGCTCGTCTCGTGGCGCACGCGCAGCCAGCGCACGGCCGGCGCGTCCATGGTCTCGGCCGCGAGGTCGCGTTCGGCGTCGTGCTCGTAGGCGTCGTCCGCTGCAACGCGCGGTTCGGGATCGTCGGTGTCGCTACCCTGGGTCTGCGATTGCGACTGGGATTGCGATTGCGCCTGTTCCTGCTGCTCGCCGTCGGGCAGCTGCGCGACCGGCTGCGCCTGGGGCTGCCACTGCAATTGCCAGCTCAGCGGAACTTCGAAATTGTCGTTCATCGGGAAACCTCCGCACTGCGTGCTACGGCGCGAGCGCAGTTCGGAGCGGCCGTGCGTGCGCTCATTGCCACACCGTGTGATCGCCCGGACCGACGTGCGAGAACAGCCGCCGTCCCACCTCGGCCGACAGCGCCTGCGTGCGCTCGCTGAGGGTCTTCAGCGACGACAGCAGCATCGCGTGGTGGCCGTCCTCGTCCTGCGCGCACAAGGCCTCCAGCGACCATTCGTCGGGCGCCGGCAGCTCGCCCAGCACGCGCTGCACCCAGCGTGCCTCGTGGCGCGCGAGGCGCGTGACGCGGTCGCGCAGCGTGCGCGCCACGCCCGCGAGCGAGCGCGGGTTGTCCGGCTCCAGCACCAGCAGGTGCAGCAGCGGCGGGAGCTCGCGCCGCGCCTGGAACTGCGCGCGGTAGGTGATGGTGGAGTCGAACAGGCCCAGCAGCAGCGCGAAGCCGTCGTCGCGCGACGGAAGATCGAGCTGCAGGCCCAGCATCAGCGCCTGCGTGAGGAAGTCCAGGCGCTCGGTCTGGCGGCCCACGCTCAGCAGGCGCCAGCCGTCGTCGCGCGTCATGCGGTCGGCCTGCGCGCCGGTGATGGCGGCCAGGTGCGTGGCCGCGCGCTGCAGCAGCACCTGCACGTCGCTCACCGACTCCACCGCGTGCGCGCCGGCGCCCGTTCCGGAGCCGGCGGCGCGCGGCTGCAGGATCGCGGCGAAGCGCTCCTCGAAGTTGCGACCCACCGCGTCGATCAGCTTCCAGTGCTCCACCGACAGGCGCTCGCGCAGCGCCTGGGCGCAGTTGCGCAGCGCGCGCAGGTTGAACGCCACGCTCATGGCCGACGGATCGGCCATCGTGTGCACCAGCGAGCGCTCGAACACGCGCACCGACTGCGTGGGCAGCGGCACGCCGCCGCCGATCAGGCCGTTGCGCAGCGCGAGCCGACCCAGCGCGTCCAGCATCACCGGGTTGGCGTTGTTCAGCGACTCCAGCGTGATGCGGGCCAGGCGCACGCTGTTGTCGGCGCGCTCGGTGTAGCGTCCCAGCCAGTACAGGTTCTCGGCCGCGCGGCTGGTGACGGTGCGGCGGGTGCGCGCGAGGTCGGATGCGCTGAGCGGCCTGGGCAGCAGCGTGGTGGCGTCCACCTGGCCCTCGGTGAGCACCCAGGTGTCGACGCTGACGCTGCCGTGCTGCATCGACAGCCACGCGTCCTGCGCCGCGTCGCGCCGCGTGGCCACGCGGGTGAGCGCGCCCGGCATCACATGCCAGCCGCCGCGCCCGTCGGTCATCGCGTAGACCCGCACCAGCGCCGCGCGCGGCTCCAGCGCGTCGTCGTTCCACACCGGAATCTCGGACGGCCGCACGCGCGCCTGCAGCGTGTAGGCGGCTGGACGCGCGTCGATGTCGGCCAGCAGGGCCTCGCGCGCCGCGGCGGAGAGCTCGGCTACGCCGTGCGGCGCGAAGCCCTCGGTGGTGGCGCTGGTGGGGAACGTGGGCGCGACCACGAAGTCGGCCAGGCGCTCGCGCTGCGCCTCCCAGACGCTGTCCTCGCCGCACCACCAGCTCGTGGTGGACGGCAGCAGCAGCTCCTCGCCCAGCAGGCGGCGCGACACGGCGGGCCAGAACGCGGCCAGGCCCGGGCTCTCGAGGAAGCCGGCGCCCGGCGCGTTGGCGACGACGACCTGGCCGGCGCGGATCACGCCCAGCAGGCCCGGCACGCCCAGCGCCGAATCGCCGCGCAGCTCCAACGGGTCGAGGTACTCGTCGTCGACGCGGCGCAGCAGCACGTGCACCGGCTCCAGGCCGTGCAGCGTCTTCAGGAACAGGCGCTCGCCGCGCACGGTGAGGTCGCCGCCCTCCACCAGCGTCACGCCGAGGTAGCGCGAGAGGAAGGCGTGCTCGAAATAGGTCTCGTTGTGCGGGCCCGGCGTCAGCAGCACCACGCGGGCGTCGTCGCCCTCGGGGCTGAGGCGCTGCAGGCCCTGCAGCAGGCCCAGGAAGCCGGCGGCCACGCGCTGCACGTGCAGGTCGCGGAAGGCGGCGGGAAACTGCTGCGAGATGATCAGGCGGTTCTGCAGCAGGTAGCCGAGGCCCGACGGCGCCTGCGTGCGCTGGCTCACCACGCGCCAGTCGCCGCCCGGACCGCGCGCCAGGTCGAACGCGGCCACGTGCAGGTGCACGCCGCCGGCGGGCCGGCAGCCATGCATCGCGCGCAGGTACTGCGGGTGCGCGAGCACCAGCGACGCCGGCAGCAGGCCTTCGTCGAGCAGGCTGCGGCCGCCGTAGACGTCGGCCAGCACCGCGTCGAGCAGGCGCGCGCGCTGGGTCACGCCCTTCTCGATGACCGCCCAGGCCGCGGCGTCGATGAGGAAGGGCAGCGGCTCCAGCGGCCACGCGTTCGCGGCGGCGGCGCCCTCGGCGTAGACGTTGTAGGTGACGCCGTCGTCCTGCACGCGGCGCTGGATGCGCGCCTTGGTCTGCGCCAGGTCGACCCAGCCCTCGGAGCCGGCGGCGTCGAAGAAGGCGCGCCAGGCGGGGGCCAGCTCGTGCCCGGCCGCCGCCGCCTCGGCGACCAGCCCGTGCAGCTCATCGAAGCTGCCCGGCGTGCCGCGCAGCGCCGCGGCACGCGCGAGCGCGGAGGCCTCGGGGGCGTCGTCTGGCAGGAAGCTGGTCTGGACTGAGGTGGGCATCGATGACAAGAGAAAGGCGGCCGGAGCCGCCTTTCGCGCAGGACTAGCGGTTTCTACGCAAGTCCAGGGTGAAGGGGAATTCCTGGCTTCGCCGGGGTCGCGAAACCGTCATTTTCCCAGGTGTGTGGCCCAGCGCGAAGAAACGGGCCAGGCGGCGGCTCTCCGCCTCGTACGCATTGACCGGAAGCGTTGCATAGTTGCGACCGCCCGGATGCGCCACATGGTACTGGCATCCCCCCAGCGAACGCTGCGACCACAGGTCGACCAGATCGACCGTGAGCGGCGCCTGCACGGGAATGGTGGGATGCAGGCCCGACGGCGGCAGCCACGCGCGGTAGCGCACGCCGCCCACGAATTCGCCGACGCGACCCGTGGGCTGCAGCGGCACCGGCTGGCCGTTGACCGTGAGCACGTGGCGCGAGTCGACGAGGCCCGTCACCTTCAGCTCGATGCGCTCCAGCGACGAATCGACGTAGCGCACCGTGCCGCCGGCGCTGCCCTCCTCGCCCATCACGTGCCACGGCTCCAGCGCGTTGCGCAGCGTCACATGCACGCCGCTGGACGCGAACTCGCCCACCTTGGGGAAGCGGAACTCCAGGTGCGGCGCGAACCAGGCCGGATCGAAGGCCATGCCGGCCTCGTTCATCTCTTCGAGCACGTCGTCGAAGTCGCTCTGGACGAAGTGCGGCAGCAGGAAGCGGTCGTGCAGTTCGGTGCCCCAGCGCACCAGGGGCTGGTGGTAGGGGCTGGCCCAGAAGCGCGCCACCAGCGCACGCAGCAGCAGTTGCTGCACGATGCTCATGCGGGCGTGCGGCGGCATCTCGAACGCGCGCAGCTCCAGCAGGCCCAGGCGGCCGGTGGACGAGTCGGGCGAGTAGAGCTTGTCGATGCAGAACTCGCTGCGGTGCGTGTTGCCGGTGGCGTCCACCAGGATGTTGCGCAGGCTGCGGTCCACGAGCCACGGCGGCACGGTGTCGCCGCGCTCCTCGGTGGCGCGCGCGATCTCGGCCAGCGCGATCTCGAGCTCGTAGAGCTGGTCGTTGCGGGCCTCGTCGATGCGCGGCGCCTGGCTGGTGGGCCCGATGAACAGCCCCGAGAACAGGTAGCTCAGCGACGGGTGGTTGTGCCAGTAGGCGAGCAGGCTGCCCAGCACGTCGGGCCGGCGCAGGAACGGCGAGTCGGACGGCGTGGCGCCGCCCAGCACGAAGTGGTTGCCGCCGCCGGTGCCGGTGTGCTTGCCGTCGATCAGGAACTTCTCGCTCGACAGGCGCGACAGGCGCGCGGCCTCGTACAGGAACTCGGTGTGCTCGACCAGCTCGTGCCAGTTGAACGCGGGATGGATGTTGACCTCGATGACGCCCGGATCGGGCGTGACCTGCAGCATCTTCAGGCGCGGGTCGCGCGGCGGCGGGTAGCCTTCCAGCACGATCTTCGTGCCGAGTTCCCTGCAGGTGGCCTCGACGGCGGCCAGCAGCTCGAGATAGTCCTCCAGGCGCTCCAGCGGCGGCATGAACACGTACATCACGCCGCTGGGCGAGCCGACGCGCTCCGCCTTCGGGCCGTTGGCGCGGCGCGGATCGCGCACCTCCACGCACAGGGCCGACCGGGTGACCCAGGTGGCCGACTCGAACTTGCCCGGGATGCGATCGTCCACCGGCGCCGGCTGCGTGCTCGCGGCGGCCGAGGCCGCCCGGTTGGCGGCCAGCGCGGCGGCGACGCCCGAGCCCGCGCCGGGCGTGACGCCGCCGACGATGCGCGTGGGCACCGCCTTCGCGTCGGCCGCGGTTTGCGGCGCGATCGGCGCGCCGGCGCCGACCGCTCCGGCCGCTCCGACCGCGCCCTTTGCGCCGAAGACGCCCTGCGGCGCCGAGGGCACGACGCCGGCGACCGGGAACGACGTGGGCAAGGCCCCACGCGCGTCCATCGGATCGCGCTCGATCATGAACGGGTACTCGTTGTCGCGCACCCAGGCGAGCGAGTCGAGCGGGAGGCGATAACCCATCGGGGAGTCGCCCGGGATCAGATACATGCGCTCGCCGCGGAAATGCCACGGGCCGGTGACCCAGCGGCCGCCCACCAGGCCCGGACCCGGCTCGCGGCGCAGCGGCAGCACGTAGCCCACCGGCGCCTCGAGGCCCTGCGAATAGACGCGGCGCAGGCGATTGCGCTCCAGCTCGTCGGACAGGCGCGCGTCGAACGGGTCGACGTTGATGGGCAGCTGGCGCTCGCGCCACAGGTAGTAGAAGGTGTCCTCGAAGCCGGCCTGCACCGTGGTGTCGACGAGGCCCAGCCTGCGCGCCAGCGCGGTGCCGAAGCGTTGCGCATCGGCGGCCGTGTAGTGCTGCGGCATGCGCTCGTCGGCGAACAGCGCCGGATCGGACCAGCACGGCTGGCCGTCGGCACGCCAGCAGATGGACAGCGCCCAGCGCGGCAACTGCTCGCCCGGGTACCACTTGCCCTGGCCGTAGTGCAGGAAGCCGCCGGCGCCGTAGTGGTCGCGCAGCCGCAGCACCAGTTCCTGGGCGCGCATGCGCTTGGTGGGGCCCAACGCGTCGGTGTTCCATTCGAGGCCGTCGCGGTCGTCGATGGAGACGAAGGTGGGCTCGCCGCCCATCGTCAGGCGCACGTCGCCGGCCACCAGCCGCGCGTCGACCTGGTCGCCGAGCGCGAGCACCGCCTGCCACTGCTCCTCGGAATACGGCAGCGTGACACGCGGCGATTCCCAGATGCGCGTGACGCCCATCGTGTGGCTGAACTCGACCTCGGACTCGTCGACGCCGCCGGAGATCGGCGCCGCGCTGGACGGCTGCGGCGTGCAGGCGAGCGGGATGTGGCCCTCGCCGGCCAGCAGGCCCGAGGTCGGGTCGAAGCCGATCCAGCCGGCGCCGGGCAGGTAGACCTCGCACCAGGCGTGCAGGTCGGTGAAGTCGATCTCGGTGCCGCTGGGGCCGTCGAGCGCCTTCTGGTCGGGCGCGAGCTGGATCAGGTAGCCCGAGACGAAGCGCGCGGCCAGGCCCAGCTTGCGCAGCACCTGGACCATGAGCCAGCCGGAGTCGCGGCACGAGCCGGAGGCGAGCGTGAGCGTCTCCTCGGGCGTCTGCACGCCGGGCTCCATGCGGATCAGGTAGCGGATGTCGCCCTGCAGCCGCTGGTTGAGGTAGACCATGAAGTCCATGGTCGCCTTGGGCTCCAGCGGGATGCTGGCGACGAACGCGTCGAAAACCGGCCCCTGTTCCTCGACGACCGTGTACGGCGCGAGCTCGGTGGCCAACGCCTCGTCGTACTTGAACGGGAACTTCTCGGCGCTCTCCTCCAGGAAGAAGTCGAACGGGTTGTAGACCGCCATCTCGGCGACGAGATCGACCGTCACCTTGAACTCGCGCGTCTTCTCCGGGAACACCAGGCGGGCGAGGTAGTTGGAGAACGGATCCTGCTGCCAGTTGATGAAGTGGTCGGCCGGCTCGATCTTGAGCGAGTACGAGAGGATGGGCGTGCGGCAGTGCGGCGCGGGCCGCAGCCGGACGATCTGCGGTCCGAGCGAGACGAGCCGGTCGTACTTGTAGTGCGTGACGTGACTCAGGGCGACATGGATGGCCAAGGAGGGCTCCCGGAAAAAGACAAGCCCGCGCGCCGGAAGTGGCGGCGGGATGGATCAGAGGCGGCGCGACGGCTTCGGCGTCGTGCCGCGCGCGTCACTGGGTGACGAGGAAATCCTTGCTGATGCCGACCCCCAGCTCGCCCACGTTGGCAAGGAACTGTGTCAGGAATGCGTGCAGGCCGGTGGCCAGGATCTCGTCGATGCGGCCGTAGCGCAGGTCGGCCTCGAGGCGGCCGGCGCGCCGCAGCGTGTCGCCGGAATTGGCGTTGGCCACGCTGCGCAGGTTGCTGCTCATGCGGTTCATGCAGTGGGCCAGCGAGCGCGGCATGTCGGCGCGCAGGATCAGCAGCTCGGCAACCTTCTCGGGCTGGATCACGTTGCGGTAGACCTTGCGATAGACCTCGAAGCCGGACACCGAGCGCAGGATGGCCGACCAGTGGTAGAACTCGTACTCGTTGTCGCGGTCGTCGGCCTGGCCGTAGAAGTCGCTGTCCACGTCGTGGAACTTCACGTCCAGCATGCGGGCCGTGTTGTCGGCGCGTTCCAGGAACGAGCCGATGCGCACGAAGTGGAAGGCCTCGTCCTGCAGCATGGTGCCCACCACCACGCCGCGCGACAGGTGCGAGCGGAACTTGACCCACTCGAACACGTTGGCCGGGTCGCGCCTGAGCTCGCCGCTGGCCAGCAGCTTGTTGAACTCGAGCCAAGTCTGGTTGGTAGTCTCCCACACCTCGGTGGTGAGCGTCCCGCGCACGGCGCGCGCGTTCTCGCGCGCAGCGCGCAGGCAACTGACGATGGACGACGGGTTCTCCTCGTCGGCCACCATGAACTCCATCAGCCTGGCCGGCTTGATCGCGCCGTAGCGCTTGACGTAGTCGCCCGTGAGTTCGCTGATGGCCAGCAGGCCGCGCCAGCCCAGCTCGGCGACGGCGTCGGATTGCGGCAGCAGCGCGGTCTGGTAGTTGACGTCGAGCATGCGCGCGGTGTTCTCGGCGCGCTCCATGTAGCGCGACATCCAGAACAGGTGGTCGGCGGTGCGGGAAAGCATCTTGGCTGGTCTCCTTCAGGCCGATCAGGTTTGCGACTGCGTCTGCGATCGCGACGCGATGGGGGGCGGCACCTGGTGCTGCGGATTGGCCTCCAGCACCCATGTGTCCTTGGTGCCGCCGCCCTGGCTGCTGTTGACGACCAGCGAGCCCTCCTTGAGCGCGACGCGCGTGAGGCCGCCGGGCACCATCTGCACCTCCTTGCCGGACAGCACGTAGGGGCGCAGGTCGATGTGGCGCGGCGCGACGCCCGACTCGACGTACGTGGGACAGGTGGACAGGCTCAGCGTGGGCTGCGCGATGTAGTTGCCGGGATTGGCGACAAGCACCTGGCGGAAGGCCTCGACCTCGGCCCGGGTGGCCGCCGGCCCCACCAGCATGCCGTAGCCGCCGGCGCCGTGCACCTCCTTGACCACCAGCTCGGGCAGGTTGGCCAGCACGTACGACAGCTCCTTCGGGTCGCGGCACTGGTAGGTGGGCACGTTGTTGAGGATGGGTTTCTCGCCGAGGTAGAACTCGATCATCTTCGGCACGTACGGATAGATCGACTTGTCGTCGCCCACGCCGGTGCCGATCGCGTTGGACAGCGTGACGTTGCCGGCCTTGTAAGCCCGCAGCAGGCCCGCGCAGCCCAGCGTGGAGTCCTTGCGGAACACCTCGGGATCCATGAAGTCGTCGTCGAGCCGGCGGTAGATGACGTCCACGCGCTTGGGGCCCTGCGTGGTGCGCATGTAGACGAAGTCGTCCTTGACGAACAGGTCCTGCCCCTCGACCAGCTCGACGCCCATCTGCTGCGCGAGGAACGCGTGCTCGAAGTAGGCCGAGTTGTACATGCCGGGCGTGAGCACGACCACCGTCGGGTCGTTGCTGCCGCCCGGCGCGACGCTGCGCAGGGTTTCCAGCAGCAGGTCGGGGTAGTGCGCCACCGGCGCCACGGCGTGCAGGGAGAACAGCTCGGGGAACAGCCGCATCATCATCTTGCGGTTCTCGAGCATGTAGGACACGCCGCTGGGCACGCGCAGGTTGTCCTCGAGCACGTAGTAGCTGCCGGTGCCGTCGGCATTGCCGGCGCGCACGATGTCGACGCCCGCGATGTGCGAGTACACGTCGCCCGGCACGTTCACGCCGATCATCTCGGGACGGAACTGCGCGTTGTTGACCACCTGGTCGCGCGGCACGATGCCGGCCTTCAGGATCTCCTGGTCGTGATAGACGTCGTGGATGAACCGGTTGAGCGCCAGCACCCGCTGGGCGAGGCCCTTTTCCATCTCGCGCCACTCGTGCGACGGGATGATGCGCGGGATCTGGTCGAACGGGATCAGGCGCTCGGTGCCCTCGCCGGCGTCCTTGTCGCCATACACCGCGAACGTGATGCCGACCCGCCGGAAGATCAGTTCGGCCTCGTTCCGGCGATCGCGCATCAGGTCGGCCGGCTGCTGGGCCAGCCACTGCGCGTAGTCCCTGTAGTGCTCACGCACCGCGTTGCCCGCGGCGTGCATCTCATCGAAAGGCGAATTCATGGCGAGCTGGGGCTCCCTGGTGCGGCGCCGCGCCGCGCGGCGTTCCGAATGAATGCATAGCAACAACCGATCCAGCGTCCGCCGGCCGCCGTTGCCCCCGACTAAGCGCATCGTTGAGCGTCCGGGAAGCCGTTTCGACAGCGTCCCTGCCGGACCAGTATCGACGACGCACCGCCGTCGTGCAACGACAGCGGCCGAAGACGCACTGTCGCGCACCAGATTGAGCCGACCCGCCTGCCGGTCGCACCAGGGCAAGGCCGCGCGCCCCGGAAGCGCGCGGGCCGCGGCGAGCGGCGAGTGGCGCCGTCCAGCGGGCACGGCCCGCGCCGCCGGGCGGCCAGGCCTTCAAGGGTCGGGCGCCGGCCCGGCCCAGGCGGGCGTGAGCGGTCCCGGGGCACCCCGCCACTGCCAGTAGCGCCGCCGCAGCGTCCGCGTGCAGCGTGCGGCGCCGCCGTCCCACAGCCAGGCGCCGCAATGGTCGCTGCGCACGACGGGAATGCCGTGCGCGGCATAGCGCGCGACCACCTCGGGCGCCGGGTGGCCGTAGCGGCTGCGGTAGCCGACCTGGATCACCGCCACCCGCGGCCGCACCGCGTCCAGGAAGGCGTCGGTGGACGAGGTGCGGCTGCCGTGGTGAGGCACCACCAGCACGTCGCTGTGCAGCGTGGCCGCGGGTGCGGCCCGCGAGCGGGCGACCAGCGCGGCCTCGCCGGGCGCCTCGACGTCGCCGGTCAGCAGCGCGCCGGCACCCCGCTCGTCGACGACCCGGAGCACGCAGCTGAGCGCGTTGGTCTTCGCGCCGGGGCGATAGTCGCTTGCGAAAGGATGAAGGATGTCGAAGCGCACGCCGTCCCAGGCCCAGCCCTGCCCGGCCTCGCACGCGGTGTGCGGCAACGCATTGGCGCGCAGCGGGTTGTCGGCCGCCAGCGAGCTGCGCAGCGCGAACACGGGCAGGCGATCGATGAGCGACTGCGCGCCGCCCACGTGGTCGGCGTCGGCATGGCTCAGCATCAGCACGTCCACGCGCGGCTCGCCGCGCGACTGCAGCAGCGGCAGCAGCAGTCGCCGGCCGGCGTCGTTGTCGTCGCCGAAGCGCGGGCCAGTGTCGAACAGCAGCAGGTGCGCATGGGTGCGCACGAGCACGGCCGTGCCCTGGCCGACGTCCGCAGCCACCAGCTCGAAACGTCCCGGCGCGGGGCGCGCGACGAAAGGCCACAGCAGGGGCAACAGCGTCGTCGCCGCCAGCAACCGCACGCGCCAGGGCAAGGGCAGCATCAGCACCGCGCCGCCGGCCAACCCGGCCACCAGCGCCCAGGCCGGCGGCGTGGCCACGTGCACGCTCGCGAGCGGCCAGCGGGCGAGCGAGGCCAGCAGCCACAGCAAGGGCTTCAACGCGAAGGCCGCGAGTTGCCAGAGCGGTGGCAACGCGATACCCAGCAGGGTCAGCGGCGTGACGACCAGCGTCACCCAGGGTTCGGCCACCAGGTTGGACAGTAGGCCCACCAGCGAGACCTGCTGGAACGCGACCAGCGTCAGCGGTGCCAGGCCGATGCTCGCCACGACCTGGGCGCGGACGCCGCCGCGCAGTTCGGCGGCCACGCGGCGGGCGAGACGGCGCGCGGTGTCGAGGCCGCGCCCGGCCAGGGTGGCGCGCGCCGACAAGGGCGCGAGGCCCGCGACGATGCGCGACTCGGGCCCGGGATCCCCGGCCGGCGCATCGGCAAGCTCGCCCGCGAGCGCGTCCCGCGCCGGTGCGCCCGGGCGTGCGGGCCCGGGCGCGCCCACCACCACACGCACGGGCTCCGACACCATCAGCAATCCCACCGCCGCGAACGACAGCCAGAACCCCGGCTGCAGCAAGGCCCAGGGATCGAGCAGCGTGACGGGCACCATGGCCGCCAGCGCCACCAGCGAGGCCGGCCAGTCCAGCCCCGCGCCGCGCAGCGACGCGGTGGCGGCCAGCATCGCCACCGTGCGCTGCGCCGGCACGCCCCAGCCGGCCAGCAAGGCGTAGAGCCAGGCCACGGCCACCCCGCCCCAGCGCGCGGCCGCCGGCGTGGGCAGCCACAGCGCGGCGCGCTCCGAGCGCCGCCACAGCGCGCCGATGGCCGCCCCGCCCAGCCAGCCCAGCATGGTGATGTGCAGGCCCGAGATGCTCATGAGGTGGGCCACGCCGGTGTTGCGGAACACCTCCCAACCCGGGCCGGCTATGGCCGCCTGGTCGCCCACGGCCAGCGCCGCGAGCGCGCCCGCGGCGGCCGCATCCGGCGCGTCCGGCGCGTCGGCGCCCGTGCCGCTGAGCATCAGGCGGTCGCGCACCCACTGGCGCGCGTTCTCGATCGGCGCCCACGACTCGTCCAGCAACTGCCCGTTGCCGCGCACGGTGCCCGTGGCGCGCAGCCCCTGGTCGAACAGCCACAGCTCGGCGTCGAAGCCGTCGGGGTTCATCGCACCGTGCGGCCGCTTCAGGCGCACCGGCAGACGCCAGCGCTGGCCCGCGCGCAGCGGCGCCGGCGCCTGGGCGACGGCGCGGTCGTCGCGCTGGTTGCGGCTCCACGAGAGCCAGACGCGCGACGGCACGACGGGCGTGCCCGCCACCGCCGCGCCGGGAGCAGGCGGCGCGGCGGTGGCGTCGCCGTCATCGGCCACCGCCACCCGGGCTTGGGCAGCGCCCTGCTCCGCGGCCACCACGGCCGGCGCCAGCGGCCGCCCCGCGGCGCTGTCCAGGGCCCGCACCCGCTTCAGCTCGCGCGGCGTCATGCCGGCCGCCCGGGCCGACTCGATCACGAAGGCGAAGTGCTCGCCGTCGTCGGCCAGTTGCGGCATCTCGTCGACGACGCCCACCACCTCGATGTCGCAGCCCTCCCACTCGGGCGCGAGCGCATCGGCGAGACGCGTGTCCGCGCGCCAGCCCGCGAAGGCGAAGCCGGCCGCCGCCAGGGCCAGCGCGAATCCGCAGCGCGACAGCAGGCACCCGCGCAGCCGCCCCGCCAGGAGCAGGCCACCCAAGGCCGCCGCAAGCAGCAGCGGATAGGCCTCGCCGGGCCACAGCGCCGGCTGCTGCAACTGCAGCGCGACACCCGCGACCCAGGCCAGCACCGCGGCCGCGCGCCACCAGGCGCCGGCGCCGGAGGGAGTTGAAGGGAACGCGTCTTCCATCGCCTCATGCTAGGACGGCTGCGGCCGCGCTGCCCCGCGCGAAAGAGGCCATTTCATCCGCCGATGCCGCGCCGCGAACGCCCCGAACGCCGCACGCTTCGTCACGCGACGAAGCATCGAGCCGCGCCCCGCCGCCAGACTGCGGGCTCACCGCCATCTCCCCGATCGCATGGCCACGCTCCCGCAGGACTACAGTGATGCGACCGACGCCCGACAACTCCTCCATGACCCCGACACGCCGCGCCGCGCCCCCACCCTCCGACGCCCCGCACGAGCCGCGCCTCGCGCGCGTGGCGGCGCTGGTGGCCGATCCGTCGCGCGCCCGCATGCTGGCGTTTCTGCTGTCGGGCGAGTACGCCAGCGCGGGCGAGCTCGCGCGCACGGCGTCGGTGGGCGCGGCCACGGCCAGCGCGCACCTGGTCAAGCTGGTCGACGCGGCGCTGCTGGTGTGCGAGCCGCGCGGCCGGCACCGTTACTTCCGCATCGCCGACGCCGACGTGGCGCATGCGCTGGAGGCGCTGGCCATGGTGGCCGAACGCTCGTCGCACGACCGCCCGTGGTCGGCACCGGCGCGGTTGCGGCTGCGCGAGGCGCGCTGCTGCTACGGCCACCTGGCCGGCCGCCACGGCGTGGCCCTGCTCGATCGGTTGCTCGCGCAGGGCGGCCTGGTGGCGGCGGCCGACGGCTATGCGCTGACCGAGGACGGCGTGGCCACCCTCGCCCGCCTCGGCTTCGACGCCACGGCCCTGCGCGCGAGCCCGTCTCGACGCACCGCCTACCCGTGCCTGGACTGGTCGGAGCGGCGCGACCACCTCGCCGGCAGGCTGGCCAGCGGACTGCTGGCGCACTTCATCGAACACGGCTGGCTGCGGCGCATCGCCGGCGAGCGCGCGCTGGAGCTGACGCCGCCGGGGCGGGTGGCTCTGGCGCCCTGGCTGGCCGCGGAGTGAGCGGCCCGCCGCCCGCACCCGCGCGACCGCCGCTCGCCACCCCGGCCGGGGACGGGTGAAAGCCCACGCGTGTAGCATCCGTGCCCATCATCGGGCCACCCCGCGCCACCGCATCCGGACGGTGGCGGGCCGGCCCGCACGGAGAACCCCATGACGATCGCCGCCCGCCTCAAAGCCCTCTCGATCGAGCTCCCGCCGCTCGCGATTCCCGCCGCCGCCTACCTGCCCTTCGTGCAGACCGGCTCGCTCGTGTTCATCTCGGGCCACATCGCCAAGAAGGACGGCAAGCCCTGGGTGGGCCAGTTGGGCCTGACGATGACCACGGAGGAAGGCAAGGCCGCCGCGCGCGCCATCGCCATCGACCTGATGGGCACGCTGCAGGCCGCGGCCGGCGGCGACCTCTCGCGCGTCAAGCGCATCGTCAAGGTGATGAGCCTGGTCAACAGCACCTCCACGTTCACCGAGCAGCACCTGGTGACCAACGGCTGCTCCGAGCTGCTGGGCGAGGTCTTCGGCGACGCCGGCAAGCACGCCCGCAGCGCGTTCGGCGTGGCGCAGATCCCGATGGGCGCCTGCGTGGAGATCGAGCTGATCGCGGAGCTGCAAGCGTGAGGATCCGCATCCGCCTTCCGCAGGTGCTGGTGGCCGTCGGCGTGCTCGCGCTCGGCTCGGTGGCGCTGGCCGCGCTCGGCCAGTACGCGTTCGACATGCAGCCCTGCCCCTGGTGCGTGCTGCAGCGCTTCATCTACATCGTGGTGGGCGTGCTGGCGCTGCTGGCCGCCGCGCTGCCGGGCCTGGCGCGCCGCCTCGCCATCGGGCTGGCCCTGCTGGGCACGTTCAGCGGCATCGCGTCGGCGCTGTGGCAGCAGTTGCACGCCGTCAACGAGAGCTCGTGCGACCTGAGTCTGGCCGAGCGCATCACCAGCGCGCTGCAGCTCGATCGCCTGCTGCCGCAGCTGTTCATCGCCTACGCGTCGTGCGCCGACGCGGCCGTGTCGGTGCTGCACATCCCGTTCGCGGTGTGGAGCTGCGCGATGTACGTGATCCTGGCGCTGCTGCTCGCCTGGACGCTGCGCGTGGCGCTGAGGTCGGCACGCTGATCTTCCGACGCGCGTGAATCCGGGCACCTACTACGCCGCGAGCGCCGGCCCCGCGCCGGCGCGTCCCGCGCTACGCGGGCGCGTGGACGCGCACGTGTGCGTGATCGGCGGCGGCTTCGCCGGCCTGGCCACGGCCATCGGCCTGATCGAGCGCGGCGTGCGCGACGTGGTGATCCTCGAGGGCGAGACGGTGGGCCACGGGGCCTCGGGCCGCAACGGCGGCTTCGTCTTCGGCGGCTTCAGCCTCGACAATGCACGGCTGCTGGCCGACCAGGGCCGCGACGGCGCGCGCGCGCTGTACGGCCTCACGCGCGACGCCGTCGATACCATCCGCCGCCGCATCGCGCAGTACGCCATCGACTGCGACGCCATAGAGGGCGGCGTGGTGCTGGCCAACTGGTTCGACGACGACCGGATCCTGCGCCGGCGCCAGGAATTCATGGCGCGCGAATACGACGTGCACTGGCAACTGCTGTCGCACGACGAACTGGGCGCCTACACGCGCTCGCGACGCTACACGGGTGGCCTGCTGGAGCCCGACGCGTTCCACTTCCACCCGCTGAAGTACGCGCGCGGGCTGGCCGCGGCCATCGGGCGCGAGGGCGGCCGCATCTTCGAGCGATCGCGCGTGACGCGGATCGTGCCGCCGCGCACGCCGGGCGGCGGGCACGAGGTGCAGGTCGAGGGCGGCAGCGTGCACGCGCGCCACGTCGTGATCGCCGGCGGCGGCTACCTGCGCGGGCTGTCGGCGCCGCTGGAGCGCGCCATGCTGCCCATCGCCACCTACGTGATGACCACCGAGCCGCTGGGCGATGCACTCGCCGGCTCGATCCCCGGCAAGGCCGCGATCTACGACACCCGCTTCTCGTTCGACTACTACCGCGCGCTGCCCGACACCCGCATCCTGTGGGGTGGCCGCATCTCCATCCTCGATCGCGGCGCCGAGCCGATCGCGCGGCTTCTCAAGCGCGACCTGCTGAAGGTCTATCCCGAGCTGCGCGACGTGAAGGTGGACTACGCGTGGGGCGGCATGATGAGCTACGCCCGGCACCAGATGGTGCAGATCGGCCGCCTGCCCGATGGTTGCTGGCACGCGCTGGGCTTCGGCGGCCACGGCGTGGGGCCGACGACGGCGGCCGGCGAACTGCTGGCCGACGCGATCGCGGCCGGCACGCCGATTCCGGCGGCCTTCGCCGACTACGGGCTCGATCGGGTGTGGGGCGCCGCGGGCCGGCTGGCGGCGCAGATGACCTACAACTGGGCCGAGTTCAGGGACTGGCTGCGCGCCTGAGCGTGGCGGCCGGCGCCCGCAAGCCCGCTCCGGCCTCACCCAAATCGGGGGGTTTCCGGCGCCGCGCGGGTGGAATGTGCACTTTCGCTCTTGCGGTGCCCGCTGGCGGGGCCTAGTATTTTCAACAAGAGCCCACGCTCACACCCAGCACGCGCCCCGAGGATCCCATGTTCCGCCGCATTGCACCGTTTTTCCTGCCAGCCGTCGCCGCCCTGACATTGTTCGCCACGGCCGCTCACGCCGATCCGCTGGTCGTCTCCAGCTACGACATGCCCAACGGCGATGGCCAGGCCCATGGCGGCACCTACAACTACTGGGACGCCACCTACAACGGAGTGGGCGACAGCCAGATTGACGGCAGCTTCCTGCAGGGCGGCACCGGCGCGCTGACCGATGGCGTGATCGCGACGCAGCCATGGGACGCGGTCTCCAACCCGCAAGGCACGGGCCCGTACGTCGGCTGGAAGGACACCAGCCCCACGATCACGTTCCATTTCGGCAGCACGGTGACGATCGACAGCATCACGCTGTACGTCGACGACTCCAACGTCGGCGGTGTCACGGCCCCCAGCGCCGTCTTCGTGAACGGCACGAGCCACGACAACAGCAACTACGCCAACTTCTTCCCCGGCCCCGAGGCCATCGCGCTGAACGGCCTGGACATCGTCGGCAATAGCGTCACCATCACCCTGATGAATCATCCGAAGTCCTGGGTCTTCATGAGCGAGATCACCTTCGACGGCTTCGTCACCAGCGTGCCCGAACCCGGCAACGTGGCGATGATGCTGGCCGGCCTGGGCCTGATGGGATGGATGGCGCGCCGCCGCCGCATCTGAACGCCGCTTCGTGAAAAAAACGCCCGGCATGCCGGGCGTTTTCGTTGGCGAGGCGGCCGGCGGGCTCAGGCGGCGATCACGCGCTGGCCCTTGATGGCCGCGTCAATCGCCTTGCCCTTGCGCGCGCGCTTGCCCACGTGCGACGCAAGCGCCGCGCCCTTGAGGTCTTCCTCCTTGGCCTTGCCGCCGCGGCCCGTGCCCAGCACCTTGACGGCGTTGGCGCAGGTGGCGATGGAGACCAGCGGATCCTTGGCGTCGACGTCCATCAGCGTGAGGCCCTTGCCGCCGTTGGACTGCAGCTTGAGCTCGTCGAGCGGGAAGACGAGCAGGCGCGAGCTCAGGCTGAGGCAGGCCACCTGCGTGTGCGTCGGCTGCACCGGCACCGGCGGCAACATCCGATCCGCATCAGCGACGCTGAGAAAGCTCTTTCCGCCCTTCTGGCGGCTGGTCATGTCGCCCACCTTGGCCAGCAGGCCGAAGCCACCGGTGTTGGCCAGCAGCAGCGTGGCGTCGGCCGACGCGGCGAAGTAGTGAAGCGGCTGCGTGCCGGACTCCAGCTCGATCAGCGTGGTGATGGGCGTGCCGTCTCCGCGCGCGCCAGGCAGTGCGCCCACGGCCACCGTATAGACGCGGCCCGTGCCGCCCTGGTTGCTGCCGAACACGAGCAGCGTGTCGACCGAGCGGCATTCGAAGGTGCCGTACAGACCGTCGCCCGACTTGAACGCGAAGCCCGCGGCGTCGTGGCCCTGGCCCTTCATCGCGCGGACCCAGCCCTTGAGGCTCACCACCACCGTCACCGGCTCGTCGACGATCTTGACCTCGGCGACGGCACGCTTCTCGGCCTGGATCAGCGTGCGGCGATCGTCGCCGTGCGCCTTCGCGTCGGCCTCGATCTCCTTGATGACCGTGCGCTTGAGCGCGGTGGGGCTGGACAGGATGTCCTCGAGCTTGCGCTGGTCCTCGCGTTTCTCGGCCAGTTCCTTCTCGATCTTGATCGCCTCGAGGCGCGCCAGCTGGCGCAGCCGGATGTCGAGGATGTCGTCGGCCTGGATCTCGGTGAGGCCGAAGGCTTCGATCAGCGCGGGCTTGGGCTCGTCGCTCTCGCGGATGATGCGGATCACCTCGTCGATGTTGAGCAGCACGAGCTGCCGGCCCTCGAGGATGTGGATGCGCGCCAGCACGTTGGACAGGCGGTGCTCGGTGCGCAGCTTGACGGTGTGCTGGCGGAACGCCACCCACTCGACGAGGATCTGGCGCAGGCTCTTGAGCGTGGGCCGGCCGTCGCCACCGATCATCGTGAGGTTGATCGACGCGGAGCTCTCCAGGCTGGTGTGCGCCAGCAGCGCGTTGATCAGTTCCTGCGGCGCGATCGTGCGACTCTTGGGCTCGAACACCAGGCGCACCGGCGCCTCGCGGTTGGACTCGTCGCGCGCGCCATCGAGCACCGCGAGGATGCTGGCCTTCAGTTGCAGCTGCTCCGCGCTGAGCGCCTTCTTGCCGGCCTTGACCTTCGGGTTGGTGAGCTCCTCGATCTCCTCCAGCACCCGCTGCGTGCTCGCGCCCGGGGGCAGCTCGGTGACGATCAGCTGCCACTGGCCGCGCGCGAGATCCTCGATCTTCCAGCGCGCGCGCACCTTCAGCGAACCGCGGCCCGTGGCATAGGCGTCGCGGATGTCGCTTTCGCTGCTGATGATCTGGCCGCCGCCGGGGAAGTCGGGGCCGGGGATCGCGGCGTACAGCTCGTCGTCGGTGAGCTTGTCGTTGCGGATCAGCGCGATGGCCGCGTCGGCCACCTCGCGCAGGTTGTGGCTGGGCACTTCGGTGGCCAGGCCCACGGCGATGCCGCTGGCGCCATTGAGCAGTACGAACGGCAGGCGTGCCGGGAGCAGCTTGGGCTCCTCCGTCGTGCCGTCGTAGTTCGGCATGAACGTGACGGTGCCCTCGTCGATCTCGTCGAGCAGCAGGCGCGCGATCGGGTTCAGGCGCGCCTCGGTGTAGCGCATCGCCGCGGCGCCGTCGCCGTCGCGGCTGCCGAAGTTGCCCTGGCCGTCGATGAGCGGATAGCGCAGGCTGAAGTCCTGCGCCATGCGCACCAGCGCGTCGTAGGCGGCGGTGTCGCCGTGCGGGTGGAAGTTGCCCAGCACGTCGCCCACCACCTTGGCGCTCTTGCGCGCCTTCGGGCCCGTGGGCGCGGCGTTGGTGAACGACAGGCCCATGCGGTGCATCGCGTAGAGGATGCGGCGTTGCACGGGCTTGCAGCCGTCGGAGACGTCGGGCAGCGCGCGGCCCTTGACGACGCTCAGCGCGTATTCGAGATAGGCGCGCTCGGCGTAGTGGGCGAGGGTCAGCGCGTCGCCGCCGTCATCGCCGCCGCTGAACGCGAGGGGAGTCTGTTCCATGGTCAAACCGGAGTTCCTTTGATCGCCGGGGCCCGCCCGTCAGGCAGCCCGCAAGGGCGCATTGTCGGTGCTGGCGGGCCGGCGTCCGGCTCCGACCCCACAACTCTCTCAAGGAAATCCGGCTGCGAGGGCCTCGGCGCTCAGCGCGCGCAGACCGTGGGCGCGCAGGACACCACTTCGACGCCGTGCGCCTGGCGTGGCAGCTTGCGTTGCAGCAGCGCCCAGTAGAGTTCCAGCACCATGTGCACATGGGCCTCGGTCTCGGCGATGTCGGGCATCTGGCCTCCGGCCTTGCGCACGGTGCCTTCGCCGGCGTTCCAGGCCGCCAGCGCGATGTCGATGCCGCCGTAGCGGCGCGTGAGGTCGGCCAGCATGCGGGCGCCGGTGAAAACGTTGGTGCGCGCGTCGAGCATGCGCTCGGCCGCCGGCACCTGCCGTTCCTCCTTGGTGCCGTAGCGGTCGGCCGTCACCGGCGTCAGCTGCATCAGGCCCACGGCGCCGCGGGGCGACACGGCGCGCACGTTGTAGTTGGATTCGACGGTGATGACGGCCTTGAGCAAGGCCTCGTCGATCCCGGTGGACTTCGCCGCCTCGTCGAGCACGGGCTGCAGCGCCTTGACGTCGGGCGAGATCTCCAGCCAGGTCAACAGGCCGTCGGTGCCCTGGGTCTTGCCCAGCACGCGCGGCCCTTCGGTCTCGCGCAGCACCTGCTCGTAGCGCGAGTCGATCTGGCTGGCGGCGAAGTGCGCCACGCCCGCGCCGTCGACGTAGCCCCACAGCACCGGCTTGCCGGCCACCGGGACGACGGGCGCGGCGACATCGGTGCCGGCCGCATCGGTGCCGGCGAGCGCGGAGGGCGCAGGTGCAGGCGCCCGGGCCAGCGGGCGCGCGCCGGGCACGGCGTCGCAGGCCGCCATCGAACCCGCGACGAGGACGACCGCGGTGACGACGTTGAGCAGCGAGCGCCGGGTCATGCCGGCGGCCTCGCGAAGGCGGCCTCGAGGCCGGCGTCGATGCGCTTGTCGTACTCGCGAGCCAGCATCGACATCACCACCAGGCTTTCCCAGCCGGCCGCGTCGTCGGTGCCCACACGCAGGCACTCGCGCAGGCGGCCTTCCTCGACGAAGCCCTCGCCCGCGTACAAGCGCAGCGCGCGCGCGTTGAGCGAGCGCACGTCCAGCCAGAAGCGGTGCGCGTGCAGGTCGCGGAAGGCCAGTTGCTTGAGCAGGCGCACGCACGCGCGCCCGAGGCCGCGACCCTGGGTCTGCAGCACGATGCGCTTGAGCTCCACCGAGCGGTTCGGATTGCGGCAGCCCTGCAGGATCACGAAGCCGACCTGTTCCCAGGCATCGCCGGCCTCCACGATGAAGTGGCGCGAATCGGGAAACCGGATCGCGCCCTCGTGCTGCGTTCGCTCCCACGGTGTGATGAACGTGAGGTTGCGCGCGTCGTGCTCCACCGACACGACGAAGTCGAGATCGGACAGCATCGTCGGACGGATCCGCAGATGAGCACTCTCGGCAAGGTCACGGGAAGTCATCGGAAAAGACGGCGCGCGAGCGGATCGAAGTGTGGCGACTGGGCTGCTCGACGGCGAGCCGGGTCACGGAGCGTGGATTATGGGAAGGATCGCAAAAACGCACAGCATGCAATCCCCGATGAACGCGGGATTTCCGCACGCTTTTGCCGCCCTGCCTGGGTAAGTGGCGATCCGGCGTCGCAGGTTCCCGCCACCGAGACAGCGGTTATGTAAGCAGATGATTCGAGGGCCCGGCCGACGAGACAGCGCAGCGCCAGCGAGCGTGGGGGCTAAATGTCTATCTCGACGGCATCCCCGCGCAGCTCCATCAGCTCGCGTCGCGCATGCGCCTCGCCCTTGCCCATCAGGCGCGTGAACGAGCCTTCGGTCTGGATGAGATCGAGCTGGCCCAGCGCGACGCGCAGCAACCGACGAGTCTCGGGATTGAGCGTGGTGTCCCACAGCTGCTCGGCGTTCATCTCGCCCAGGCCCTTGAAGCGGCTGATCGTCCATGAGTTCTCGCGCGCCCCTTCCTTGCGCAGCTTGTCGAGCGTGGCCTCGAGCTCGCCTTCATCGAGCGCATAGATCTTGGCCGCGGGCTTGCGGCCGCGAGCGGGCGCGTCGATGCGGTACAGCGGCGGCTTGGCGACATACACGTGGCCGCGCGCCACCAGCTGCGGGAAATGGCGGAAGAACAGCGTGAGCAGCAGCACCTGGATGTGCGAGCCGTCGACGTCGGCGTCCGACAGGATGCAGACCTTGCCATAGCGCAGCCCGGAGAAATCGGGCGTGTCGTTGGGGCCGTGCGGATCGACGCCGATGGCCACCGCGATGTCGTGGATCTCGTTGTTGGCGAACAGGCGGTCGCGCTCCACCTCCCAGGTGTTGAGCACCTTGCCGCGCAACGGCAGGATGGCCTGGGTCTCCTTGTCGCGGCCCATCTTGGCCGAACCGCCGGCGGAGTCGCCCTCGACGAGGAAGACCTCGTTGAGCGAGAGATCGCGGCTCTCGCAATCGGTGAGCTTGCCGGGCAGAACGGCCACGCCGGAGCCCTTGCGCTTCTCCACCTTCTGGCCGGCCTTCTGGCGCGCCTGCGCCTGGCGGATGACCAGTTCGGCCAGCTTGCGGCCGTACTCCACATGCTGGTGCAGCCACAGCTCCAGCGCGGGCTTGGTGTAGGCGGAGACCAGGCGCAGCGCATCGCGGCTGTTGAGACGCTCCTTGATCTGGCCCTGGAACTGCGGGTCGAGCACCTTGGCCGACAGCACGAAGCTGGCGCGCGAGAACACGTCCTCGGGCATCAGCTTGACGCCCTTGGGCATCAGGCCATGCAGCTCGATGAAGCTCTTGACCGCGGTGAACAGCCCATCCTTCAGGCCCGACTCGTGCGTGCCGCCCGCGACCGTGGGAATGAGATTGACGTAGCTCTCGCGCACGGCCGCGCCGTCGTCGGTGAAGGCGACGCACCAGGTGGCACCCTCGCCCTCGGCGAAGTTCTCGGATTCGTTGGACCCGGCGAAACGCTCGCCCTCGAACAGCGGCACCACCGGCTCGGCGGTGAGCGTCTGCTGCAGGTAGTCGCGCAGGCCGCCCTGGTACGTCCAGGTGAGTACTTCCGGTTCCTTGCCCGTCTTCTCGATGGTGAGCGACACGATGACGCCGGGCATCAGCACCGCCTTGCTGCGCAGCAGGTGCACCAGCTCGCTGCGCGGCAGCTCGGCGCTTTCGAAGTAGCGCGCATCGGGCCAGACGCGCACGCGCGTGCCGTGCCGGCGCTCGCTGGACGTAAGCTTGCGCACCTCCAGCGGCACCGTGACGTCGCCGCCGGCGAACGTGAGCGAGGCGAACTGGCCTTCGCGGAACACCGACACCTCGAGCCGCTTCGCGAGCGCGTTGGTGACGCTGACGCCCACGCCGTGCAGGCCGCCGGAGAAGCTGTAGGCACCGCCGCTGCCCTTGTCGAACTTGCCGCCGGCGTGCAGCCGGGTATAGACGATCTCGATGACCGGCACCTGCTCCTCGGGATGCAGCCCGAACGGGATGCCGCGGCCGTCGTCGTCGACCGCGACCGAGCCGTCGGCGTGCAGCGTGACGGCGATGCGCTTGCCGAACCCGGCCAGGGCCTCGTCGGCCGCGTTGTCGATGACTTCCTGGACGATGTGCAGCGGGTTGTCGGTGCGGGTGTACATGCCCGGACGCTGCTTGACCGGCTCCAGCCCCTTCAGGACGCGGATGGAACCTTCGGCGTACTCGCCGGCTTGCTTGGATTTGGCGCCAGCGGCGCCCTTGTTCGTGGCCATGACCTGATTCTAGGAGCGAAGTCGCGGATCACCGCGCGACTTTTCTGTATATAAACCCAGTATTTTCCACGGGCGCCGCGGCCAGTACCTCGTAGAGTGAGGCCATGGATGCCTCCTCGACAACCCCTCCCGCCATCGCGCCGCCGTCCGACTGGATCGTGCGCTGGACGCCCCTGCTGCCGCCAGTCGCGCGGGTACTGGACGTCGCCTGTGGCCATGGCCGCCACGTGCACTGGCTCGCGCGCGCGGGCCACTCGGTCACGGCGCTCGACCGCGACCCCGCCCTCCTCGCGCCGCTGGCCGGCATCGCCGACACCCTGGTGGCCGACCTGGAGGCGGCGCCCTGGCCGCTGCCGGGCCGCCGCTTCGACGCCGTCGTCGTCACCAACTATCTCTGGCGCGCGCTCTTTCCCGCCCTCAAGGCCGCCGTGGCGCCCGGCGGCCTGCTGATTTACGAAACCTTTGCACAAGCGCACGCGGCGCTCGGGCGTCCCCGGCGACCCGAATTCCTGCTGCGGCCGGGCGAGTTGCTGGCCATCCTGCGCGACAGCGGTGGCACTGACACGGCGGTGCCCGCCTCCTCTGAAAAATGGCACGTGATCGCCTTCGAGGAGGGGCGATTGCCGGCCCGCGGCGATGTGCCCGAACGCGAGGTGCAACGCGTCGTCGCGCGGCGCGGCGACGCCGTCCCGGGCAGCGCGTACCTTCTGGCCCCGCCGGGCTAAAATCGCCGGATTGCCGCCGGTGGCGAAACGCGACACGGCCCCTGCCGATTGCTTCGAGCACCCGCGGCCACCAGCATCATCCCGCCGGCGCGCCTCGCGCGCGCCGGCCCCAGAACTTCCCGAGGAATGCGAATGGAAAGAATCGTCGGCAGCATCGTGGCGCTCGTCACCCCGATGCACGAGGACGGCAGCGTCGACTACGCCACGCTGCGCGCGCTGGTCGACTGGCACGTGGCCGAGGGCACCAGCTGCATCGTCGCCGTGGGCACCACGGGCGAGTCGGCCACGGTCAACGTCGAGGAGCACGGCGAGGTCATCCGCGTGTGCGTCGAGCATGCCGCCGGCCGCATTCCCATCATGGCCGGCGCGGGCGCCAACTCCACGCAGGAGGCCATCGAGCTGTCGAAGTTCGCGAAGAAGGTGGGCGCCTCCTGCACGCTGCAGGTCGTGCCGTACTACAACAAGCCGTCGCAGGAAGGCATCTACCGCCACTTCGCGAAGATCGCCGAGACGGTCGACATCCCGATGGTGCTGTACAACGTGCCCGGCCGCACCGTGGCCGACATGCAGCACGACACCGTGCTGCGCCTGGCCCAGGTGCCCGGCATCGTGGGCATCAAGGAAGCCACCGGCAGTATCGAGCGCGCCGGCTGGCTGCTGCGCGCGGTGCCCAAGTCGTTCTCGGTCTACTCCGGCGACGACAGCACCGCCGTCGCGTTGATGCTCCTGGGCGGCCACGGCAACATCAGCGTCACGGCCAACGTGGCCCCGCGCCTGATGCACGAGCTGTGCGACGCGGCGCTCGCCGGCGACGTGCGCCGCGCCACCGAACTGCACCTGCGCCTGTTGCCGCTGCACAAGAACCTGTTCTGCGAGCCGAGCCCGGCGCCCGCCAAGTTCGCGTTGTCGCGCCTCGGCCGCTGCCGTCCCACCCTGCGGCTGCCGCTCGTGGAGATGACCGAGGCGGGCCAGGCCACGGTTGCCGCGGCGCTGGCAGAGTGCGGCATCGCCTGAGAGGCCAGGCCTCCCTCGAATCCGACGATCCGCGGTCGCCGGGGAACCTGCACGCGAAATCCCGATCTCGTCCTCTGAACACGTTCTGAGACAATCCCCGGCCCGGACACTTCCGGCCTGACACCGACCTTCATGCACATGAACACCAATTTCCCGACGCGCCTGCTCCATCCCACGCCCCTGCGCGTTGCCACCGTGACGCTTTGCCTGATGCTGGGCGGATGCACGGTCGTCGGAGATTGGTTCTCCCACGGCGATACCGACTACAAGGGTGCGTCCAAGCGCACCCAGCCGCTGGAAGTGCCGCCCGATCTGACGCAACTGCAGAAGGACTCGCGCTACCTGCCCCAAGGCGGCGTGGTGGCGGCGTCCGACCTGACCAAGGGCGGCGGCACCGCGCCCGCGACGGCCGCCGCGCCCGCGTCGCCCGAGGTGGCCCTTGCCGCCGCCGGCAACCTGCACCTGGAGCGCTCGGGCGACCAGCGCTGGCTGTCCACGCAGGAAGCCCCCGAGGTCGTGCTGCCCAAGGTGCGTGACTACTGGCTCAGCCACGGCTACAAGCTGACGCTGGACGAGCCCAAGACCGGCATCCTCGAGACCGACTGGAAGGAAAGCCGCATTCGCATGCCCAGCGACAGCGTGGTGCGCAACTTCATCAACTCCGTCGTCGACACCTTCACCGACACCGGCCTGCGCGATCGCTATCGCACGCGCCTGGAGCGCCGCGCCGACGGTGGCACCGAAATCTACGTCAGCCACTTCGGCGCGTCGCAGGAAGTCATCGGCAAGACCGACAGCGTGCACACGGGCGACGTCACGTGGGTGCCGCGCAAGGCCGATCCGGGCCTGGAGGCCGAGCAACTGAGCCAGATCATGCTGGCGCTGGCCGGCCTGCCCGACACCAACCTCGCCGCAGTTCCCGCCGACGGCGCGGCTTCCGGCGCCCAGACGGCGATCATCGCCAACGCCGCCAGCACGCACCCTGCCACCGGCGGCACCGGCCCCAACGGCGCGGCGCGCGCCCGCCTGGTCACGGGCCAGGCCGGCGCCACCCTGCAGGTGGACGACAACTTCGATCGCTCGTGGCGCCGCATCGGCCTCGCGCTGGATCACGGCGGCTTCACCGTCGAGGATCGCGACCGCGCCCAGGGCCTGTACTACGTTCGCTACGTCGATGCCAAGGAAGCCGCCAAGGACGAGCCGGGCGTCTTCTCGAAGATCACCTCGTTCTTCGGCCACACCGGCCCGTCGCCGGTCAACAAGTACCGAATCTCGATCAAGGCGCCGGCCGACACCGCCACCGTCACGGTACTCAACGACCAGGGCCAGCCGGACAACAGCGGGAACGCACAACGCATCGTGACGCTGCTCGTCGACGAGCTGAAGTGATCCTCGGCCAGGCGCCTCGGCGCCTTGGCAAGAAGCCGCCTGCGGGCGGCTTTTTTACGTCCGGTCACGGCTAGGCCTGGCATCGTTTCACGTCAATCCCCCTGATGACCCATTGACAACTCGCGGATACGGCGCGGCCCGAGTATTCGCGAATTCAACCTGCCTTCAGCAAGACGGACGCAAAAAAGCCGCCCGGAGGCGGCTTTCCAATTTCGAGATGCCGCGCTCGCGAGGAGCGCGGATCCGGAAATTACTTGCTGGCGGCGGTCATGGCAGCGGTCGCGGCCGACGAGGCAGCGGCCATCGCGCCCGTGGCAGCCGACGAAGCAGCGTCCATCGCCGACGAGGCGGCAGTGGCGGTCGACGAAGCGGCATCAGCAACCGACGAAGCGGCGGCAGCAACCGACGAAGCAGCCGAAGCGGCAGCGTCAACGGCCGGAGCGGCGGTGTCGGCGGGCTTGCTGCAGGCAGCCAGGGCGGCGACGGCGATCAGGGAAGCCAACAGGAGCGACTTGTTCATGAATTTCCTCGAAGAAAAATTTTGGGTTCGAACCATTACCGGTATTCCAGATACTCGCCCTCACGGCAGGTATCCGAGCAAAAGACAGCAGGCCAAGCTCGAGCATTTCCTGTGCCTAGCCCGTCATTATACCCATCCATACGGAACCTTTTCAGAGTCCCAGTGTCACCGCCGCAAAACCCGGGCCGGCGCGTTGCAAAATCGCATCAAAGTCCTCGCGCGCGCGTTGGCGATCGACGCGGTCGAAGCCCGTCCGGCCACGCCAATGCGCGCTGTCGAAGACCCGCAACGCCTGGTCGTCGCTGTCGATCCACAGCGTCGGCAACGCCGCGGTACGGGTTTCGTCGGGCACCAGACACTGGATCACGTGCGCCCAGTCGCGGCGCCAGACGGCGAAGCGCGGATGGTGCCGCTCGATGACCGAATAGTCGCGCGCGATCATCACCAGCTCGCGGCCGCCCAGGCGCGCCCAGCGCGTCAGCCGGGAGATCCATTCGGCGTCGCCCAGCGGCCAGTTGGCAAAGTCTTCGTCGCACCAGCAGATGCGGCGCGTGCCGTGTTCGACCGCGTGCGCCATCGCGTCCTGCACGGCCTGCGCGAACTCGACGGCACCTTCGAAGGCGTGGCCGCCGCCGGCCGGCTTCGCATCGGGCAGGCCCGCCACGTCGTCCATCGCCGGTTGCCGCTCTGCCGCGTCGTCAATCGTCATGAGCCCATCCCTGCGCCACCCAATCGGCCACGACGGCCTGCGCGTCGGCCGAGAGGCGATTGCATTGCGGCGCCGTCAGTCGTCGCGCATCGGCCAGGTCGCGCATCAGGCGCGCGTCGCGACCGGCCGCGTTGAACGACTCGCCGTTGATGAACACGTGCCGCTCGTCGTACATCATGCGCGTGCGCCGATCGAGTCGCAAGCCGGCGTCCCGGCCGCGCTCCAGGCCCGTGTCGAACCACACTTCGGGCTTGGGCTCGGTCATCACCTCGCCGAGCGCGCGCGCCAGTTGCGTCGGATCCCGCAGCAGGCGCTCGACGGCCTTGCGGGCGAACGCGTCGAGCGCCGCGGGCATCTTCGCCGGCGTCTCGGTGGCGCTGCGCGGCGGGTCGCGGAAGTGCGGCTCGTCGCCGTCCGGCTCGACGTCGTCGAGCACGCGCTGCAGCAGCTCGCGCGCCAGCTCCGTGCCCATCGGCGTGCGAAAGCCGATCGAGCAGGTCATGCACTCGTCCTCGGCCACGCCGTCGTGGCCCCAGCGCGGCGGCACGTAGAGCATGTCGCCCGGGCCCAGCACCCATTCGTCGGTCGGCTCGAAGTGCTGGAGGATGCGCACCGGCAGGCCGTCGACGATGGCCGGATCGCTCACCGGCCCCACGCGCCAGCGCCGCTGGCCGTGTACCTGCAGCAGGAACACGTCGTAGGAGTCGACGTGCGCGCCGACGCCGCCGCCCGGGCTCGCGTACGACACCATCAGGTCGTCCACGCGCGCATCCGCGATCCAGCGGAATCGCTGCAGCAGCTCGTGCGCGGCCTGCACGTGCAGGTCGACGCCCTGCACCAGCAGCGTCCAGCCGCGCTGGCCCAGCGGTGGCAACGCGCGCCGCGCGAACGGGCCGTGCTTCAGGCGCCAGCGCTCGGCCGACGGCGCGCTCGCCCCGGCGGCGCCGCCCGGCTTCGCGGGTGCCGTGTCCTGGATCACGATGCGCGATTCGACGTCGTCGCGCGCGGCCAGCGCGAACAGCTGCGCCGGCGTGACCGGGGCCAGCGGCGCGCCGCTGGCGGCGACCACCGGCAGGGCGTCGCGGATCAGCAGCGGGCGCTTCTGCCAGTAGTCGCGCATGAAGGCCGCGGGCGAGATCCCGCCCAGCAGCGCAAGAGGTTCACGGAGATTCATGGCCGCGATTGTCACTGCTGGCGAACCCCGCGGCCAAGGGACTCTCCCCAGGCCACGTAAAATCCGGCCCGATGAACATCACTGCCCCCTGCGTCGTCTCGCTGACCTGGCTGCTCTCGGACGCCCAGAACGCGCCCATCGACGAACTCGCCGAACCGACCGAATTCTTCTTCGGCGGCGACGACCTGCTGCCCAAGGTGGAAGAAGCGCTGGCCGACCAGGCCACCGGCTTCGAGGCCCACCTGCACCTGGAACCCGAGAACGCCTTCGGCGACTACCACTCGAACCTGGTCTGCTTCGAGGAGCGCGCGCTGTTCCCGGATCACGTCGAACCCGGCATGCAGTTCGAAGGCCTGCCCGACGGCGCCGTCACGCCCGACATGCCCGAGGACACCGTCTACACCGTGACCGAGGTCTACCCGTCGCACGTGGTGCTGGACGGCAACCACCCGCTCGCCGGCCTGGCGCTGCGCATGCACATCACGGTGCGCGGCGTGCGCGCGGCGACGGCCGAGGAAACCGAGGCGCGCAGCGTCACCGACGTCGGCGCCAGCCTGCTGCAGGTGCTGCCGCCCAAGGACAAGTCGCACCTGCATTGAGCGCCTGACGCGCCCGCGCGGGCGCGGGCGCGGTCACGCGAAGCTCAGTGTTTCCCGGTGGACCCGAATCCGCCCGCGCCCCGATCCGACACGTCGAAATCGTCGACGCGGCGGAACGTGGCCTGCACCACCGGCACGATCACCATCTGCGCGATGCGTTCCATCGGGTTGATCGTGAATTCGGTCTGGCCGCGGTTCCAGCAGCTCACCATCAGCTGGCCCTGGTAGTCCGAGTCGATCAGGCCGACGAGGTTGCCCAGCACGATGCCGTGCTTGTGGCCCAGGCCCGAGCGCGGCAGGATCATCGCGGCAAGGCCGGCGTCGCCGATGTGGATGGACAGGCCGGTGGGAATCAGTGCAGTCTGGCCCGGTGCGAGCAGCACGGGCGCGTCCAGGCAGGCGCGCAGGTCGAGGCCGGCGCTGCCCGGCGTGGCATAGGCCGGCAGCGTGTCGGCCATGCGGGCGTCGAGTACCTTGAGATCGATGACGGTCATGTGCTTGGCGTCGAGGACGACGTCGAAAAAACGTTGGATGAAAGTGTCGCGCGGGCGACTACGAAGCGATGCGCGTGGCGATCTCTTGCACCAGCTGGCGCGCGAGCGTCAGCTTGTCGGCCTGCGCCAGCTCGCGTTCGCCTTGGGCGTCGACCAGCACCAGCGCATTGTCGTCACGGCCGAACGTGGCCGGGCCGAGGTTGCCGACGATCAGCGGCACGTTCTTGCGCACCAGCTTGTCGCGCGCGTGCTTGAGCAGGTTCTCGCTCTCGGCGGCGAAGCCGACGCAGTACGGGCGCGGCGAAAGACGGGCGACGTCGGCGAGGATGTCCTCGTTCTCGGTCAGTTCGAACATCGGCGCGATCTTCTTGCCGTCCTTCTTGATCTTGTGCTCGTTCATCTGCGCGGGGCGCCAGTCGGCCACGGCCGCGGTGGCGACGAACACGTCGCTGGCGCGCGCGAGCGGCATCACGGCCGCGTGCATCTGGCGCGCGCTCTCGATGTCGATGCGCAGCACGCCGCGCGGCGTGGGCAGATGCACCGGGCCGGCGACCAGCGTCACGTCGGCGCCGGCCTCCTGCGCCGCGCGCGCGATCGCGAAGCCCATCTTGCCGCTCGAATGGTTGGTGATGCCGCGCACCGGGTCGATGGCCTCGAAGGTGGGGCCGGCGGTGACCAGCACGCGCTTGCCGCGCAGGATCTTGGGCTGGAAGAACGCGATCAGCTCGTCGCGCAGGTCGACGGCCTCGAGCATGCGGCCCTCGCCGAACTCGAGGCAGGCCTGCTCGCCGACGTCCGGGCCCAGCAGCGTGGTGCCGTCGTCGCGCAGCTGCGAGACGTTGCGCTGCGTGGCCGGATGTGCCCACATCTCGCGGTTCATCGCCGGGGCGATCAGCAGCGGCACGCGATCCATCGGGCGCGCCAGGCACATCAGCGACAGCAGGTCGTCGGCACGCCCGTGCACGAGCTTGGCCATGAACTCGGCGCTGGCCGGCGCCACCAGGATCGCATCGGCCTCGCGCGACAGGTTGATGTGCGCCATGTTGTTGTCGGGGCGCGCGTCCCACTGGCTCGTGTAGACGGGCCGGCCGCTGAGCGCCTGCAGCGTCACCGCCGTGATGAAGGCCTCGGCGCCCGCGGTCATCACCACCTGCACGGTGGCGCCGGCCTTGACGAGCGCGCGCGTGAGTTCGGCCGCCTTGTAGCAGGCGATGCCGCCGGACAGGCCCAGCACGATGTGCTTGCCGGCGAGGTCTTGTCTGTCAGTCATGGGCGCAATGTAGCGTGATCGCGCGTCGCGCGCTGGGGCCGCGGTATCAGGCGCCGTGGCACTTCTTGAACTTTTTCCCGCTGCCGCAATGGCAGGGATCGTTGCGGCCCGGCACATTGCCGACGACGCGCGTTTCCGGCTTCGGTGCGTTCTGCACCCAGTAGCAGCGCAGGTCCTGAACGGCGTACAGCGCCTCCTGGATCAGGTCGTCGCGTTCCATCGTCTCGCCCGGGAACATCTCCTCGCGCTCCTTGGCGAGCTCTTCCGCGTCGTGCAGCGTCAGCAAGGCGATGCGCGCCAGGCAGCCGTCGAAGGCCTCGGCCATCTCGGGCTCGACGTCGGCGGCCGGCTCGGGCCAGTCGTCGGCGAAGCTCTGGACGACGTCCATGAAGCCGTGCGCCCAGATCTCGCCGGTGAGCGGGATCTCGTCGTCTTCCTCGCCGGCGGCGATCGTGCCGTCCTCGACCAGCTGGGCCTTGTCCTCGTCCGTCCACTCCAGCATCACCGGGGCCAGGCGCAGCTCGTCGACGGCGTCCATCAGCAGTTCGGGGTCGAGCTGCTTGAGCAGCACCGACCAGCGCGACTGCAGCACGGACATCGCCTCGCGGTCGGCTTGCGGATCGGCGAAGGCGCGGCTCCACGCGTCGCCCAGCAGCGCGTCGCGCCACTCGACCACCGTCTTCGCGCGCGGGCCGGCGGCCAGCGCCGTCATCGCGCCGTCCAGCCACTCGAGCGACACGCGCTCGTCGAAGCCGGCGAGCTGTTCGCACAGCTGCTGCAGGCGATCCAGCTCGGCGTCGGTGTTGGTCGGGTAGTGGACGAGGTTGGTGAACGGCGTGGTCATCGGGTGCGATCGAAATGCAGGAAGCGGCCGGCAGTTTCTCATGCCGGCCGCCGGGAACCCACCTCAATCGCGCGGGAACCCTTTCAGCGGCGACGGGTTCAGGCGCGCCATCGACAGGCTGTCCACGTACACGCCGTCGCGCAAGGTGTCGCAGCGGTGCACGCCCTCTTCGACGAAGCCGAAGCGGCGGTACAGCGCCTGCGCCTTGTGGTTGTCCGCGTAGACCTCCAGCTCGAGGCGCAACAGGCCCAGCCAGTTGTCGGCGTAGTCGCACAGCGCCTGCAACAGTGTCGTCCCGACGCCCTGGCGCTGCCACGCCGGCTGCACCTGCATGCCCAACGTCATCGCATGGCGGCGGCGCGGCGAGGCACCGACCGGATGCAGGCCGGCGCCGCCGACGATCTCGCCGTCGTCGGCGACGGCCACCAGCAGCACGTCGGGCTTGCCGGGCACGGCGTTCTCGGCGAGCCGCGCGCGCCAGTGCTCGGCGCTCCCGAAAGGCATCTGCAGCAGCCAGCGCAACACCTCCGGATTCGACAGCATCGCCGCGAAGCCCTCGGCATCGGCGACGGTGGCGCGGCGCAGGATGACCTGCGCGGTGTTCGCGCGGGTGCCGGGGGTCGGCGAGCGATCGTCGGGGCGGTTCATCGAGAGACTCCTGTTGATGTGGGAGGGCTGAAAAGCACAAGGCCCGCGGATGGCGGGCCTTGTGAAGAGAAACAAGCGGTGAGGAAGTTACGGGCGACCCGGGTCCGGACTTCGCGGCGGCAGGACGACGGCCTGCAGCACCTGCATGACGGCGATGGCCAGCGCGCGCATATCCGCACCGGCGCGCGCGCGGGCGCGTTCGGCGGTTTTGGACGAGGCGAAAGCGAAGGTCATGGGCTCAGTCTGCGGGGTGTCGCGCGCTGCGTCAAGCCAAGGAAAACGCCGCGGTTCCCGAGAGAAGCGCGGCGTTGGGTTGGCGCGACGGCGAGTCGCGTCAGGGGATGCGAAACATCACACGCGTTCCGCGACCCACGCCTGCACGCTGGCGAGCGCACCCGCCAGCCTGGACGCATCGGTGCCGCCGGCCATGGCCATGTCCGGCTTGCCGCCGCCCTTGCCGCCGACCTGCTGCGCCACGAAGTTCACGAGTTCGCCGGCCTTGATGCGGCCGATCGAGTCGGCGGTGACGCCGGCCGCGATCTGCACCTTGTCGCCGTCGACCGCGGCCAGCACGATGGCCGCGGTCTTGAGCTTGTCCTTCAACTTGTCCATCGTGTCGCGCAGCGTCTTGGCATCAGCGCCGTCGAGCTTGGCGGCCAGTACCTTGATGCCCTTGACGTCGATCGCCTGCAGCACCAGCTCGTCGCCTTGCGCGGACGCGAGCTTGCCCTTGAGCTTCTCGATTTCCTTTTCGAGCTGGCGCATGTGATCGAGCACGGCGCCCAGGCGCGCAGGCACCTCGGCCGGCGTGGCATGCAGCGAAGCAGCGACGCCGTCGACGGTGTCTTCCAGCGACTGCAGGTAGCCCAGCGCGTTGTCGCCGGTGATCGCCTCGATGCGGCGGATGCCGGCGGCGACGCCGCTCTCGGCCACGACCTTGAACAGGCCGATGTCGCCGGTGCGCTGCACGTGCGTGCCGCCGCACAGCTCCTTGCTGGAGCCGATGGTCAGCACGCGCACCTCGTCGCCGTACTTCTCGCCGAACAGCATCATCGCGCCCGACTTCTGCGCGTCGTCGATGGCCATCGTGACGGCGCTCGCCTGTGCGTTGGCCAGCACTTCGGCGTTGACGATCTCCTCGACCTGGCGGATCTGCTCCGGCGTCATCGGGCCGGTGTGCGCGAAGTCGAAGCGCGTGCGCTCGGCGTTGACCAGCGAGCCCTTCTGCTGCACGTGCGCGCCCAGCACTTCCCGCAGCGCCTTGTGCATCAGGTGGGTGGCGCTGTGGTTGCGCACGGTCTTCGCGCGGCGCTCCACGTCCACCTTGGCGACGAAGCTGTCGCCCACGTGGACGCCGCCTTCGACGATGCGGCCGTGGTGGCCGAACACGTCGGCCTGGATCTTGATGGTGTCTTCCACCAGCATGCGCGTGGTGGCGTTGCGCAGCTCGCCGGTGTCGCCCACCTGGCCGCCGCTCTCGGCGTAGAACGGCGTCTGGTCGAGCACAATCACGGCGTCGTCGCCGGCGGTGGCCGAGGCCACCGGGCTGCCGTCCACGTAGACGCCGACGACCTTCACCGTCTCCAGCACCAGCTGCTCGTAGCCGTGGAACTGCGTGGGCGTGCCGCTGTAGCTCAGGCCCTGCGCCACCTTGAACTTGCCCGCTTCGCGGGCGCGCTTCTTCTGCTCTTCGAGCAACGCGTTGAAGCCCGCCTCGTCGACGCTCACGCCGCGCTCGCGGCAGACGTCGCCGGTGAGGTCGACCGGGAAGCCGAAGGTGTCGTGCAGCTTGAACGCGGTCTCGCCGTCGATCTGCTTCGTGCCGGTGGCCAGCGCGGTCTCGAGGATCTCCATGCCGTTGGCGATGGTCTTGAAGAAGCGCTCTTCTTCCTGCTGCAGCACCTCGGTGACGCGCGCCTGGGCCTGGCGCAGCTCGGGGTAGGCATCGCCCATCTCGGCGGCCAGCGCCGCGACGAGCTTGTGGAAGAACGGCGTGCGCGCGCCCAGCTTGTAGCCGTGGCGGATCGCGCGGCGCGCGATGCGGCGCAGCACGTAGCCGCGGCCCGCGTTGCCCGGGATCACGCCGTCGACGACGGTGAACGCGCAGGCGCGGATGTGGTCGGCGATGACCTTGAGCGACGGCGAGTCCTTGTCGCAGTCGACGCCGCCGGCGGCGTCCACCGCCTGCTTGGCCGCGGCCAGCAGCGCCACGAACAGGTCGATCTCGTAGTTGCTGTGCACGTGCTGCAGCACCGCCGTCAGCCGCTCCAGGCCCATGCCGGTGTCGACGCTGGGCTTGGGCAGCTTGTGCATCACGCCGTCTTCGGTGCGGTTGAACTGCATGAAGACGTTGTTCCAGATCTCGATGTAGCGGTCGCCGTCCTCTTCGGGCGAGCCCGGCGGGCCGCCCGGGATCTCGGGGCCGTGGTCGTAGAAGATCTCGGTGCACGGGCCGCACGGGCCGGTGTCGCCCATCATCCAGAAGTTGTCCGAGGCGTAGCGCGCGCCCTTGTTGTCGCCGATGCGGATGATGCGTTCGGCCGGCACGCCCACGGTCTTGTTCCAGATGTCGTAGGCCTCGTCGTCCTCGGCATAGACGGTGACCCACAGCTTGTCGGACGGCAGCTTGAAGTGGACGGTCAGCAGTTCCCACGCGTAGCTGATCGCGTCCTTCTTGAAGTAGTCGCCGAAGCTGAAGTTGCCCAGCATCTCGAAGAACGTGTGGTGGCGCGCGGTGTAGCCCACGTTGTCGAGGTCGTTGTGCTTGCCGCCGGCGCGGATGCACTTCTGCGAGGTGGTGGCGCGCGTGTACGGGCGCTTGTCGAAGCCCAGGAACACGTCCTTGAACTGGTTCATCCCGGCGTTCGTGAACAGCAGCGTCGGATCGTCGCCCGGCACCACCGGCGACGACGCGACGATGGTGTGGCCCTTCGATTCGAAGAACTTCAGGAAGGTCGAACGGATTTCTGCGGCTTTCATTCCGGCACTTTCTGGGGGCCGCGCCCGGGGTGTGGCCGTGGCGGGCAGTAGGCGGCGACGATGTCGCGCGGAGCCGTCGATTATATGAGGCGGGGCCTGGGCGCCGCGGAGGGCGGGAACCGGTACAACGTCACCGTCTCCAGGGCAAGTTCCTCTTGCCGCGGCTGGTCGCGACCCGACAATCGGACGGTTCCCCGAACCCGCCCGCCATGCCCGACACGCCCCCTGAACCCGAAATCCCAGCAGACGCCCCGCCCTCGATGGCGCCGTGGGTGAGCACGCAGCACGAGATGGAGACGGCCGCGCGGCCGTCGCGCACGCGCGTGTTCCGCATCCGCATGAAGTCCGGCCACGTGCGCGTGGCCGGCGCCACCTACTTCGAGTCGACGGCCAGGAGCGCCACCGATTCGCGCGTGGAGCGCCTCTACCGCGTGCAACTGAGCTGGCTGGCCGAATTCGACCCGCGCGACGGCAAGACGCAGCGTTTCGCCGAGCGCACGACCACCGCCCGCGCCGCCAACGCGCTGCAGTTCCGCGTGCTGGAGATGACCGCCGCCGACGGCAAGCCCGTCAGCGCCGCCCGCCTGGGTCCGAAGGGCCAGATCGTGGCCGACCCGCCCGCCATGGGCATCATGAGCCTGCTGCGTGCGCTGCTGGTCGAATGGGTGGCCGAGCGCCACCCCGACGCCACCGTGCTCACCGGCTCGCTGTACCAGGTGGACGTGCCCTCCGAGGCCGAGATGGCGGTGCGCGACCACTTCTTCTCGCGCTCGGGCTTCACCGTCAAGCCGACCTCGAGCGGCGGCGGCACCTTCTACGCGCGCTCGATCAGGGAACTCAAGACCACCTGGAACACCGACAAGGCCACGGAGCTGACGGCGCCGCTGCTGGCCGAGGCCGTCAGCGCGCAGATGGAGACGCCGGTGCTGCGCCAGCAGATCGCCGTCCTGCAGGAGCAGCTCGATACGGTGACGAAGGAGAAACGCGCCACCGAGATGCTGTCGCGCATCTGGCTGGCGATCACCGTCATCGCGGTGGTGTTCGGGCTGATCTTCGGGATCCAGCCGCGGCTAGGCTAGTTCTTTCTCCAGGAACGCCGTCAACCGCGGATCGATCGCGAACGCCACGTTGAAGCGCATCCAGTCGCTCGCCTGCAAGGTCGCGCTGAACAGGTTGCCCGGCCCCAGCATGATGTCGTGCTGCGCGGCGCGGTTGGACAGCGCCACCGGGTCCGGCAGGCGCGGGTGGCGCGCCCACAGGAACATGCCGGCCTTGGGTTCGTGGAACAGCTCGAAGCCGAGCGCCGCCAGCCGCTGGCCGCAGGTTTCGTGCGCCTCGGCCAAGCGGGTGCGCAGGCTCTTGAGGTGCTTGCGCCAGCGCCCTTCCGTCAACGCGCCCAGGATCAGCCGCTCGCTGAAGGCCGACGAGGTCAGGCCCGAGATCATCTTCAGCTGCGCGAGGTCGTCGATCAACACCGGATGCGCGGCGATGTAGCCCACGCGCAGGTTGGGCGAGATCGTCTTCGAGTAGCTGCCCACGTAGAGCACGCGCGCCAGTTGGTCGAGGCCGGCGAGCGATGGCCGCGGGTCGGGGTCGAGATCGACGTAGAGGTCGTTCTCGACGATGGTCAGGCCGTGCTTGTCGGCCAGTTGCAGCACGCGGTGCAGCTGCGGCAGGTTGGCGGTGGACGTCGTCGGGCTCTGCAGCCGCGGCTGCGTGAAGAACACCCGCGGATGGTGCGTGACGATGGTCTCCTCCAGCGCGGCGAGGTCGTAGCCTTGCGGCGTGCGCGGCACCGGGATCAGGCGCGCGCCCGCCACGCGCAGCGCGAACAGCAGGTTCGAGTAGCCGGGGTCGTCCACCAGCACGGCATCGCCCGCGCGCACGAGGCGGCGGATCGCCAGGTCCAGCGCGTGGCTGGATCCGTGCGTCAGCAGCACCTGGTCGGCCTGCAGCGAGATCTCCTGTTCGGCCAGCGCGTCGCGTATCCATTCGCGCAGCGGCAGGTGGCCGCGCGGATCGCCGTAGCCGTCCAGTTCCACGCGCTCGGCGGCCAGCGCGCGCAGGCTGCGCCGTACGCCGTCCTCGAACAGCCAGGATTGCGGCAGCCAGCCACAGCCGGCCTTCACGCCCAGGTGCCGGTTCTCGAAGATGCTGCGCAGGTACCACTGGGCGTCGAAGCTGGCGGTCGCCGCCAGGCCCGGCACGGCCGCGGCCTCGGCCGGCGCGCGCCGGCGCACGAAGAAGCCGGAGTGCGGCCGCGACACCAGGTAGCCTTGCGCCACCAGGCGGTCGTAGGCCTCGACGACGGTGAACACGCTCACCTGGTGCGTCTTCGCGAAGTGGCGGATCGACGGGATCTTGGCGCCGGTGCGCAGGCTGCCGTCGGCGATCAGGCGGCGCAGGCCGTCGACGATCTGGGTGACGAGCGGCGTGGGGGAATCGGACTGCAGCGTGAACATGTCTGTACCGGGTCTTCGACCTGCACAGTATGCAGGCTTGTTGTCGCGACTGTACATGGCTGTATCGGTACGCCGGAACTAAAGTGGGCGCAGACGGTCTGGCAGTGTCGGCATTCCCGCGCACGCCCGGCCGCATGCCCCTTGATCTGCAACGCGCCTCGCGAGGCGCCCGGAGTTCCCCATGCAACGAGACGCCCACCTGAACAATGCCGCCTTGATGGCGCGCCGCCGCGCCGCCCTGCCCTCGGGCCTGGGGCAGTCGTTCGAGATCTTCGCCGAGCGCGCGGAAAACGCCGAGGTGTGGGACGTCGAGGGCAAGCGCTACATCGACTTCGCCGGCGGCATCGCGGTGCTCAACACCGGCCATCGCCATCCGAAGATCGTCGCGGCCGTCAAGGCGCAGCTCGACAAGTTCCACCACACCTGCTTCCAGGTGCTGGCCTACGAGCCCTACGTCGAGCTCGCCGAGCGCCTGATCGCCAAGGCCCCGGGCGACTTCCCGAAGAAGGCCTTTTTCCTGTCCACCGGTGCCGAGGCCGTCGAGAACGCCGTCAAGATCGCGCGCTCGGCCACGAAGCGTTCGGCGGTCATCGCCTTCGGCGGCGGCTTCCACGGCCGCACGCTGCTGGGCATGGGCCTCACCGGCAAGGTGGCGCCGTACAAGGCCGGCTTCGGCCCGTTCCCGGCCGAGATCTATCACGCGAAGTATCCGAACGCGCTGCACGGTGTGTCCGAGGCCGACGCGCTGGCGTCGATCGAGGCCATCTTCAAGTACGACGTCGAGGCCGAGCGCGTCGCCGCGCTGATCATCGAGCCGGTGCAGGGCGAAGGCGGCTTCTACGCCATCTCGCCGGCGTTCGCGCAGGCGCTGCGCGCGCTGTGCACGAAGCACGGCATCGTCTTCATCGCCGACGAGGTGCAGACCGGCGCCGGGCGCACCGGCACCTGGCTGGCCAGCGAGCAGTGGGGCGTCGCGCCCGACATGATCACGATGGCCAAGTCGATGGCCGGCGGCTTCCCGATCTCGGCCGTCATCGGCCGCGCCGACCTGATGGACGCGCCGGGCCCTGGCGGCCTCGGCGGCACCTACGCCGGCTCGCCGCTGGCCTGCGCCGCCGCGCTGGCCGTGCTGCAGGTGTTCGAGGAAGAGAACCTGCTCGAGCGCTCGAAGTCCATCGGCGCGCGCCTGACGGCCGGGCTGAAGGCGATGGCCGCCGACCACAAGTCCATTCAGGACGTGCGCGGCCTGGGCGCGATGATCGCCATCGAGCTGTTCAAGGACGGCGACCACGCGAAGCCCGACGCCGACCTCACGAAGCGCCTGTGCGCCGAGGCTGCGAAGCGCGGCCTGATCCTGCTGTCGTGCGGCTTGTACGCCAACGTGGTTCGCGTGCTGGTGCCGCTCACCGCCAGCGACGCGCTGATCGACGAGGGCTTGGGCGTCATGGCCGATTGCTTCAAGGCCCTCGCCTGATCCGGCCGGCGCCGGCCCGGGAGCCCGCGCCGACCTCCTGAAGAGCCGCCGATCGACGCACCGCCGAGGTGTGCCGGAGGCGGCTTTTCTTTTCGTTGCATTGACCCAGGCAAACCCCGCCCCCGGTCGCCGCGAGCGTCGGGCGCACCGGGTAGAGTGTCATCATCACAGGCCAACATCGGCGTTCTAGCGCATCGCCCCGCCCCGGCCGCAGGAGATTTCGAATGGACATGAAGACTTCCCCCATCGCCACGCTCAACGACGCGGGCCTGCTCAAGACCGACGCGCTGATCGGCGGCGAATGGCTGGCCGGCGCCGCGCGCTTCGACGTCAACGATCCCGCCACCGGCCAGAAGCTGGCCGACGTGGCCAATCTCGGCGCCGCCGAGAGCGACGCCGCGATCGCCGCCGCCGACAAGGCCTGGCCGGCCTGGCGCGCCAAGACCGCCAAGGAGCGCCACGCGGTGCTGATGAAGTGGTTCGCGCTGATCGTGGCCAACGCCGACGACCTGGCGCGCATCCTCACCGCCGAACAAGGCAAGCCGCTGGCCGAGGCGCGCGGCGAGGTCGTCTACGGCGCCAGCTTCATCGAGTGGTTCGCCGAGGAGGCCAGGCGCGTCTACGGCGAGACGATTCCCACCACCGACAACGGCAAGCGCTACCTCGTGCTGAAGCAGCCCGTGGGGGTGTGCGCGGCCATCACGCCGTGGAACTTCCCCATCGCGATGATCACGCGCAAGGTGGCCCCGGCGCTGGCCGCGGGCTGCACCGTGGTGATCAAGCCGGCCGAGCAGACGCCGCTGTCGGCGCTCGCGCTGGCCGAACTGGCGCAGCGCGCGGGCATGCCGGCCGGCGTGCTCAACGTCGTCACCGCCGACGGCGCCAACTCCATCCTGGTGGGCAACTCGCTGTGCGCCAGCGACGTCGTGCGCCACCTGTCGTTCACCGGCTCCACCGAGGTCGGCCGCATCCTGATGAAGCAGTGCGCGCCCACCATCAAGAAGCTGTCGCTGGAACTGGGCGGCAACGCGCCGTTCATCGTCTTCGACGACGCCGACATCGATTCCGCCGTCGACGGCGCGATGATCTCCAAGTACCGCAACGCCGGCCAGACCTGCGTGTGCGCCAACCGCCTGTACGTGCAGGAAGGCGTGTACGACACCTTCATCGCCCGCCTGGCCGAGAAGGCGCGCGGCATCAAGGTGGGCAACGGCTTCGAGGCCGGCATCAACCAGGGCCCGATGATCGACGCCAACGCGATCGCCAAGATCGAATCGCACATCGCCGACGCGCTGGCCAAGGGCGCGCGCGTGGTGGTCGGCGGCGCGCGCATCGACGACCGCTTCTTCACGCCCACGGTGCTGGCCGACGTGTCGCAGGACATGCTGTGCACCCGCGAAGAGACCTTCGGCCCGCTCGCGCCGGTGATGAAGTTCAAGACCGAGGCCGAGGCCATCGCGCTGGCCAACGACACCGAGTTCGGCCTCGCCAGCTACTTCTACAGCCGCGACGTGGGCCGCATCTTCCGCGTCGGCGAGGCGCTGGAGTACGGCATGGTGGGCATCAACACGGGCCTGATCTCGACGTCCGAGGTTCCGTTCGGCGGCTTCAAGCAATCGGGCCTGGGCCGCGAAGGCGGCCGCCAGGGCATCGAGGACTATGTGGAAGTCAAGTACCTCTGCCTGGGCGACCTGAACAAATGAAGCGGCACCAGGCGCCGCGCGTCGCAACCGGGGCCGCGGCAGCCCTCGCCCTCCTCGCGTTCGCGGGCGCCCCCGCGCACGCGGGCTCGATGACCGTGCGCGACAAGAACAGCGCGTGGACGGTCAACGACGATCCGCAGGCCGACGCCAACGACTTCCTGTTGAAGCACCTCGTCGACGGCACCCGCCCCGACGAGCGCTTCGGCCACGCCGGCCAGACCGCGTTCACGCTCGGCGCCAACAACGATCCGCCGGCCAGCGTGCGCGTCGACGCCACGCGCCGCACCTGGATGGTGGGCGCCAGCCTCGCAGGCAACCAGCCGCAGCCGGTCATCGCCCGATTCGACGCCGACGGCAATGCCGACCTGCGCTGGGGCGTGCAGGGCAAGGTGCAGTTGACGCCCGCCGGCGTGGCGGTCAAGCCCAACGACCTGCTGCCGCTGGCCGACGGGTCGGTGCTGGTCGCCGGCGAAGTGGTCGGCGTCGCCATCCCGCGCGCCGTCGTGTTCCACCTGAACGCCGACGGCTCGCTCGACCGCAACTTCGGCAGCGGCGGCGTGTGGCTGCGCACCGGCGACGACGGCGATGCCTCCACCGCCACCAGCCTGGCCGCCAGCACCGACGGCAGCGTCTCCGTGGCCGTGACCGTGCGCGGCGCGAAGCCCGGCGCGGAGCTGTGGTCGCTGACGGACGCCGCCCCGGCCGTCATCCAGCGCAGGCCGAGCGACGACACCAGCGACGGCGAGGATCTGCGCGTCGAGTGGCTCACCAATCGCTGGGTGCTCAGCAACGGCGGTGGCCCCACCGGCATCGTTCCGCCCGCGCTGCTCGCCAGCCACGCCCCGTCGCCCGCCGTCGCGGCCGCGGCCAGCGATCCGGGCGAAGGCGGCTTCAGTCCGTTCGCGGCCGAGGCCGCATCGGCCCCCGCCGCGGCGAACGACGACGGGTTGCCGTGGACGTGGATCGCGATCGCGGCGGTGTTGCTCGCGGCGATCGCCGCCGCGGTCGCGCTGCGTGCGCGCAAGCCGACGACGGTGCTGCGCCAGCCGCCGCGCCGCTGAGGTCAGTCGTCGTTGGCGGCGCCGGCGATCACGTGGCCCAGCTCGGACACGTTGCCGTTGGAAGCCTGGCCCACCGCGCGCCGCATCAGCGACGCGGCATCCTTGCCGTGCGCCGGATACTGGCCAATGCCCACCGTGCCCATCACCGGCAGATCCTGTCCGGCGACGTTGAACGGCTGCTTCAGCGAGGAGAGCAGCTTGCGCGCCACGCCGTCGGCGTCGGACTCGGCGTCGATCCAGGCCAGCAGCACGCCGTACATGTCGCTGCCCAGCGAGGCCACGACGTCGCTCGCGCGCAGCGCCGCGCGCAGGCGCACCGCGGCCTTGCGGCGCAGCACGTTGGCCGCTTCCACGCCCAGCGCCAGCTCGGCCGCCCGAAAGCCATCCAGGCGCAGCACGATCAGCGCCATCGCCGCGGGCTCGCGCTCGCGCAGCGCCAGCAGATGGGTCATGTGCTCCAGCAACTGCGCATGGGTGGGCAGGCCGGTGGTGAGGTCGGTGCTGAAGGCGCGCTTCGCGCTCGCGTCCATGCGCTTGCGCTCGATCGCCACGCGCAGCACGCGCCCCAGCGAGTCGTCGCCGGCGTGGCGCTTGGCTAGCACGTCCTGCACGCCCATCTGCAGCAGCTTGATGCATTGCGCCGGCGTCGGCTCGGGCGCCACGACGACCACCGCCGAGTCCATCACCGCATGCGCGAGGCCGGGCCACGCCAGCAGCTTGTCGTAGTCGGCAGGCGTCTTCACCTCGACCAGCAAGGCATCGCACGGGCTGTCGTGCAGCGTGTTGGCGATGTCGGCCAGGCTGCCGCACGGATTGACGACGAACGGCCCGTAGGACGACGTGAACAGATCCGGTGCGACGGCACTGAGGCAGATGACCTGGTACGGGTTTCCCATGGGGCGCCAGCGTTGAAGTTGAAACGATGATGCCCCGCTTTTGCTGCGGTGCACAGGCATGGAAACACCGAATAAGGCCGGCGATTACCCGACCTCTTCCCAGAACGCAGAACGCCCGGCGGGGACCGGGCGCGGCGCTGGAGCGGGTGACGGGAACAAACCCAGGCATCCAACCCGTTGATTGACAACAGGTTCCTCCCGTTAGCTCTGCGGGATGAGGCCGTATTCTGTACCACTGCCACATATCCGGCAACTTGGGAGTGTCCACTGATGGTACGTGCCAATGGCCATCGATACAGGTTCGGCGCGTAGGCAACATCGCTGGTTGCATGTCGGTGCGAGAGACTGCCATTGCTCAATCGGTACTCTGACTGCTTGAGAGGCTGGTATCTGATGGGCTTCCCATGGACGCCAACCCGCCCGAAGCATGTGGGATCCCCGGTCGCCGGGGCTGAGTCTTGGCGGCAGCACCATCGCGACCGAGTTCCCTGCGCGAGGGGATGCTTCTCGAACAGCCGAGTGAAGAATGCCAAAGCCAGCTCTTCCGACTTCGGGCCTGCTCGGCAACCTTCTTGACAATGCCATCCGCTGCACGCCCAGACATGGGCGCATCGACGTGGCGATGCGGCAGGAACCAGATGGTGTCGTGCTGGAAGTTCGAGATGACGGTCCCGGAATTCCAATGGAGGAAAGGATGCGCGTTCTGGAGCGGTTCTACCGAGGTCGTCAGCAGGGCCAGCCGTGCAGCGGACTCGGCTTGTCGATCGTCAAGCGGATCGCCGACCAGCATGGCGCAACGATGTCGCTGAATGTCACACGCGGTGACCACGGCCTTCAAGTGAGCATCCGTTTTCCGAAGTCGGCAGCTCTCGAATAGGCAGCCGCATTCAGTCGGCCGCCAAAAGCCTTCGAGCTGGAGCGCATCCGCACATCTTCGTCAGTGGCCGCCTTCGCCGGGCTAGCCGGAGTTCGCAGCGCCAGGACGCACATCGGCGATGTGGCGCTGACAGCGATTAGAATAGGATAGCCCCCCATACTATCTAGATTCTCATGAGTCACACCGTCCACGACAAAGCCAAACTTCTGGGCCGCGTCCGCCGAGTCCGCGGACAACTCGACGCAATCGAGCGTGCCCTTGAGGCCGAGGAGCCCTGCGCGGAGGTCATGCGCCAGATCGCATCGGCTCGCGGGGCGATGAATGGGCTCCTCGCGAAAGTCGTCGAGGACCACATCCGTACGCATTTGGTTGACCCCGAGAAGATGCCTGGCAGCAAGGACCCGGACGCGACCGACGAGCTCGTCGAGGTCGTTCACAGCTACTTCAAGTGAGTTCAAAATGAGTCCAGACACCTTGGCCCACGGCCACGTCTTCCTGGCCCCGGGGCATGAACGCAGCGAACGCAAGACGTGGGCGGTCATCTGGCTGTGCGGGCTGATGATGGTCGCAGAGATCGTCGGCGGGACGATGTTCGGGTCGGTGGCGCTCGTCGCCGACGGACTGCACATGTCCACCCACGCCGGCGCGTTGCTGATCGCGGCGCTTGCATACACCTACGCGCGCCGGCATGCGACCGACCCGCGCTTCTCCTTCGGCACCGGAAAGCTCGGAGACCTGGCCGGCTTCACCAGCGCGATCATTCTGGCGATGATCGCGTTGCTCATCGGCTACGAGGCGGTGAGCCGCCTGCTGAGCCCTGTGGCCATCAACTTTGGCCAGGCGATTCCGATCGCTGTCTTCGGGCTTGCTGTGAACGTAGCGAGCGCGTGGCTGCTCAGTGGCGGCGACCATGGGCACCACCACGGACATGGTCACTCCCATGGAGGAGCGGACGGAGGGGATGAGGTTCGCCGGGTCGACACTTTTTGGGGGCCGCTCGCCCTCGAGGTGTTTGAGGACGGCGTCCCGCCGCGGTTTCGGTTACGCGGCGACGGGGACAGTGGTGAGCCTGCCTCCGCATGGATGGGCGCCTCGGTGGAAACTCAGCGTCCAGACGGGAGCCGGCAAGTGTTCCGGCTAGTCGATCGCGGCACCTACCTTGAATCGGTCGACGAGATTCCCGAGCCGCACGAGTTTTCAGCGCGTTTGAGTCTCTCCCGCGGCGGCGTAGAGGAGGCCCATGAGCTGAGATTCGAGGAACACGATCATGACCACGGTGAGCCTGGCGCCAAGACGCATCGAGACAACAACTTCCGTGCGGCGCTCGTGCACGTCATCGCCGACGCGGCGGTGTCAGTACTCGTCATCGCGGGTTTGATCCTCGCGCGGCAGTTCGGCTGGCTCTGGATCGACCCGCTCGTCGGCGCCGTCGGAGCGCTGGTCATTGCGAATTGGTCGTTCGGGCTCATCCGCGACACCGGTGCAATTCTTTTGGATATGAATGCCGATGGAAACTTGGCGAAGAGGATCCGCGAAGCTCTGGAGGTTGACGGCGACCGCTTGGCAGACCTGCATCTCTGGCGTTTGGGTCCCGGCCACCTCGGGGCGATCGTGTCGGTGTTGACACCCGCCATGCGCGACGAGACCTACTACCGCACAAAGCTCAGCCGCTTTGGCGCGCTATCGCACGTCACCGTCGAGGTTCGCTCCTCCCGATCCAACGCGTAGTTGCGAAGTTTTGGGAGATCGGCCCGCGCACGTGGCTCCTTTGCAAGCGCGTAGCCAGGGAATCCGACGATCAGAATATCCTCGGCGGCACGCCCGCACAATTTCGGCGCATCGTCTGGAGATCGATCGAACACGAGCCGGCGTTTCGGTTTTGCTCGTTTTGTATCGATCAGCCGCGCAGATCTCGTTCGACTCCGGCGCGGGCGTCGCGCGCCGTAGACTGGGGGCAGTACCGGACCAGATTCAATCTTCGAGGCACCGTTCTATGACGAGAAAGCGCATCGCTGGCGATTCAAACATCGATGCGACGGCAGCGCCTGAGCCACATCGATTGCCTCCCATCGCGCCGCGGTGGGTGAAAGTCCTGGGCTTCGTCGCGCTTGCCCTGGTACTGCTCATCATGGGGCTGCATCTGGCAGGCATCGGATTCGGTCCTCACATGCACCACGGGCAGTGATGGTCATGACGCCACCCCTTCGGACTCTCGCGCTGACGGCCCACGTCACTTCGTCGATTGGCTGGTTTGGCGCGGTCGCTGCTTTTCTAGTCCTTGCAGTGGCTGGGTTGACGCGCAAGAGTCCCGAAGCAGTGCTCGCCTGCTACGTAGCCATGAGCCTCATCACCTGGTTCGCCGTCGTCCCGCTCGCCGTCATTTCTCTGATCAGCGGCGCAGTTTCATCCTTGGGAACCAAATGGGGCTTGGTTCGGCACTACTGGATCATGGTGAAGCTCGTGGTCTCCATTTTTATCACCGGCTTGCTCGCACTTCACATGCCGTTGGTTGACCTTCTGGCAACCGCGTCGGCAAAAAGCTCCGCGATGAACGTCGGCCTGCACGGACTGCGGATTCAGATGATCGTCTACGGCGCGGCCGCGATGCTTGTATTGCTGCTGCTCACGGCGCTATCGATGTACAAGCCCTCCGGCTTGACGCGATATGGGTGGCGCAAGCTGCAGGCCGAGCGGGCCTCGTCACGGGCATAGATCTGCGAATCGGTTTCGCCATGGGGCACGCAGGAACCGACAGCCGTCATTCTTCGCGAAGGGCGTCGGTTCTACCGTGCGCATGGACAAGACGTCCAATCGCTTGGCCGAATTGTTCTTAGCGTGTCCGGTCTTCCTCAGGTGTCGGACGCCCGTTGGAGGGGCTGCTTGCATGCGGAGCCGGATGGCCATGCGCTGCGGCTTCACCTTCAGCTGGACGTGGCGGTTGCGATTGCTGCTGCGCCCGCTGACGCGCCTGCTCCTCGGCCTGGGCACGCTGTTGCTGCGCCTCTTGTGGAACGCGTTGCCGAGCCTGTTCTGCTGCTTGGGCTTGCTGCTGCCGCTGCGCTTGTTGTGCACGCTCCTCGGCTTGTGCGCGCTGTTGTTGCGCTTGTTGCTGGGAGCGTTGACGTGCTTGCTCGTCAGCCTGGGCTCGTTGACTCTCTGCAGTCTGTTGCGCTCTCTGGCGCGCCTGTTCGTCGGCTTGAGAGCGCTGCTGCTGTTGTGCTTGTTGTTGGGAGCGTTGACGAGCTTGCTCGTCCGACTGTGCCCGCTGTTGTTCTTGCTGCTGCGCGCGTTGTCGCTGCTGCTCTGCGCTTTGCGTGCTCTGGGCCTGTTGCTCCTGGGTCTGCGCGGCGCGCGGTCGTGCTTCGATAGCCGGAGTTTCTTGGGCGGCTCTGGTCGCAGCAGGGACGATGGAAGGCTGCGTCACCTTCTGCTCAGTTGGCTTCTCCGCAGGGGAACCGTGAGGTGCCGGAACGATGGGCGCGTGCGCCATCTGGCCACGCTGCGCCTGCGACAGCACGGCAACCGGATGCGATGGCACGGTCGGCAAGCCTTGTACATGCTGTGGCGCAGGCAGAACTGCGACGCTGCGGCCAGAGACATATGCCTGCACCGGCGTGCGCGAGGCCGGAATCGGGGCGCGCACCGACACCACCGGCTTCTGCGCCGCCGCCAAATGAGCTTGGTGAGGTACGGTGGCCTCAAATGCGCGCCCGTTTGCCATGGCACCGGCCGGTGCCTGGATCACGACGTTGGTCACGTTGCGAACGTTCGTGACGTTGTAGTTGGTGACGCGGTTGTCGTTGATGACCGTGTTGTGGCTGTTGATGTTGATGTTGCCGTGCACGCTCATGCCCACGTTCATTACCGGCGGTGCACTCACCACAACTGCCGGCGGCGTGCCCACCGGGGCGGGAATGATGATGCCTGGACGGGACCCCGGCGGCGGCGGGATGAAGATCCCGGCCGGGCCCATTGGCGGCGGCCCAACCACGACATTGACGCCGACGTAGGCCCAGGCGATCGGCCGGTCATATGACGGAGCGACGAACTCGACATCCGGGCGAGACCAGTAGCCAGGTAGGAAGATGACGCGGTCATCGCGGTGCTCGTAGTACGGCTGGACCCAGACGTATTGCGGCCGGGGCGGCACCATCCAGCGGCCCGCACACCAGACCCAATCGCCCTGCCATGTCCAGTAGCCGCCGGTCCACACCGCGTCCGGCTCTGGCGGCGGGGGGAGTTCTTCAACCAGCATCGGGGGTGGCGCCCAGCCAATCGCGACCGGTTCCGGCTCTTCCAGCGGGGCGTCCACGAAGATGCTGATGACCGACCCGAGGTCGTAGAGCCAGCCGTCGGCGCTGCCCTCCACTTGGACCTCGCCAGCATACTGGGCCTGGGCAGGCAGCGCCGTCACGGCCGCGAGCAGCGCGGCAATGGCCACAGCGACCGTCGCGCGGGTGGGACGCTGGCAATGGTTTCGAAGACTTCGCATTTGATATCCCCTTGGGTTCACGACGCATGGGCATGAGCCGCGAAAGCCGCGCGACCCGACACCTTCCAGTTCCGTCGTCCTTGTCCAACGCGGTGGCAGGTGAAGCGACTGTCAGACAATGACCCGTCACCATGTCAGTTCAGCTTGGTGAAACTCGACGGCGCGTCGTCAACTTTCCAGCGAAGTTTGCTCGACATGACGCTGATCTTCATCCGACGCACCGGCGGAGCCCTGTGGATATCCAGCGCTCCGCTTGGGCACGACAGTCTTCCAGCACGTCGCCGGGCAGCATGCGCACGGCGAGCCTGATGAGCCGACGCGCCCAAGAGCGGATGCGGTCGAGCAGCTTCACGTCGCGCGTGTCAAAACGGTGGTCACTGTCCCGGGCATGGTCGAAGTTCGATGATGCGCGTGCAAATGAGCGTCCGTCCTTCAAAAGGGCTGCAGCCTCACCGACTCGCCTTCAACCCTGACTTTTCGTCGAGGCGCTGCGAGTCCCATCCAGCAACATCGGTTTGTTGTCCGCCAACCCCTCGATGATCGGGCAATCGGGACGCTCGTCACCCGCGCAGCAGGCGACAAGGTGCTCGAGCGCCCCCTTCATGGCGTCGAGTTCCAACAATTTCGCGTCGAGCTCGCGAAGATGCGCTTGAGCCAATGCCTTGACCTGCCGGCTGGGCCGCTTGCGGTTCTGCCACAGCCCGAGAAGTTCGCGAATCTGTTCGATGGAGAACCCGAGGTCACGCGAGTGGCGGATGAATCGCAGCGTGCTGATCTCTCGGTCTGCGTACTGACGATAGCCCGATTCTGTCCGCGCGGCCTCCGGGAAGAGGCCGACGCTCTCGTAGTGGCGAATCATCTTTGCCGAGACGCCGGACGCCTTGGCTGCCTCGCCAATATTCATCCTCGTTCCTTCGCGAACTCAACGGTGGCCGCAGGGCGTGTGGCGCTGGACATTCCAACGATGGAAAGGTCGAGAGTATGCACAATTCAGGCTGCAGGACTTGAGGCACGTCAAACCAAAGAGGGCTTGGTTCTGCGACGCTTGCCGAAACTACTGGAGATGCAAGTGCGCCACGTTCTTGCCTCCATCGCTGCGCCGTGCCTTCTACCTCGGGTCCTCTCGTGCTCGCCTCTTGTAGGGCGCCGTCGGTCGTGTGACCAGACAGACGCTTCGCGTTCGCTTGACCTTCCCATGCTGGCAAGGTCCACACTGACGACAAGAACAGGAGAACGCCATGCAGTCACCCGCCCCGCAACCTCGCGACCGAGCGAATCACCTCATGCCAGAAGGAACGGTGATGGCCGGCGCCAGTGACAGCCACGACGCCTGTGAGCATCACGGCAAACGCGCCACGACCGCCTCCGTGCCGTCGGCTAAAGGCGGTTCGAGCCAAGTCGAGTACACCTGCCCGATGCATCCACAGGTGCGCCAAATGGGCCCAGGGTCCTGCCCTCTCTGCGGCATGGCACTTGAGCCGGTGCTGGCAAGTGCCGAAACGGGCGAAAGCGCCGAGCTTCACGACATGACGAGGCGCCTCTGGATTGGCGCGGTACTGACGGCTCCCGTCTTCGCACTCGAGATGGGCGGCCATGTCTTCGATCTCCACCACCTCATCGGGCAGCAGCCCTCGAACTGGATGCAGCTTCTTCTGGCAACGCCTGTGGTGATGTGGGCCGGATGGCCTTTCTTCACGCGAGCCGTCGCATCCGTGAAGAACCGAAGCCTCAACATGTTTTCGCTCATCGCGCTTGGCACCGGCGCGGCGTGGCTCTACAGCATCGTCGGCACCCTGGCGCCAGCGCTTTTCCCGGCCGCGTTGCACACAGAGGGCGGTGCCGTCGCGGTCTACTTCGAAGCAGGAGCCGTCATTACCGTCCTGGTGTTGCTGGGGCAGGTGCTTGAATTGAGGGCGCGTGAGAAGACCTCAGGCGCCATCAAGGCGCTACTGGGTCTGGCACCAAAGACTGCGGTCAAGGTCAAGGCGGACGGCACGGACGAGACGGTTCAGGTCGACACCATCCAGGTCGACGACCTGCTTCGCGTGCGTCCGGGCGAAAAGGTGCCGGTCGACGGCGTTCTGACCGAAGGCAAGGGCAACGTCGATGAGGCCATGGTCACGGGCGAGCCGATGCCCGTGACGAAGACGGTCGACTCCAAGGTCACGGCCGGGACGCTGAACCAGACCGGGGGCTTCGTGATGCGCGCCGAGAAGGTCGGTGCCGACACACTGCTTTCGCAAATCGTGCACATGGTGGCCGCAGCTCAACGCAGCCGGGCGCCCATCCAACGCATGGCCGACCAGGTCGCGGGTTGGTTCGTGCCCGTTGTCATCGCGATTGCCGTACTGACGTTCGTCGTCTGGCTCGTCTGGGGCCCGCCGCCAGCGTTCAGCTATGCGCTCGTCACCGCGGTCGCCGTCCTCATCATCGCGTGTCCGTGCGCGCTGGGTCTGGCAACCCCGATGTCCATCATGGTAGGCGTCGGCAAGGGCGCGCAGCACGGTGTCCTCATCCGGGACGCCGAAGCGCTCGAACGCCTGGAAAAGGTCGACACGCTGGTGCTCGACAAGACCGGGACGCTGACCGAAGGGCGGCCCAAGGTCGTGCATATCGAGGCTGCCCCTGGCTTTGCCATCGAAGACGTGTTGCAGAAGCTGGCCAGCGTGGAGCGGGCGAGCGAACACCCATTGGCGCAGGCCATCGTGAATGACGCAATGCAACGCCAGCTCACGCTGTCTTCGGTGACCGACTTCGACTCACCCGTCGGCAAGGGCGTCGTCGGCATCGTCGACGGCATCCGCGTGGTCTCGGGCAGCGCCAAATTCCTGACCGAGCAGGGCATCAACGCCGGCGCCATGGACGTGGCGGCCGAAGAGCAGCGTTCAAACGCTGCCACGGTCATCTTCGTGAGCGTCGGCGGCACGCTGGCTGGCTTCGTCGCCATCGCCGACCCCATCAAGGCGACGACTCCTCAAGCACTTCAAGCCTTGAAGGCCGCTGGCATCCACATCGTCATGCTCACGGGGGATGGCAAGACGACCGCAGATGCGGTCGCCCGCCAGCTCGGCATCGACGACGTCGTGGCCGAAGTGTTTCCAGAGAACAAGGCGGCCGTGGTCAAGCGCCTGCGCGACGAGGGTCACGTGGTTGCGATGGGCGGAGACGGCGTGAACGACGCGCCGGGGCTCAGTTCGGCCGACGTTGGCATCGCAATGGGCACCGGGACAGATGTCGCAATGGAAAGCGCCGGCATCACGCTGCTCCGAGGCGACCTCATAGGCATCGTGCGGGCGAGGACGCTGTCACAGGCCACCATGAGGAACATCCGTCAGAATTTGGCGCTCTCGTTCGTGTACAACGCTGCAGGAATTCCCCTCGCTGCAGGTGTCCTGTACCCATTCTTCGGCGTTCTGCTCTCACCTGTCGTCGCAGCCGCGGCAATGGCGTTGTCTTCGGTCAGCGTCATCGTCAATGCGCTTAGGCTGCGGACGGTGAACGTGGATCTAGCCGGCTCGGCCCGCGACGCGACGGTTTGATGATGCCTGAGGGAAGGGCCCAGCACGGGCGCCCCACTTAAGCGTCAAGCCGTGTATGAACGATTCGATTCGCGCGCGTGACGTGATCGCCGTGGTCAAGCGCTTGGTCCGAGACTGCCAGATTCGATTGCATCTGCCTCGTCTCGGCCGGCAAGCCGTTGGCCGCGAACTTGGTCCAGGCAGCGGCCTTCGCTACACTGTCGCCACTCAACCATGGATGCCGCATTTCGCCGACCGAAGCGGAGTTGAGCCAATGAATCTGCAGGCACGCTGCGCGAACGTGGGAATGTTCACGGCGCTTCCAGACTTCGACATCCCGTGTCAAACTCAAAAGCCGCATGAGTATACCGAGACGCCAATGTCTCAGACTTCGCCTGAGGCGCATTGCCGAAGGCGCGAGACAGATCGCGTGGAGAAGGGTTACCGTGATGCCGATTCGATCGCTCATCTTGCTTTTGCTCCTGTGGGGCGGAGCCGCCGAGGGCACACCGCCCTTGCAGGTCACATACCCCGCAATCGAATCGCGAACCGATACACGCTTCGACGACCTGAAAGAGATCCTCAAGACGGCGCTCGACGAAACCGTGGATACCGACGGCCCCTACACGCTGACCGAGAGCAGCCGCTACGTGAACGAAGCCCGTTATATCGCCGAGATACGCGATGGCGGTGGTGAGGCCAATGTCATCTGGAGTTCGACCTCCGACCAGAAGGAGCGCGAGCTGCTGCCCATTCGGTTCGAACTCCGCAAAGGATTGCTCGGCTTTCGTGTCGCGCTCATCGATCAGCGGCGTCAGAAGGAGTTCGATCGTGTGGCGACGTTCGCCGATGTGAAGAAGCTGACGATCGGCCAGGGCATCGGCTGGGGCGACGTCGCGGTCTACCAGGCGGCGGGCATGAAGGTCACGACGGCTCCTTACGAGGATCTGTTCCGCATGGTCGCCAACGATCGCTTCGACCTGTTTCCGCGCGGCGTCAGTGAAGCCTTCCGTGAGCGTGACACGCGTCGAGACCAGGTACCCAATCTGTCCGTGGAGCGGGGCATCCTGCTCTACTACCCCTGGCCGTACTACTTCTTCTGCAATCGCAAGGACACGGTATTGGCCGCGCGGATCGAACGAGGTTTGAAACGCATGCGCGTCGACGGCAGCTTCAATCGGATCTTCTGGAAATACAACCGCGCCGCCATCGAACAGGCAAGGATGAGCGAGAGGCGTGTGATCCAGATACCGAATCCGTTGTTGCCGAAGGACACACCACTCGGCGATACCGGGATGTGGTTCGACCCGAAGCGCGACACGCCGCCGAATTGACCAGGGGTCGGGGCCAATCTCCGGGCGTTCCTGCGTCAATCAGGGTTCCGCCGCCACGCATGCAGTGCGCCGTATACAACGCCGGCAGCCATGCAATTCCTTCGGGATGGGCTGCGGGTGGTTGCTCGACAGCTGCCGCGCCGACGTGCCCGGCCGGCGCGACTCCCGATGCGCGGCTTCCTGCCATGCAATCCGAGCGCCAACGCCTCCAGGTGCGCAGGAATTGCCATTTTGTGTCCTCAATAGGGCGTGCTCGGCGCCGAAATACCGTGTGAGCCCGGCGGGTCGACCCAGGCCATCCTTCATTGCCGCGGCCACCAGAGCCCCAGATGTTCATGATTCCGCTCTCATCGCGATCCCTGCGTTCGTGGCTGACCGCGCCCGCGCGAGCAGTGCGGTTTGCCGTCGAGAATGCGCTCGGCCGCCGCGTTATCGCCTGGATGCTCCTCTGCTGCCTCGGTCTGGCTGTAGTGTCGACCGCCGGCCAGATGTATGTGAACTATCGCCGCGACGTCGCGCAGATTGAGCAGCGCCTCATCGAAATCGAGCGGTCGTCGACGTCTGCCTTGACATCCGCCGTATGGAACCTTGACCAGGCTCAGTTGAAGGCTCAACTTGCGGACATTGCGGCGCTTCCGGACATGTCGTCGGCGGTATTCGTCGATGCGCGCGGGAAGACAATGGCCGAGGCGGGCCATCCCACCACGGGCGCGATCGTTCGAGTCATCCCCATTTCATCCCCCGCCGAGCATTCGGCAAATCGGGTCGAGCTCGGCAAACTCACGATCCAGGCTTCGCTGGCTGGCGTCTACGACGATCTCCGCGACGACGCGATCCTGACCCTGGTGTCGAAGGCCGGCGAGATCTTCCTCGTCTCCTTCATGATGCTGCTGATATTCCGCGGCTTGGTCAGCCGCCCGCTTTCCGATCTCGCCCGATCCGCAGCCCGCGCGGATCATCTCATCGAGCCCATCGAGCCCATCGAACTGAGTCGAGGGCCCCATGCGGACGACGACTTCGACGTCCTTGTCCGCGCGCTCAACTCGATGCGATCCTCGCTCAAGCGCGATTTCGACGACTTGAAGGCAGCGCGGACCGCGCTCGCCGCCAGCGAGGAGCGCTATCGAAGCCTGGTGGAGTCGACAAACGTCGTCGGCTGGGAGTTCGAGACCGAAAGGCGGGCCATGACCTTCATCGGCCCGCAGATCGTCGGATTGCTCGGGCATCCGATCGCGATCTGGCGCTCAAAGGGCTTCGCACTGGAGACCGTCATGCCGGACAGCCTGACAGTCCTGGATGCCGCCCTGCAAGGTCCATCGGATCGCATCAACCTTGAATGCTGCCTGAGGACGGCAGACGGGCGCAGTCGCTGGTTCGCAGCGCTCGCCGATCGGCGCGAGGGCCCCGCGGGCAGTCTCTGGCAAGGACATTTGGTCGACATCGACGCACGCAAGCGAACCGAGCATGAACTTGACGCGTACCGTCATGAGCTGGAGCTGCGCGTTGCCCAGCGAACAGTCGACCTCGATGCGAAGGTCGCCGAGCTGGAGGTCAAGCGTGAGGAGCAGCGCGTTCTCATCGAGAAGCTGGAGGCGGCTCGCAACCAGGCCATGCAGGCCGAGAAGCTGGCCTCGATAGGACAGCTCGCCGCTGGAGTGGCTCACGAGATCAACAATCCAATCGGATTCGTGCTGTCGAACTTCAAGTCGCTTGAGCGCTACATGACCGATGTCTTCGACGTCATTGCCGCCTACGAAGCTGCCGAGGCGATGCTGCCGCCGAGCGGCCCGCAGGTTGCAGCACTTCGTCAGGTGAAAGAGACTGCCGAGCTCGATTTCGTCCGGGAGGACATCAAGCAGTTGCTGATCGAGTCCTGTGATGGTCTCGACCGTGTCAAGCGCATCGTCCAGGATCTCAAGGACTTCTCGCGGGTAGGCGAGAACGAGTGGCAGATGGCCGACCTCGTGCGGGGTCTCGAGAGTACCCTCAACGTCGTGCGCAACGAGGTCAAGTACAAAGCCGAGGTCGTGAAGCGCTATGGCGCGACGCCTGAGGTCGAATGCATGCCATCGCAGCTGAACCAGGTCTTCATGAACCTGCTGGTCAACGCCGCCCATGCGATCACCGATCGCGGCACCATCACGATCGGTTCGGGCACAGTGGGCGACCACGTCTGGGTCGCTGTTTCCGACACGGGCTCCGGGATCTCGCCGGATGTCCTCGGCCGCATCTTCGACCCGTTCTTCACGACAAAGCCTGTTGGTCAGGGCACCGGACTCGGTCTCTCACTGTCGTACAGCATCGTGCGCCGGCATGGTGGACGCATCGAGGTCGAGAGCGAAGTGGGCGTCGGGACGACCTTCCGCGTCTGGTTGCCGATCCGGCAGGTGGAACAGACGCGGCAAGTCGAGGTCGCCTGATACCGCTGCGCTTCATGCAGGTACTGCCCTCAAGCCTCGAAAAGGCGAATCAGCCTGAAAGAGGGAGTTGCTCCTCTCCAGAGCGCTGATCGGTGGGGGTTTCACCTTGATAGCCATTGCGATGTCGGGTTCGAGCCCCGCATTCCGTTCCAAGAAGATGTAGACACCAAATCAGGGATCGGTCCGGATCGGATACATCGCAATGTCAATAGCCTCGGTACAGCATTCGGCATGCGGTGCTTGTTCAGCGCGATATCCGATATCGGCGCGGGATTGCGCGGCGCGTCGCGTCCGAGCCGCAAGCGCGCCTTCAGCTCCCCTTCGATTGCGCCATGCGAAGCCATGTTTCCACGACGGCAGGGTCGAAGTGAGTTCCGCTCTCCGCGATCAAGCGTCCGGTCACGGCCTGGGCATCGCAGCACGCGAGACCGGACCTCCCGTGCGCGAGATCGTCGGCGGCGTCCGCAAACGCGAGGATTCGGGCTCCGAGCGGGATGGCGGCGCCCGCATTCCCGAGGGGGAATCCCTTTCCATCGAATCGTTCATGGTGCGCCTCGATCAGGGAGGCGACCGGCAGCATGTCTTCCATCGCCGCCAGCGCTCGCGCGGAAAGCGAGGGGTGATCGCGGTAGATGGCGTCCTCTTCCGAGGTCCCCTTGCCGTCGAGTTGCGAAAGCATTTCATCGGGGAGTCCGATCAGGCCGACGTCATGCAGCAATCCCGCGACGAAGACGTCGAGCACCACCTCCGAAGGCAGTTCCATGTTTCGGGCGAGGTCTCGCGCAAGGGCCGCCACCCGACGCCCGTGTTCAAACAAGCCCGTGCAGCGGACTTCGAGGAGGTTCGTCAACACCTTGACCGACTGGAGATAGTGGCGCTGTCGAGCGGAATCCGAATTCCGCCGATCCGCGGCGTGCTGCTCCTGCAACTGCTGCAGTTCGTCGTTGAGCTGGCGCAGTTGTTCGCTCTGGGCTGCACCCATGCCGAGCAAGCGCGCCTCGTCTTTCAAGCGTTGGCGCAGTTCCAGGCCTTCTCGCACGGATTCGACGAGTTCCCGCTCGTCCCAGGGCTTTTGCAGGTACCGGAATATCCGGCCACGGTTCACGGCCAGGATCGTGGCTGCCATGTCGGAGTATCCCGTCAGCAAGATGCGCACCGTATCTGGCCAGTCGCTGCAGATCCGCTCGAGCAGCTGCGCGCCGTCCATACCCGGCATGCGCATGTCCGAGATCACCAGGTCGATCGGCAGCTCTGCCATGAACTCCAGCGCCTGAGCGCCGCTCGTCGCCGTGATGACGGCGACGTCCGGCGAACGCAGGGTGCGCTTGAGCGCCGAGAGGATGCCGGGCTCGTCATCGACGCAGAGCACGGTCTTCTTCGCGCTGGGCGCGGGCGCGGCAAGGTCTTCTCCACATGTACCGGAGGCGGCCGCGTCATGCGGAATCGACTGCATCATCGTTGTCAGTTCCTACTCATCAACTGGTTTGGACGTTCATGCTGACTCGCATCGCCATGCAGCGCAATGGCTTGCGTCGGAGATGGCGTCTCCCGCAGGACATATTGCTCATCCCAGTGGTCCGGTACCGTGGCCTGCTCGACGGGCAATCAACAGGCCAGGGTGCGGCCCCGGATTTATCGGCCTTCCACCTGCTTTTTCCGGTTCGCGCGCCGATGATTCGCCCTAAGATGATTCGGTCTACTTCGTCCCGTTTCGCAGGGAACAAGCAAACGCGACTCATTGGATCAGCAGCAGATCGCGGGAAATGAAGTGACGAATCGTCCCCAGGAGCGATCCATGGCAACCCTGCCGATGACGTCGGCTGACACAACCGCGTCGCCTTCCCCCACGCCCCCGACATTGCTTCTGGTGGACGACGAGCCGTCGATTCTCAGCGCGCTGCGGCGATTGTTCCGCCCGCAGGGATACCGGATTCTCATGGCCGAAGGCGGTGCGGCAGCCCTGGAACTCGTCGCGAACGACGCCGTCGACCTCGTGATATCGGACATGCGCATGCCGGGCATGGACGGCGCCCAATTCCTGGAAAAGATCCGGCACCTGCAGCCCCACGCGGTCCGCATCCTGCTGACCGGCTACGCCGACATCAGCTCGACGATTGCCGCGATCAATGGCGGGGAAATCCATCGCTACATCGCCAAGCCGTGGGACGACAACGACATCCTGCTCGTCGTTCGCGAGGCCCTGGCGCGGCGCGACCTCGAGGTTCGCAATCATGAATTGACGGAACTCACGGGCCGGCAGAACGAGGAATTGCGCTGCCTGAACGCGAATCTTGAAGAGCGTGTGAGTCATCGCACCGCGGAGATCGAGCAGATCAACGACATGCTCAATGTGGCCTACGCGGAGCTCAAGTCGAATTTCATGCTCTCGATGCAGATCTTCGCCGGTCTGATGGAGTTGCGGCACAACGGCATGTCCGGCCATTCGCGGCGCGTGTCCGAGTGGGCGCGGCGGGTGTGCAGCCTGTTGAAGCTCGACGATCGGACGAGCCAGGACATCTACGTCGCCGGGCTGCTCCACGACATCGGCAAGATCGGCTTCCCGGACGGCCTGCTCGGCAAGCCGGTGTCGCTCATGTCCGCCGAGGAGACGACGCGCTATCGCAAGCACCCGCTGAACGCCGAGGCCGCGCTGATGCCGTTGGTGCAACTGCAGCCCGTCGCCAAGATCATCCGATCGCAGCACGAACGCTATGACGGAAACGGCTTTCCCGACGGGTTCGAGGCGGCGGAGATCCCGTTGGGCGCCCGCATCCTGGCACCCATCATCGACTACGAGAACTTGTTGACCGGAACACTGGCAGAGCGCCGCTTTTCGCCCGAGGACGCCGCTGCGAGCATCCGGCGCGGCGCCGGCAGCCGATACGACGGCAAGGTCGTGGACGCGCTGCTCGACGCACTCAAGCAACCGCTCGATGATGCGCGCGACGATCGGTGCATATCGGCAACGGAGCTCGTCGCCGGCATGGTCCTGTCGCGGGACCTCGTCAGTCCGCAAGGAACGCTGCTGCTCGCCGCGGGCTATGCGTTCGACGCCCGCGTCGTACGCCAGGTGCGTGAGTATGCGCAACGCGAAGGCGCGAAGCTGATGCTCCATGTCCTTCGCGAAGCGGCTGCGGCGTCGCAATCATGAATCCCCAGGGAGTACAAAATGCATCGAATTCTCCTCGTCGATGACGAGAGCGGCGTCCTCAATGCGTTGCAGCGGCTGCTGCGCCTGACGCCCCTCGTGGTGCGAGGGGTGGCGTGGCATCCACGCGTCGATGTCTTCACTTCCCCGGTCGAGGCCCTCAGGTCGGCTGCGGAGTGCGCCTACGACCTCGTGGTGTCCGACTTCCGTATGCCTGAGATGGACGGCGTCGCGGTATTGCGCCGCATGCGCGAGCTGCAGCCCGATTGCGCGCGCGTGATCCTGTCCGGCTATACCGATCTCAACGGCTTGATCGGCGCGATCAACGAGGCGCGCATCGACCGCTTCATCGCCAAGCCGTGGAACGATTTCGAGTTCGTCTGTACGCTGACGCAGGTGCTCGAGATCCGAGCGCTCCGGATGGAGAACGAGTCGCTCGCCGACCAGGTCAGGGTCGACCGTGGGGAGATCTCCCCTGCCGAACTTGAACTGAAGCGGCTCGAGCAACAGGAGCCCGGCATCACGCAGGTGCAATGGGGTCCGGATGGCTCCGTCATCATCGACATGGACGAGATCGCCGAAGCGTTGCGCGGCCATGGAAACTGAACTTCTGCACGGCAACCTGGCGGGCGGCGACCCGAGTGAGGCCGAGACGGCATGTCGCACCGTCCTGCATGCCTTGAGCTTGCCGGCCTTCCTGCATCGCGGCGGCCGCCTGCTCTGCGGCAACGCGGCACTTGCGCGCCTGCTCGGCTACGCGCAGGACCAACTGCTGACGCTGACCCACGACCAGTTGGCCGAGCCCGAGATGCGCGAGAAGATGGCCTCGTACGGCAAGGGTTGCCTCGAGACGGACCCGGAGCCTGCCGCGACGGAGATGACCCTTCGCACGGCGAGCGGGGACGACCGCTTCGTCGAACTGACGGCACGCCGGATCGACATCGCCGGACATGCGATGGTGCTTTCGACTTGCCAGGATCTGAGCGACATCCGGCACGTCCAGACCAGTCTGCTGAACATGAGCCAGGTACTGAACCAGATCCTCGACAGTGATCCGGTCGCAACCTTCGTCGTCGACGCGGAGCATCGCGTGACGCACTGGAACCGGGCCTGCGAGCAGCTGACCGGCCGGGATTGGTGGGACATGCAGGGCGTGATCGACAAAGGCATGGTCTTCTACGGCGCCGAGAGGCCGTTGCTTTGCGACCTGATCGTCGACGGTGCCAGCGCCGAGGCGCTGGAAGTGCTGTATCACGGGAATATACGTGCCTCGAAGATCAGCGAAGGCGCGTTCGAGGCAGAATCGTTCTTTCCGAACTTCGGAGAGTCGGGGCTCTGGCTCTTCTTCACGGCCGCGCCCCTGAGGAATTCGGAAGGCAAGGTCGTCGGTGCAATTGAGACGCTTCAAGATGTGACACAGCGGCGCAATGCCGAGGACGAGCTGATGCGGCACCGCAATCAGCTTGAACTGTTGGTCAGCGAACGTACTGCCGAACTCGACAGCACGAACCGGGAGCTGTCCGCGTTCATGGAAAACGCCAGCGTGGGCATCCTGGCGATCGCCGACCGCCGGATCGTCCGCCACAACAAGAAGTTCGCGGAGATGTTCCTCACCGAAGGTCAAAGCGCCGCGGGCCGTGCGACCGCCGACTTCTTTTGCTCGCCGGCAGACTACGAGGAGTTCGCCAGCATCGCCTTTCCCAAGCTGGCCGAAGGGCGTCCGTTCCAGCACGAGATGATGCTGTCCCGGCTCGATGGCAAGCAGCTGTGGGTCCAGATGATCGGCTACGTCTCGAACGC
>FTKD01000009.1_pt2 | contig 73336 bp, 65 predicted proteins | sample 1658191 | NCBI WGS metagenome assembly FTKD01 (sample SAMEA3914808, study PRJEB12502) | metagenome | biome: forest; material: soil | place: Canada | collected 2011-08-03 | depth 0.3 m
GCCAACAGCATCACCGTCGGCGCCAACACCACCGGCACCATCACGGTAGGCGCCCACACCGGCACCGACACCATCAGCCTGGGCGCCTCGGGCACGTCGTTGACCGCGATTGAAAAGATCAGCGGCCTCAACAACGCCACGACCGACACCTTGACCTTCTCGGGCGACGCCAACACCCTGGTCGGCTTCACGCAAGTGACCGCCGGCGCCGTGGTTGGCGCGGGCGGCGACACGACCTTGCTGGCGGACTGGGTAGCCGCAGCCGACGGCAAGGCCGGCAGCGGCATCGCCAGTGCGGCCCACACGGTGACCTGGTTCCAATACCAGGGCAACACCTACCTGCTGGAGTCCGTAGCCGGTCAAGGCACCGACCTGGGCGCGATGGCCACGGGCAACACCCTGGTTGAGCTGGTCGGTACGGGCTACACCTTCGCCCACACCGCAGGCGCCACCAACACGGGCGGCACCTTGCACTTGGTGGGTTGATGCGTGAGGCGGCATCCGCCGCTTCGTCCACATGCAACACTCGGGGCGGGAGCAATCCCGCCCTTTTTTCATGATGCCGATACTTGAAACCGAACGGCTGAATTTGCGTCTTCTCGACCAAGACGATGCACAATTCTATCTGCGCCTGGTGAACCAGCCGAGCTGGCTGCGCTTCATCGGCAATCGCGGCGTACATACCGAGGAACACGCGCGCCTGGCGATCGCGCAGGGGCCGCTGGCCATGCATGCGCGCCACGGGTTTTGCCTCTATCTGGTGGAACGACGCGACACGCTTGAGCGTCTGGGAATTTGCGGCCTGATCAAGCGCGACACCTTACTCGACGTCGATGTCGGTTTTGCCTTCCTCGACGAGCATTGCGGCAAGGGATACGCCTGGGAGTCCGCCAGCGCCGTGCTGGAATACGGCCGGGCAGTGCTGGGCCTGCCGCGCATCGTTGCCATCGTGTCGCCGGAAAACCACGTGTCGATCAAGCTGATCCGCAAGCTCGGGCTGCAATTCGAAAAGCAAATTCGGCTGACCCCCGATGCGGCACCGGTCGACATGTATGGCGTTGCATTCGGCGCAGCAAGCAACACTGCATGCGACGCAAAATCCGGCGCACCGGACTGAATATCCCATATTGATGGGATAGTGTTGTCCAATAGAGCAAGACACAATGCTGGCTTGACCGAATCGAGGGCTAGACAATGCATTTGCCAGACCGGGTTGTTGCGCACAGGACGGCCATCTCCGCCACGTCCTTTGAATATACGTTTTGCCACGACGAGCTGGGGGAGCTGGGGAAGGTATTGATCTGCGCCGGGCAGGGTGGTATCTGGCATTTGACGCGCCAGGTGTGCCGCGTGCCGGGTGACCCAAGCATGGAGCGCAGGTGCGCCATGTTCGAACCCATCGTCACCGCCGTCGAGACACTGGTTTGCGCAATGCAAAAAAGCTGAGCCGCCGTTGCCTGGAAATGCAACTTCAAGTACCTCGCTTCATGCTACCGAAACACAGGCCAGCTTGACAGCAGCCTCGCCGACCGATGGATGCCAACACCCTTTTTGCAACAGAGATACAAGCCGGCAAATAAACTGGTGCCATAATACAAATGTCGGATACTTGTGAAACACGATGCGTTTTCGCACCCTAAGCGGCAGGATTTCGCGCCTCTACCAGCGGCCCATGTCCATCATGGCGGTCGCGACCCTGTTCGTCGTCTTGGTTTGCGTGTCGCTGGTCGCGCTCGATGCCTGGCGCACCATGCAGGCGCGCGCGATCGAGCTGCATGAATCTGAAATCGTCGCATCCAATCTGGCGCGCTCGCTGGGCCAGCACGTCGACGACGTGGTGTCCAATGCCGATTCGACCCTGATCGGCTTGGTCGAGCGGCTCGAAGTGGAGGGAACGGGCCCGGCGGAGCGCTCGCGGCTTTACGGCCTGCTGTCGACGCAGGTAGCCGATTCTCCCTGGCTGCACGGCCTTTTCGTGTATGACGAAGAAGGGCGCTGGATCGTCAACTCGATGGCGGCCAAGGTGCAGAACCTGAACAACGCCGACCGGGGTTACTTCATCTACCATCGCGACCATCCCGATCGGGGTGTCCATATCGGCGTCCCGGTGAAGAGCCGTTCCACCGGCGAGTGGATCGTGACGGTGTCGCGCCGCTTCAATCATCGCGACGGCAGCTTCGCCGGCGTGGCGCTGGCAAGCATCAGCATGGACTATTTCCAGCGCTTCTATTCCAGCTTTGACATCGGCGCGCAGGGTGCCATCGTGCTGTCCCTGGACGACGGCACCTTGCTGGTGCGGCGCCCGTTCGATGAAACGCTGATCGGCACCAGCATGGCCTCCGGGCAGCTGTTTGCGACTTACCTCAAGAGATCCACCTCGGGCACCGCAATCATGACGTCGCGCTTTGACGGCGTCGAACGCTTGAACGGCTATCGCCGTCTGGAGCACTACCCGATCGTGGTCGACGTGGCCTTGTCGACGGACGAAATCCTGACCAAGTGGCGCACCGATACCTACCTGCATTCGATCGGCGTCGGCGTGCTGGTCCTGATTCTCGGTGCGCTGGGCTATCGCATGCTGGGCCAGATACGGCTGCGACTCGACATGCAGGAACGCCTGGCCAGCAGCGAGAAACGCCTGCGCACCATCACCGACCACATGCCGGCCTTCATTGCCTACATCGACCGCGATCAGCGCTATCGGTTTTGCAACGAAACCTATGTGGAAGCGTTTGGCATGCCGAAGGAGGAACTGCTCAAGCGCAACATGCGCGAGCTGTTCGGCGATGCGGCATATGCCACCATCCTGCCGCACGTGGAGCGGGTCCTGGCGGGAGAAAAAATCGTGTTCGAGCGCCAGGCGACCGAGCGCGGCGCGGGAAAATATTCGCTCTACCATTACGTGCCGGACAAGGACGACGCCGGCCGCGTGCTCGGATTCTATGCCATGGTGCTCGACATTACGCCGCGGCGCACCGTCGAATTGCAACTGGCCGAGAAAGAAAAACTGCTGCGCGGCTTGACCGACAATCTGCCGGCCTTGGTCAGCTACATCGATCGGGAAGAACGCTTCCAGTTCAATAATGAGCCTTACGAGAAATGGCTGGGCAAGCCATTGTCCGAAATTACCGGCAAGCACGTGCGCGAGGCCTGCGGCGACGAAGCCTATTTCAAGTACAAGCGCTTCTTCGATCAGGCCTTGAGCGGCAAACGGGTCGATTTTGCCTTTGCCGACGAGCGTGAGAGCGGCAAGCGCTATTACAACGCCGCCTACATTCCGCAATTCGATGGCGATGGCATCGTGATCGGCGTCTGCTGCATGATCAACGACATCACCGAAATCAAGAAAGTCGAATTGCAATTGATCAAGCTGGCGCGCGTCGATTCCCTGACCGGGCTGCCGAACCGCGTCCAATTCGACGAGAGCCTGAAGAAGGCCATTGCGCGCAGCCGGCGCGGCGGCCTGTCCATGGCCTTGATGTATCTCGACATCGACCGCTTCAAGAGCATCAACGACACCTATGGGCACCAAGTGGGCGATGATGCCCTGATCGAGTTTTCCCGGCGCCTCCTGACCTCGGTACGCAAGACCGACATCGTGGCGCGCTTGTCGGGCGACGAATTCGTCATCATCCTCGAAGAGATGAAAAACGACGAGGAAGCCGAAATCGTCGCCAAAAAGATCATTGCCGCCATGGGCGTGCCGTTCGCGCTGGGCGGCGTGGAGCATCGCGTCACCACCAGTATCGGCATCGCAGTCCTGCGCGACGACGACGTCGATGCGCAGACCCTGTTGCGGCGTGCCGACAAGGCCCTCTATCACGCCAAGGCAGCAGGGCGCAATGCCTTCCGCTCTTCGGGCGCTTGATGCGGCCGTTCATGATGTTGACGATTGCTGCCGCGGCGCTGTATGGCGCGGCGAGCGTGTTCGCCTTCGTCGCCTACGCCTTCGACAAGCGTGCCGCGCGGCGCGGCGGTCAGCGTATCGCCGAACGCGACCTGCATCTGCTGGCCTTGCTGGGCGGCTGGCCCGGCGCCTGGCTAGCGCAACAGGTCATGCGGCACAAGACGCAAAAGATGCGGTTTCGTCTGATATTCTTCGGCATGGCAGTCACCAATTGCCTGCTGTTTGGACTCATCGCATTTTTTCTTGCCTGAACAGTTCCAATAAAAACCATAAGCCCGGAGGATCACATGAACCATACGGCTGGCGGCCTGACCCGCCGCGCTTTTCTCTATCGTGCCGCCGCAGTGGGCGGCACCGGATTGTTGCTGCGCACGCTCAATGCCTGGGGCGCGGGCATCGGTTCGCGCGTCGACGGCCCGCCGCTCCTGCAAGGTTCCGGCCGCGGCAAAACCATCATCATTTTGGGCGCAGGCGTGGCCGGCATGACGGCGGCCTACGAGCTGGGCAAGCTGGGCTACGACTGCCGCATTCTGGAGGCGCGCAGCTTCGCCGGCGGGCGCTGCCAAAGCGCGCGGCGCGGCACCACGATCAAGGAGTTCGGCGGCGAAAGCCAGACCTGCGGCTTCGACGAGGGGCTGTACATCAATCACGGCCCGTGGCGCATCCCGTATCACCACCGTTCGACGCTGCACTACACCAAGCTGTTCGGCGTGCCGCTCGAAATCATGGTCAATGACAACGACACGTCCTACGTCTATTACGAAGGGCAGGGGCCGCTGGCCAACCGCCGGCTGCGCCAGGTCGAGATCAAGGCCGACATGCGCGGCCACGTGGCCGAATTGCTGGCCAAGGCAGTGAAAGATAACCGGCTCGATACCGAATTGACGGCAGACGACAAGAACCTGCTGCTGGACTACCTGGTCCACGAAGGCGATCTCTCGCGCACCGACCTGCAATATCGCGGCAATCCCGGACGCGGCTACAAGGTCAAGCCCGGTGCAGGCATCGATCCCGGGCCGGGCATACCGTCGGACCCGCTCGGTTTTCACGATCTGCTCGGCTCCAGGCTGGGCAAGGTCTATGGCGCCGTACATGAATTCGACCAGCAAGCCACCATGTTCCAGCCGGTCGGCGGCATGGACCGTATCGCCAAGGCTTTCGAGAAGGAAGTCGGGCGCAATATCCGCTACGAAACGGTGGTGCGCGCCATCCGCCAACGCGACGGTAGCGATGGTGGCGTCACCGTCGAATACCGCGACGCCTCCGGCGCGATGGGCAGCATCGATGGCGCGTATTGCCTGTGCACGATTCCGCTCGCCATCCTGGGCGGCATCGAAAACAACTTCTCGCCCACATTCAGGCAGGCGATCAAGAGCATAGGCTATGCGCCGGTCGGCAAGATCGGCCTGCAAATGAAGCGGCGTTTCTGGGAAGAGGACGATTTCATCTACGGCGGCCATGTGCACACCAACGCGCGCGCCATCGGCACCATCTCGCTCCCGTCGACGGGCTGGCAGTCGCAGAAGGGCGTGCTGCTGGGCTACTACCAGTTCGGCGGCGAGGCCGCCGAAATCAGCGCCTTGTCGCCCAAGGAGAGAATGGACTTTGCGCTCGCCGCGGGGCAAAAGATATTCCCCGCCTACCGCGAATCGTGCGAAACCGCGTTTTCCGTGGCCTGGCATCGCGTGCCCTACAGCCTGGGCGGCTGGGCCGAATGGAGCCCGGCGGCGCGCAAGGAAACCTATCCCTTGCTGTGGGAAGGAGAGGGCCGGGTCTTGCTGGCCGGCGAACACATGAGCTACCTGCCGGGCTGGCAGGCCGGCGCGATCGAATCGGCCTGGCAGCAGATTGCGCGCATCCACCAGAGGTTGAGCGCATGAGGGCAGCGTGGACGATTGCCGGTTTGATTGCGGCCCTGATCGCCTGCAACGCGGCTTGGGCAAGTAACGAAGAAGCGGGGCGGGACCTATACGTGAAAACCTGCTCGGCTTGCCACCAGCCCGACGGCAAGGGAATTCCCGACGCGTTTCCGGCGCTGGCGGGCAATGCGCTGGTTCAGGGAAACGTCAAGGATTTCGCCGCCGTGCCCCTGACCGGACGCGGCGGCATGCCCAACTTCAGCAGCCGGCTTGGCAATGCCACGCTGGCGCAGATACTCAATTACGTGCGCAATGCCTGGGGCAACAAGGGTACGCCCATCAGCGCCGCCGATATCGCCGCGCTGCGCGCCGAATTGCACGCGGAAGAATTTGATGGCACACCCGAGGTCAACCAGCACTAGAAGCGAATGCCTGGCGGCCATGCGCGGCGACGATTTGCGCCGTGCGGCCGAAGAACATGCCGCTCCAGAAGCCATAGGCCACGCTCACCAAGGAGATGAAGGAATCGACTTCGCGTAACTCGCCATGCCGAGCCAGCACAATACCGACGCCGTATTTGGTGAAGAAGATGCCCATCATCAAAACCAGCGGCAGCCAGGAACCCGGGATGATGAAGCGGCGCGTGGACGGCGAATAATGCACGCCGCGGGCGAAATTGAAGCGCTGGCTTGCCAATGCGCTGGCCAATGCCGCGCCGAACCAGCAGGCGACGCCGAGGGCGGAGCCGTTGAATGTACTCCAGACGCCAAAGAACGACAACGCGAGCATGGCAAGCGGCAACAGCGTCAGGCGCTGCAGCGTCACGCTGCGCACCCTGGTCTGCTGCAAGCCCAGGGCAACCAGCACGATGAGCAAAACAAAGACCCAGCGCGGCGTATGAGCAATGATTTCCTGCATGGCGTTTCTCCTTCGATGAGGGAATGAACTTGACGCCATTGTCGGCAAAGCGGCATCGCGCCATCGGGCTTTGCGACGAAGCTGCAGTTTGACGGATTCAACGCGGGATTTTGCGGAGCGAAGGTATACTCGCGGCAGAGTCGTATTTGGAAACCAACCATGCAATTCCGCGATCTGCGTTTTGAAGATGTCGCCAAGCTCCTCGATTTCGAGCTTGCCAACCGGGCCTGGTTTGAAAAGACCGTAGAAGCACGCAAGGAAGCGTTTTACACGGCCGAGGGCGTGGAAGCCCATATCCGGGAATGTCTCGACGGCTACGAGCGCGGCACCTTGCATCCCCTGGTGCTCACAGGCGCCGACGGCAGCATCGCCGGCCGCGCCAACCTGCGCTTCATCGATCCGGTGCAGGGAAGCTGCGAAATCGGCTACCGCATCGCCGAACGGCACTGCGGCCAGGGTTGGGCCAGCGCATCGGTGCGCCACATGCAGCAACTCGCTTACGCGCACTGGCGCCTGCTACGCGTGGAGGCCTATGCCAGCGTTGAAAACCCGGCGTCCGCCCGCGTGCTCGAAAAGAATGGCTTCGTGCGCCAGGAGTTAGTCCGCCAACGCAGCCTGGTGCAGGGGCGCCATCTGGACTCTTACCGCTACCGCCACATTCCTGCATGATCAAGTAGTTATATATTTGGTAAATTTAACACCATTTCGACGAAGATTTTACAAAATAGCGGTGATAAATGATCAATATCCCATATTCATGGGATAGGCGGCTTCCATATCGGCCGATAGACTGAAGCCTCTCTTAGATTTTCCTCAAGAGTGGATTCGCCCGCAGTGGCAACACTGCGGGTCTTTTTTTGCCCATTGCTTTTCCCGCAGCGTTTCCAGTTTTTCCCCCACGCATACCAAAATCCAGCCCGCCGATTTATTTATAAATCTCCCATATTCATGGGATGGGCGAGCGGCAAGACTGTCGCTAGACTGAAGGTTCTCTTAGATTTTCCTCAAGAGTGGATTCACCCGCAGTGGCAACACTGCGGGTTTTTTTTGTCTTTTTTCGGCCACTTGCCGTATTTGTTAAATTTCGGTAATACTTGCTTACAACTTATGGCGCGCCGCCGTGCACCTTGTCGAATCGGCATTCGTTATACTGCGCGGGGCTTGAACCGCAGGCCTCCTGAAAATAATCATTCCCACAGACCCAAGGAGCACCCATGAGCAAAGCATTGAAATCGACGCTGATGCTGGCGGCCATCGCCGGCGCAACGCTGCTGGCCGGCTGCGCATCGCCACCCCCGCCGGAACACCATCCGACCTATCTGCACGCCTTGTCCGATTTGCGCGCCGCGCGCTGGCTGATCGAGCACCGCCCGGGCGACTGGGCGCAAACAGTCGATGAAGTGGAATCGGTGCGCCAGATCGATGCCGCCATCAACGACATCAAGCAGGCCGCCATCGACGACGGCAAGAACCTGAACGATCACCCGCCGGTCGACGAACGGTCCGACCACCGTGGCCGTATCCATGTCGCCATCGATTACATGAAGAAGGCGCGTGGCGACATCGAGCGCGAGGAAGATAATGGCTGGGCCAAGAGCCCCCGTATCCATGCCATTGGTCACATCGACAACGCCATCCATGCCGCACGCCGCGTCTTCAACGACTAAGCGCCCGTTTGCGCCGGCGTGATTGCGCCGGCGCACAACGATATGCAACCTCAAGCCTTCCTGCGCCTGCCGTTCGAATTCGATGCCGCTGCCATGCTGCGCGACTTGCGCACCTGCGAAGAGCTGGACTGGAAGGCACATTTCAATTCCCGCGATTACGCCGGAAGCTGGACCAGCATCGCCCTGCGTTCGGCCTCCGGAGCGTCGAACGACATCCTGGCCCATCCCGATGGCCGCTACCGCGACACCGAGTTGCTGGCGCGCTGCCCCTATTTCACGCACGTGTTGCAAAGCTTCGCCTGCGAACTCGAATCGGTGCGCCTCCTGAACCTCGCCGCCGGCAGCTGCATCAAGGAGCATAGCGACCCGCAGACCGGCTACCGCTACGGCGTCTTTCGCCTCCACGTGCCGCTCGCCACGTCCGAACAGGTGGATTTCCTCGTCGGCGGGCAGCGTCTGGACATGGCCGCCGGCCAATGCTGGTACGGCGACTTCAGCCTGCCGCACAGCGTGCAAAACCGCAGCGCAGCGGCGCGCGTCAACCTCGTCATCGACGGCAAGCGCAACGCCTGGAGCGACGGCATATTTGCCCAAGCCGGCTACGATTTCGCCGCCGAAGCCGAAGCCAGTGCTGCGCAACCGGACGCCGCCACGCGCGAGCGCATCATCGCCGAATTGCGCGCGATGGGAGGCGAAACGGCCCACACCCTGATCCGCCAATTGCAAGAGCAGCAGCCATGAACGGCTCCGCCCGCGATTGGGCACCTTATCGGCTGGAGCGGCGGGAGCAAGGCGAACAATGGCGTTGCCGCTGGTTTTCCCGCGCCGGCCGGCGCTACAGCGAACCGTTTTTCGAAGAAACCGTCATGCGCTGCCTGGGCGAGTACCCCAACGGCAAGCCCTATGCCAGCGTCAGCTCGCTCGACTTCCTGTCGCACGCGGCGCAGCAAGTCGATGCCGTGGCACCCAGCGCCTTCATCTTCCACGTATCACGCTGCGGTTCGACCTTGCTGGCGCAATTGCTGGGTCTTGATTCCAACCACGTCGTCTTGTCCGAAGCGCCGCTCATCGATCAATTGCTGCGCCTGCCCTTGAAGACTGCCATGTCGCAAGAGGCCGCGGCCCCCCTGTTGCAGGCGGCGATTGCGCTCCTGGGCGAACGCCGCTTCGGCGAAACGCGCCTCTTCGTCAAGCTCGACAGCTGGCACATCCACTACGCAGCCCTGTTGCGCAGGCTATACCCCGCCACTCCCTTCGTGCTGCTGTCACGCGCGCCGCGCGAGGTCTTGCGCTCGCAGCGCGCGCAGCGCGGCACACACGCGGTGCCGGGCCTGCTCGAAGCGGAACTGTTCGGCTTGGGCGCCGAAGATGTGCCTCTTGGCGATAGCGACGCCTATCTGGGAAAAGTGCTGAGCTACTACTATGCAGGCTTTGCCGAATTGGCACGCGACGGTCGCAACCTCTTGCTCGATTACAGTTTCGGAGCCGAAGAGATGATGCAGCGGCTGGTGCGGCATGTCGAGCTGGAGGTCGATGCCGATATGTGGGAGAAGATACGCGAACGCAGCCGTTTCCACTCCAAACGTCCGCATGCCGCCTTCAATGAAACGCCGGCCGAAGAATCCCTGCCGGCGGATTGGGAATCGGCCGAGGAAGCTTACTGCCGCCTCGGCCGTTGAGCCGTCTACATCACCGCCAGGCAGGTTGCCTTTTGCGGATCGCCGGCCGGCAGCTTGCTGCACACGTCCTGGAATTCCTGATGCACGTGCTGGAACACTGCATCGTGCTTGCCGTCGGCATTCCATGCCGTCATCTTGTGGCCGATTTTCTCCAGCGCCGTGCGGTTGCGCTCATAGAACGCGTTTTGCGTCCCGGCCAGTTCGCCGATGATGCTGTCGGCGGTCTTTTCGATGCGCGTGTCGTCCGCCGGAGCCAGCTCGATCAGGTTGGCCAGGTAGTTTGCGCCCCATTGCAGCCGCGTGGCCGGCCCCTTGGCCGCGCCATAGGCTTGTTCGTACCAGTTCAAGGCCTCGGCATTATTGCCGCGCTTCTTGGCGTTGCCCGCCAGCGAAAGCATGTAGTAATACGGCGAATGCGAGCGCTTCAGCTCGGCCTTCAAAAGCGTATCGGATTCATCGAGCAGGCCGGCGTCGGTCAGCGTATGGCCCGCGTTGTTGATGACCGATTGGCGCTCATAAAGATCCGTGGTTTCGTGGTCTGCGGTGGCCACGCGCTGTTTGACTTCTTCAACCAATGCCGAAGCAAGCGGGCCTTGCGGCGTGTCCAGGCGCGCAATGGCGACCTTGGCATCGATGGCAGCAATGCGGTCGGCCTTGGACAAGGTTTTGTCGTCGGCCAGCTTTTCCAACGCCGCATTGAACGTATCGGTAAGCTTGGCGCGCTCCGGCGTGCCGGCAGCGCTGACATAGCCGACGATGTCGCCGGCATAGTTGGTCAGGATATCCATATTGTCGCGCGCCAGCTTGGCGTCACCCAATACGCGCAGCAGCAGGGCATTGGCTGCAGCCTTGTCGTTTGCCGGCGCATTGCCCGGCTCGGCCGTGGCAGCGGCCACCAGGGCGCTCAAACCGAGGTGCACGCCGGTGTCGCCCGGCGGGCAGGCCGCCGCCAACGCTTGCAGCGTGGCGGGCAGCTCCCTGGCACTGATCATCTGTCCTTCATCGGTATCCCACGAATAGTAGGCCAGCAGGCGCCAGTCTTGGGGCGTCAGCTTGGCGGCATCGGTTTGCGCCAGGCGCAGGGTGTCTTTCACGGTGTGGCCGGCGTTCATGCCCAGTTCCAGCACCTGCAGATAGCGCTCGCTGTCGACTTCGCCGGGCAAGCGCGTGATTTCGCTGCCGTCGGGCTGGAACAGGATCATGGTCGGGTAGCCGCGCACCTTGAAGCGCGCGCCGAGCTTTTGCGCGCTCGGGCCGTCGCCGTCGATATGCACCGGCACGAAGAAGCGCGAACGCTCGATGAAGCCCTGGCGATTGAATACCGTCGCCTTGACCTGGTTGCAAGGCGGGCACCAGACCGCGCCCCAGTACAGGAACAGCGGCTTGTTGTGCTTCTTGGCATAAGCAAAAGCGGCGTCCACGTCGCCATGGAACCAGGCGATGCCGTCTTCGGCGTGGGCTTCAGCTTTAGCCTTGGCATCGGGCTTGGCGGCAGCCTGTGCCAGCGATGGCAGGGCGAGCGGGCTTGCCAGCAAGGCGGCGGCAAGCGCAAGGGTGCGAATCTTCATGAGGGTTGGCTCCGGCATGTTTTTATGTGTAATACGCTAGTGTAGCCAATTTTACGATGCCCGTTAGGAATGAAACCAATGATGCAACTATGATAAAGTCATAGCACCGCATTCCCTCTGGAGAAGCACTTGCAAGCATCCGCCAATGCCGGGTCCCTGGAATCGTCGTTGCGCCCTTTGCGCCGGATTGCGGATTTGCCCGGCCCCAAGGGTTTGCCGCTGGTCGGCAATGCCTGGCAGCTCGACTCCTTGCAGTTTCACCGGGGATTGGAAAACTGGGCGCGCCAATTCGGCCCCATGTACAAGATCAAGCTGGGCCGCAAGCCCATCCTCGTCATTTCCGACAACGCCTTGATCGCCGGCCTCCTGCGCGACCGGCCCGATGCCGTGCGCCGTTCCTCGCGCACCTCCGCCATCCTGGATGAACTGGGCACCTCGGGCGTGTTCACCCACGAAGGCGACGAGTGGCGCAAGGAACGCAAGCTGGTCATGCGCGGCTTGACGCCCGACGTGATCAAGCGCTTCTTCCCGACCATGGTCATGATGACCGAACGGCTGCGCCAACGCTGGATGGCGGCGGCCATCACGGGCCGCCAGATCGACCTGCTGCGCGACTTGAAGGCCTACGCGCTCGATATCACACTGGGCCTGGCAATGGGGCAGGATGCCAATTGCCTGGAGCACGATGCCAATCCGCTGCAACGCGACATCGAAATGATCTTCTACCGCATCGCGCGCCGCCTCACCGCGCCGGTCGCGTATTGGCGCCACATCAAGCTGCCGGCCGACCGCGCGGCCGACGCCGCCGCAGCGCGCATCGGGCAGGCCGTGCGCGGCTTCATCGACGTGACGCGGCGCGAACTGGCGGCCAGCCCCGAGCGCGCGGCCCGGCCCGCCAACATGCTCGAAGCGCTGCTGGTGGCGCGCGACGAACCCGATTCCGGTTTTACCGACGAACACGTCGTCGGTAACGCCATCACCATGGTTTTCGCGGGCGAAGACACCACTTCCAACACGATTGCCTGGCTGCTCAATTTTGTTGCGCGCCACGGCGACGTGGCCGGCGCCATCCGCTGTGAGGCCGACGCCGTGCTGGGGGACGACATGGTGTTGCAGGATTTTGCCGGCCTGGAGAACTTTCCCTATCTCGATGCCGCCACCAATGAAGCCATGCGCTTGAAACCGGTGGCCCCCATCATGGGCCTGGAAACCAATAAGGAAATGACGATAGGCGACGTGATGGTGCCGCAAGGCACCATCATGCTGGCTGCGTTGCGCGCTGGCGGCATGTCGGCCTTGAATTTCGAGAAGCCGAACACGTTTTCTCCCGAACGCTGGCTCGACGGCGATGTCGCGGCCAGCGACGATCCGGCGCGCAAGCTGTTTCCCTTCGGCGGCGGGCCGCGCTTTTGCCCGGGGCGCTTCCTCGCTCTCGCGGAAGTGAAAATGGTCACCTCCATGCTGACCCGCAATTTCACCATGAGCTTCGACCGCAATGCGCCGCCGGTCGAGGAAATGTTCACCTTCACCATGACGCCGTCGGCTTTGCCGGTCAAATTAAGCCTTCGCACATAGCTGATCCCGAACCATGATTTTTTTCAAACGCTTGCTGCAATTCCTGTTCGCTTTGATCGTGCTGGCCTTCATCGCGCTCGCCGCCTTCCTTTACATCGAGCCGGAAAAGGCGACGCAAATCGCAGTCGATGCTGAACGCCAGCAATCCGGCCTGGTGCGCAAGGAAATCACCGCCGCCGACGGCATGCACTACGTGTATCTCGAAGGCGGCCAGGGCGATCCGCTGATCCTGCTGCATGGCTTCGGCGCCGACAAGGACAATTTCACCCGCGTGGCACGCTGGCTGACGCCGCATTACCGCGTCATCATCCCCGACCTGATCGGTTTCGGCGAATCGGCCCATCCCGCCGATGCCGACTATTCGGCCCATGCCCAGGCGCGGCGCCTGCAAGTGCTGGCGCAAAGCCTGAGCCTGACGAAGTTTGATTTGGGCGGCAGTTCCATGGGCGGGCAGATCGCCCTGGCCTGGGCCGCGCAGCATCCCGAAGCGGTGCGCAGCCTGTGGCTGCTTGACCCTGCAGGCATCTGGGATGCGCCCAAGAGCGAACTGGCGCGCATCGTCCTCTCCGATTCGGGCAATCCCTTGATCGCGCATAACGAAGACGAATTCGCCGCCACCTATCTGTTCGTCATGGAAGACCCGCCCTTCATCCCGCGCGCCATCTTGAACGTGATGGCGCAGGAGAGCATCAAGAACGCCAAGTTGCACGAGCGGATTTTCGACCAGATTTCAACCGAGTCGGTGGAGGAAGACATCACCGGCCTGCCCACACCCAGCCTCATCGAATGGGGCGCGCACGACCGGGCGATCGATGTCGGAACGGCCGATGTCCTGGCCGGCCTGTTGCCGAATTCGGAAGTCGATATCCTGAAGGGCATCGGGCACTTGCCCATGATCGAAGCGCCCCGGCGCAGCGCCGAAGACTATCTGCGCTTTCGCGCCGAACATTACAAAGCTATCGTGTCAAAGTAGCTGCCAGGCGAAGAACATCGCCAACCCGGCGATGATGGTCAGCAACTGGCGTCCGGTCGCCAGGCACACCAGCACGGCGAACAGCGCACCGACCAGTTGCGCATTGTGCCAATCGAGTTCCATCCCGTGCCCGTGCGGCGCCAGCACCATGGGCACGATGATCGCGGTCAGCACCGTCACCGGAACGAATTCGAGCGCCTTCCTGAGCCAGGGCGCAAATGCCACGCGGTCGCCGAGGATGAAGATCAGGGCCTTGATCAGGACCGTGATCACGGACATGCCGATGATGGTCAAGGTGATGTCCATCAGCCCTCCGCTGCGGCCGTTGCCGGCGTTGTCGCTGTCGCGGGCGTCGGAGTTTTCTCGCCGCGTGAGAGCAGCATGCCCACTGCAACGCCGACGCCAATCGCCGCCAGCAAGCCGAGCTTGTACGGCAACTCGCGCAGCAACCATGCAGCGATGCCCGCCGTGATGGCCGCTGCCAACTGCGGCCGACGCTTCAATTGCGGCACGATGATGGCGATGAAGGTCGCGACCATCGCAAAGTCGAGGCCCAGCGATTGCAACTTCGGGAAGGCGCTGCCGAAGAGCAGGCCGATCAGAGTCCAGAGTTGCCAGTTCAGGTACATCGACAAGCCCGAGCCGAGGAAGTACCAATGACCCAGGGCTTCGAGGGGATGCCTGCGGTAATGCACATCGACCACGGCGAAGGTTTCGTCGGTCAAGAGGAAGCCGAGCAGCCAACGCCAGCGCGAGGGCAGATGCGCCACGTGCGGCAAGAGCGTCGCCGAATACAGCATGTGGCGCAGGTTGACGATGAAGGTGGCGAGCCAGATGATCAGCATGCCGGTGTGCTGGCCCATCAGCCCGACGGCGATGAATTGGCTCGACCCGGCGAATACCGAGAGCGACATCAACTGGCCTTGCCAGTTGGCCACCATGTTGGCCGGCACCAGTGTGCCGAAGATCAGGCCGAACGGTGCGGCACCCACCAGCATGGGCAGGGTGTCGCGCGCACCGGCGGCGAATGAGGAAAAACGCGAGGCAAAACGGGACATCGTTGGTGGGCGGGCAGGCTAGCCCGCTATAGCAGTGATTGAATGGTGTTTCTTAGAAGCCGAGATCGGCCAGCAGATCGTCCACGCTCGATTGATCGAGCGCCACGCCGCCCGGCGCACCGGGGCCGGCCATCAGTTCTTCCTTTTTCACTTCCGTGATCGTTTCAGCCGGAGCGGCATCGATCAGAAGGCGCAGCAAATCCTTCTCGGTGCGCTCCAGCAGGGTCACGACCTTCTTGATCAATTGGCCGGTCAAATCCTGGAAGTCCTGGGCCATCATGATGTCGGACAGCGCGGCGCGCGTTTCCGTCGCGCTGGCAGTCGATGCGGCGGCAAACGCCTGCACATCGGCCGGCAGGTCCGCCGGCAACTGCTCCGCCGCTGCCAGCACCTTGTCTTGCAATGGCAGCGTCTCCTCAACCTTGGAGAGCACGATGTTGGCGGCGTTCTCGGTCAGGTTGGCGATGTGCAGCAGGCGCTCGCGCGCGGAAGGGAATTCGCTGGCGGCTTCCGACAATACCTTGTCCGCACCGATTTCATGCAGCGTGTCGTGCAGCGAGCGCACGATGCTGCCGAGCCGTTCGAATACCGGCATTTCCTGCTCATGGATCTGCGCTCCCGCCATGGCGATACCGGCGAATTGCTGTTCCTGGGACTTGATTTTCGGCTGCAGATTCTGCAGGTTTGCGGAATCGCTCATGCGATCTGCCTTTCGAATGGGGGCGGGGGATTTCACCGAATGCTGTGCGGCCAGGCGCTATTTTAGCGGGAAGAGGGGGGCTTTGCTCGCAACTCCTGCCGCGTGGCGTGGTCGCGATGTATCGCGGAGCGCGCGTCAGGCGTGCGTCAGCTTTGTAGTGCTTGCGTAATGTAAGCGGAAAGCATCTTTCTCGCTTCCGCAACAAATGGATGACCGGTTTCGCGCTCCATTGCCGCCAGCGATTGCACGCTCTTCATCACCTGCTGTATCGCGGCTGCCGAGACGGTCGCTTGCCGCTCCGGCAGCTCCGGCTTCATGGCGCGCAAAATCGTCGCGATCTTGGCGCAGGTGACGTCGCGCATCGGCTTGCGCCGTTCGACAATCGTGGCGATCGATTCCGACAAGGCAATCGCGGCATCGCGGTGCGTATGCATTTCCAGTTTCATGTCGACCAGCAGGTCGGCCAATTGCGCCGGTTCCAGGCGCGGCGCCAAGGCGGCGAAGCTATCGAGTTGCGCCGACGCCCGCTCGGCATAACGCAGGAACAGCGTTTCGGCCAAGGCCTCTTTGGAGGGAAAGAATTGATAGAGCGAGCCGATCGAGGCGCCCGCGCGCTGCGCGATCTCGGTCATGGTCGTCGCTTCATAGCCTTTTTCCGCAAACAGCTCGCCGCCGGCGTTGAGCAGTGCAGCCACGCGCTGTTTGCCGCGTTCGCGTTTGGGTTCCTTGGCTTCGGTCAAGCCTGCGGCAGCGATGTTCGGTAATTCAATTGACATTTATGAGGCTCCCTCATATAATTTGTGAGCACTCCTCACAAATACATTGTACCCGCCTGAGGGGCAATCATCGTCGGAGCCAGTGCATCTGGATAAGCTGGAGCGGAAAATACCGACAATTAGTGTTGCATTTATGCACAAGTGAACTGAATATGCTGACGGAAATGCAATCTTATCGCTTCACCATGCGCCACTGGCCGCGAGGGCGGCTATGGCTTGTGCTGCTTGTCCTGTCCCTGTTGTTCGTCGTCCTGCTGGAGCTGCTTCATGTGCCGGCGGCCTTGCTGCTTGGCACAATGGCGGCCGCGATCCTGGTGGCCGCGCACGAGGGCAAAATCGCCGTGCCGGCTACGCCCTATGTGCTGGCGCAGGGCATGATCGCCTGCCTGATTGCGCGCACCGTCAATCCCGACATCTTGCTGACCATGGCAAGGCAATGGCCGGTGTTTCTGTTCAGCGTGGTTTCGGTCATTCTTTGCAGCACCGCCCTGGGCGGCTTGCTGGCGCGCTGGAAGGTGTTGCCGGGCACCACCGCCGTGTGGGGTTCGGCGCCGGGCGCGGCCACGGTGATGGTGCTGATGGGCGAGGCTTATGGCGCCGACGCGCGGCTGGTCGCGTTCATGCAGTTTTTGCGCGTGGTGCTGGTGGCGCTGACGGCGTCTGTCGTGGCGCGCCTTTGGGGGCTGCATGCGGGCGCAGCGGTCGCTTCGCCAGACTGGTTCGCGCCGGTCGATCCCGTGGCGCTGGGCGGCACGCTGGCCCTGGCGATTGTCGGCTCGCTTATTGGCGCGCGTAGCAAGATCCCGGCGGGCGCCTTGCTGGTGCCGATGTTCGCCGGCATCGTGCTTTCCGGCACGCACGTGCTCACCATCGTGTTGCCGCGGCCATTGATGGCATGCTGTTACGCGCTGATAGGCTGGGCCATCGGCTTGCGCTTCACGCGCGAGGTCCTGGCCTATGCGGCCCATGCGCTGCCGCGTGTGTTTGCGGCAATCCTGTCGCTGATCGCGCTATGCGGCGGCCTGGCGTATGTGCTGCATCGGCTGACCGGCGTCGATGCGCTGACCGCCTACTTGGCAACCAGCCCGGGCGGCGCCGATTCGGTGGCCGTCATTGCGGCAGCGAGCAAGGTCGATATGCCGTTTGTCATGGCGATGCAGGTGGCGCGTTTTCTGCTGGTGATGGCGATCGGCCCGACTGTGGCGCGCGTCGTGGCCCGCTGGGCGGGAAGGAGCGGGGGGTGAGGCCGGGCACACAGCCCACAAGCCGGAGCCGGCGTTGCGCCGGCCGGGCCTTGTCTGTGCCGTTGCCGCTGTTACGGCACCGGCACGACGACTTTCTTGCCGCCGCTATGGTATTCGATCGTGCTGCCCTTGGGCGCACCGAGGTCGATCAGTTTTTGCTTGATGATGGGAATGCTCTTTTGCAGGTCGTTGACTTCAAGGTCGATGCCGGCCCATTCGACCTTGCCCGCCTTGTTGACCGAATTGCCGCCGCCGGTGACTTCGCCGAGGTTGCCGTCCTTCAGCGCCGCAGCCAGGGGGTCGTCATATTTGGTGCCGCGATCGTCGGAGGAAATCGATTCGTTGATCTTGATGCTGACCGGGAAAACCTTGTCGGCCGCCGAGGCGGCAAAGGCCAGGAACACGGCGCATGCGAGGCAAAGGGTGCGGAAGAAATTCATGTCATCTACTCCAAGTGGACTTCGTTATTGTCATCCCGTACTGCGCTGCCGCAAATGCTGCGTCAGTCAGTACGGCGTGCGTCGCTATGGACGGCAAGTATTACAGCACACACCGATGCCATTTCACAATAGGGTCCCGGCTTTGCCGGGAATTTGTTTACGTACTTTTCAGGAGCTAAACCCATGAGCGCTATCACTTTGGACCCAACCACCACCGCGCTGGTCTTGATCGACCTGCAAAACGGCATTACGCAGATGGAAACCCATCCGCACAGCGCCGCTTCCGTTATCGGCAATGCCGCGAAACTGGCGCAGCGCTTCCGCGAAGTCGGTGCGCCGGTAGTGCTGGTCAACGTCGCTTTTCCGCTTGGCCCCGCCGCATTGCGCCCGATGGCAGATGCGGTCATGAACCTGCCGCCCGTCATGCCTGACGGCTGGGACGAGATCGTGGCTGACCTCGATGCGAAGCCGGACGATATCCGCATCACCAAGCGCCAGTGGGGCGCGTTTTATGGCACGGCGCTCGATCTGCAACTGCGCCGGCGCGGTATCAAGACCATCGTTTTGGGCGGCATTGCCACCAATATCGGGGTGGAGTCGACGGCGCGCGATGCCTATGAACTTGGCTATCACCAGGTGATCGTCGAAGACCTCTGCGGTTCGACGGTATCGCAAGAGATGCACGACTTTGCCTTCAAATTCATCTTCCCGCGCATCGCGCACGTGGGCAAGACCGAGGATGTATTGCAGGCATTGGCTTGATGTTGCTATGTAGGGCTTGATCTTGTTCTCATATTTGGGATATATTCTCAAATATGGAAAACAAGATACCCACTCCTGAGCAACCCGACGCACTCGACAGCCGCCTGGCGCAACGCCTGGCGGCCTTGCGCACCGAGCGCGGCTGGTCGCTCGACGATCTGGCCCAAGCTACCGGCATCAGCCGCGCCACGCTGTCGCGCCTGGAGCGCGGCGAAACCAGTCCGACCGCCAGCCTGCTGGGCAAGCTGTGTTCGGCCTACGGCGTGACCATGTCGCGCCTGCTGGCCGAGCTGGAGCAGCAGTCGGCCCGCCTGATCCCGTTCAAATCGCAACAAGTGTGGGTGGACCCGGAAACGGGCTTTCGCCGCCGCCTCATCTCGCCGCCGTCGCGCGAATTCCGCATGGAGATGCTCGAAGGCGTCTTGCCGGCAGGCGCCGTGATCGTCTATGACGAGGCACCCGTGCGCGGCATGGAACAGCATATGTGGATGCAGGAAGGCGTGCTCGATTACACGGTCGATGGCGTCGAATACCGCTTGCACCCCGGCGATTGCCTGCGTTTCCACTTGTTCGGCGCCACGCGTTTTTCCTGCCCCGGCCCCGACGCTGCCCGTTACCTTGTCTTGATCTGTGAGCCATGAACGCCTCTCTTGACCCCACCGCAATGCACGATATCGTCGAACTCGATGCCGCTGGTTTGGCGCAGCATCTTGACGCCTTGGCCGACGTATTGCTCGATTGCGTGCAGCATGGCGCGAGCGTGGGCTTCGTGCTGCCTTATACCCTGGAAGAGGCCAGGCGCTTCTGGCAAAACATCTTGGCGCAGTGGGAGCCGGGCGCGCGCCGGCTGCTGGTTTTGCGTGACGAAAAAGGCGCGATTGCCGGCACCGTGCAGCTCTTGCTCAAGGCGCTTGACAACGGCAGCCACCGCGCCGAAGTCAGCAAGATGCTGGTGCATTCGCGCATGCGCCGGCGCGGTTGCGGCCGGGCCTTGATGGCGGCCATCGAAGCCTGCGCGCGCGAAGAGGGCAAGACGCTCCTGGTGTTGGACACGCGCAGCGGCGATTCGGGGGAACACCTCTACGGCACGCTGGGCTTTCAGTTGGTTGGCCGGCTGCCCGGATTCGCCCGCGCGTCCGACGGCGGCTATGACGCCACGAGCTACATGTACAAGCAACTGGCGCCACTGCCCGAGCCAGCAGGGCGCATCGCGGTCGCGGCCGAGAGTCCGGCAACGGCCGACGCAGTGGCGCTGATGAAAGAGCTGTCGGCCACGCTGGCCCTGATCACGGGCGACAGCGGTGAGGCGTCGTTTGACGTGGCCGATGTACAGGGCGCGGCGGCGTGCTTTGCCGTGGCGCGCGACCGCATGGGGATCGCCGTCGGTTGCGGCGCCTTCCGTCCCTTGCAGGACGGCGTGGCCGAGATCAAGCGCATGCTTGCCCGGCCCGGCCATGTTGGCGTGGGGCATGCGGTGCTGGCCTTCCTGGAAGACGAGGCGCGCAGGCTTGGCTACCGCGAACTTTGGCTGGAAACACGCTTGATTAATTTCCGTGCGGTGCGGTTTTATGAAAAAAACGGGTACAAAAAACGGGAAAATTATGGAAATTATTTCCATAATTCGCAGGCTGTTTGTTTTGAAAAGCAGCTTTAATTGCCTATGCGAAAGATTTGTTTCACTCCAAATTTCCCTCGCTTTATCGCCATGATCGTCGCTTCGTCGCAAGCCTGACTTTCTCGACGCCTGCATGGCTAGGATGCTCCCATACTCAACCAGGGAGCCATCCATGCAAACGCAGCAACCTGTCATCCTGAAGCATATCGGCAAGGTCTACCGCCTGGGTGCGGTCGACGTGCCGGCCTTGACCGACATCAACCTCGAGATCCGGCCCGACCGCTTCACCGTGATCGCCGGTGCCTCTGGCAGCGGCAAAACAACCTTGTTGAACCTGATCGGCTGCATCGACCGGCCCGACGGCGGCGAGATCGTCGTCGCCGGCAAGCGGGTGCAGGAAATGAGCGACGATGCCTTGTCCGATTTCCGGGCGCGCCATCTCGGCTTCATTTTCCAGAACTTCAATCTCTTGCCGGTGCTCACAGCCTATGAGAATGTCGAATATCCGCTGCTCTTGGCGCAGGTGCCGGCTGGCAAACGCCGAGAGCGCGTGCGCGCGCTGCTTGACGCGGTGGGCTTGTCGGACCGCGCGCAAAACCGTCCGGCGCAATTGTCGGGCGGCCAGCGCCAGCGTGTCGCGATCGCGCGCGCCCTGGCGATCGAGCCGCAGCTGGTGCTGGCCGACGAGCCGACCGCCAATCTCGACAGCCAAACCGGCGCCGCTATCATCGCGCTGATGCGCAAGATGCAGCGCGAACATCATGTGTCTTTCGTGTTCTCTTCGCACGATCCGCAAGTGATGGCCGAGGCCGACGACGCCGTGCATATCCGCGACGGCCGCATCGTCTCGGTCGAGCGCCATGACGAAGCCGTGGCACTGGAGGTAGCGCAATGAAAACCCTGTCCCTCGCCCTGCGCAATCTGCTGCGCAACCGCCGCCGCTCGTTGACTACTTTGCTTGCCATGATCGTCGGCGCCGGTGCCATTCTGGTCTTCGGCGGATACAGCCGCGACATCACCTATGGCTTGCAGACCGGCTACGTGCAGCGCAGCGGCCACCTGCAAATCCAGCACAAGGATTACTTCCTTTACGGCAGCGGCAATCCTACCGCCTACGGCATCGCCGACTATGAAAAGATCATCGCCACCATCAAGGCCGATCCGGTGCTTGCGCCCATGCTGACGGTGGTGACGCCGACATTGCAATTGGGCGGCATAGCCGGCAATTTCGCCGCGGGTGTGTCGCGCACGGTGCTTGGAACCGGCGTGGTGGTGGAAAACCAGAACGTGATGCGCAAGTGGAACGACTATCAATTCCCGCGCCGCATCAGCGCGGAAGGGCCGCTGACCGGCACCGCTGAAGATGCGGTGGTGATCGGCAATGGCGTGGCGCGCGTGCTGCAATTGTGTGCGCCGCTCGAGGTCAAGAATTGCGAGAGCGCACCCGTGGTGAAAGCGCAGGAGAGCGGCCATGCTGCTCCCGACGACATTGCGGCACTCTCGGCACAGGAGACGCCGGCCGATGCCAAGGAGGCCACGCGCATCGAAATGCTGGCGGCCAATGCGCATGGCGCGCCCAATGTCGCGAGCCTGAACGTGGTCAAGGCGGAAGACCAGGGCGTGAAAGAGTTCGATGACCTGTTCATCGGCATGCACCTGGGGCAGGCGCAGCGCCTGGTTTATGGCGGGGCCGAGCCCCAGGTGACCGCGATTGTTTTGCAGTTGCAGCACACCAGCCAGATGGTTGCGGCGCGGGCGCGCCTGGAAGAACTGCTTGCCACGACGTTCAAGGACAAGCCGCTCGAAATCCAGGAGTTCACCACCCTGAACCCGTTTTACGGCCAAAGCATCGGCATGTTCGCCGCCTTGTTCAGCTTCATCGCGGTCTTGATCGGCGCCATCGTTTTGTTCACGGTCGGCAATACCATGAGCATGGCGGTGGTTGAGCGCACGGTTGAAATCGGCACGCTGCGCGCCATCGGCTTGCGCCGTGGCGGCATACGGCGCCTGTTCATCTGCGAGGGTTTGCTGTTGGGCGTGATCGGCGCGGCGCTCGGTGTGCTGATCGCGCTTGGCATCGCCTACGCGATCAATCATGCCGGCCTGACCTGGCTGCCGCCGGGCCGTGTCGAACCGGTGCCGTTGACGGTGCGCGTGTGGGGCGAGACGCGGCTGATCACGGGCACCGCCATCGGCCTGGTCGTGGTGGCGATCCTGTCGGCCTTCCTGCCGGCATCGCGCGCGGCCAAGATGAATATTGTCGACGCTTTGCGTCACGTTTGAGGAATGGCCATGCGTATCCAATCCCTTTCTTTCGCAATGCTGCTCGTCTGCGGTCTTGCGCATGCTGCGCCCTCGGCGCAAGACATTCTTGCCGCCAGCGATGCGGTGCGCAATCCCGACAAGCCGTTTTCGCTGACCAATTCGCTGACCGAATTCCGCGACGGCAAACAGACCGACGGCAATACCCTGATCGTCTATGCCAAGGCGGAAAAATCCGGCGGGCAATACCAGAACCTGATCCGCTTCGTGGCGCCGGTGCGCGACGCCAACAAGCTCATGCTCAAGGCCGGCAACGATCTGTGGTTTTACGATCCCTCGTCCAAGGCCAGCATCCGCATTTCGCCGCAGCAGCGCCTGTTGGGCCAGGCGGCCAATGGCGACGTGGTGACGGTCAATCTGTCCAAGGATTACGGCGCGCAATTGCTGGGCGAGGAAGACGTGAGCGACGGCGACCGCCAGATGCGCCATTGCTACAAGCTGGCGCTGGCCGCGACCTCGCCCGACGTGACGTATCACCACATCGAGATGTGGATCGATAGCGGCAACAGCCATCCGGTCAAGTCGCGCTTCTATACCGAGAGCAACCGGCTGCTCAAGACCGCCTATTACCGGCACTTTGAGATGCAGTTGGGCGTAGTGCGTCCGACCGAAACGGTGATCATCGACGGACTCGATCCGAAGTGGGTGACGGTGATGCGCTTTACCGACTATGCCTGGCGCGATATCCCCGATACCTGGATGCAGCGCGACTACCTGGCCAGGTTCAAGCCGGAATGAAGCGGCGTCTTCTGTTGTCGGCGGCGCTATTGGTGCTGTCGGTGCTGTCGGCGCTGCCGGACTTGGCACAGGCCGCGCCGCCGGGCGACGATGAACTTGACGCCTTGAACGTGGCCGACCGCGCGAATACCAAGGTCGAGCAGGCTGCCGACTGGCATACCTTCGTCGAAGCGGCCTATGGCGACACGGCGCAGCGCTACGGCTTGCCTTCGTATCAAAACGGCCGGCTCTCAATCGACACCAGCCTGGACAAGACGCTGGCGCCGGGCTGGCGCCTGGTGTTTGCCGACCGGCTCGATTGGGAGTGGCAGAGCGAGGCACCGGACCAGGCCAGGATCAATACGTTGAAGGAGCTGTACCTGAGCTGGCATGTCTCGCCGGAGCAGATCGTCGATGTCGGTCGCATCAACACGCGTTACGGGGTGGCCACGGGCTACAACCCGACCGATTATTTCCGCGACGATGCCGTGCGTTCCATCGTGTCGATCAACCCGTCCAGCCTGCGCAACAACCGGCTGGGTTCGGTGATGTTGCGCGAGCAGACCTTGTGGGATGGCGGGTCATTGACGGCGTTGGTGTCACCCAAGCTTGAATCGACACCGAGCAGCGAACCGTTCAACGTCGACCTGGGGGCGACCAACCATGTCAACCGCTGGCTGCTTGCGGCGAGTCAGCAATTTTCCGATACGGTCAATCCGCAGGTGTTGCTTTATGGCGAACAGGGCAAGTCGCCGCAGATGGGGCTGGATCTTACGCGCTTGTTTGGCGACGCCACGGTGGCGTTCGTCGAATGGTCGGGCGGGCGGAGTGCGTCGGAATATGCGGAAGCCCTGGGCGGGCCGGAACGTGAGGTATTCAGAAGCCGTCTGGCTGCCGGCTTTACCTACACCACAAACAACAAGATTTCGGTAACGCTTGAGGCCGAATACGATGGCGCTGCGCTGGACAAGGCGAACTGGGCCGCGCTCGGACAGGGCAGCGCGGCGCGCTACCTGCAATACCGCAATGCGGTGCAGGGCGCGCAAGACCTTCCGACCAAGGAAGACTTGTTTGTGTATGCGAGCTGGCAGGATGCCGGCATTACGCACCTCGATTTGACTGCTTTGGTGCGGCAGGATTTGACCGATCAGAGTCGGTTGACCTGGATGGAAGCGCGCTATCACTGGGACCACGTCGATCTGGCGCTGCAATGGCAGCGTTACGGCGGCAGGCCCTGGAGCGATTTCGGCGTGTTGCCGGGCCGAACCACGTGGCAGACGGTGGCGACGTATTACTTTTGACTTGTGCCGAATTTTGCCGGGCGCTGTATATTGACATCCTCACGCAAAGGAGGCGTCATGGCGCTAAAAAACCAGATACGGATCGGCATCGGCGGCTGGACTTTCGAACCCTGGCGCGGCACGTTTTATCCGGAAAAGCTGGCGCAGAAGCGCGAGCTGGAATATGCCAGCAGCAAGCTGAGTTCGATCGAGATCAACGGCACCTATTACGGTTCGCAGAAGCCCGAGAGTTTCGCCAAGTGGCATGATGAGACGCCGGACGACTTCGTGTTCGCGCTCAAGGGGCCGCGCTTTGCCACCAACCGCCGCGTGCTGGCCGAGGCGGGGAATTCGATCGACATGTTTCTCAACAGCGGCGTGCTTTTGCTGAAGGACAAGCTCGGCCCGATCAACTGGCAATTCATGGGAACCAAGAAATTCGACCCGGTCGATTTCGAAGCCTTCCTGAAGCTGTTGCCGAAGTCGATGGAAGGGCGCAAGCTGCGCCATGCGGTCGAGGTGCGCAACGAGAGTTTCCAGTGCGCCGAATTCATCGCGATGGCGCGCGAATATGGCGTGGCGGTGATTCTGGGCGCAGATTCGGAATATCCGCAGATTAACGACCTGACGGCGCCCTTCGTCTATGTCCGCATCATGGGGACGGTCGAGGGCGAAGCGAATGGGTATTCGAAGAAGGCGCTCGACACCTGGGCCAAACGCGCACAAGCCTGGCAAGGCGGCGAAGCAGCCGGATTGGAAGAGATTTTGCCCGAATCCAAGGCGAGCAAGGGCAGGGACGTTTTCCTGTATGTGATCAGCGGCTTCAAGGAACGCAATCCGGCGGCGGCGATGGAATTGATCAAGCGTGTTGCTCCTGCTAAATAGGTGTCTTTGCCTGTCGGCATTGCCTGGTGAAATAGGCTGAACCACAGGGTCTGCCCGTTGTCGGAATGATAGTGCCGCGCTCCATTCGGAATGCAGCGCGGCGTTATTTTTTGACTGTGAAGGAGGCCATTGCCATGAATCTGCCTGAGAAGACTAAGACCGTGGAGGAATCCGGGCGGCACGATAGTCCCGGCGAGCGGGCGCTCGACAGTGCCAGCGAAATGTCGTTTCCCGCCAGCGACCCGATCGCCTTTTCCAACATCACCCGCATCGAGACTGCACCGGACATGTCCGACGCCGCCGGCGATCATCCGATCGGCTTGGTCGAGGTCTCCCCCAAGGCGAAGACCGGTCATGCGCTCGATCATTTGAAGATCGCGGCATTGGTCACCGATGGTTTTGAACAATCTGAATTGCTTGAACCCAAGAAAGCGCTGGAAGCGATGGGCGCGCAGGTCGACGTGATATCCGATCACGACGGCACCGTGCAGGGATATCGTCACCTGGAAAAGGGGGCTAGCGTGAAGGTCGACAAGCCGCTCTCGGGCCTGCATGCGCAAGATTATGCCGGTGTGCTGCTGCCCGGCGGCGTGGTCAACGGCGACGCCATGCGCATGCGCAAGGAAGCGCAGGAGTTCATTCGCCAGATGGACCAGGCGAAAAAGCCGATCGCGGCAATTTGCCACGGCGGCTGGCTGTTGATCTCGGCCGGCGTGGCCGGGCACCGCACGCTCACGAGTTGGCCCAGCATGAAGGATGACTTCCGCAATGCAGGCAGCACCTGGGTCGATCGGGAAGTGGTGCGCGACGATAATCTGGTTTCCTCGCGCAAGCCCGACGATATCCCGGCATTCAACGACGCATTCATTTCGCTTTTGCGTTCCGAGAAGGCCAATGCCATGGTGGGACGCTGAAGCGCTGCCCCCTGACGCCTGCCTTCCCTTGTGTCAGATGCAAAACGAAAAAGCCGTCGATTTTGCGATCGACGGCTTTTTCTTGGCGTTTGGTTGCGGACGTTCAATTGTGTGCCGCATGCTCCAATGTTTCTAATGCCCATTGATTCAAACTCTTGCCAGCTGCCTGGGCCGCAATTGACGCTGCGGCATGGACTTCAGGCGGGACGCGTAGCATGATCTTGCCCGAAGCGGGTTTTTCCGGTTTTCGATTGTTGGCTTTGCAATCAGCAAGGTAATGTTCGATGGCTTGGTGAAAATCTCTCGTCAGCTCGCTCACTGTTTCGCCGTGAAAACTGATGCTGTCGGTAATGCCGAGAACATGACCGATAAAAATATTATCGCGTGGATCAAATTCGACCCGAGCGATGTAGCCTTTGTAATTCATCGTGTTGTTCATGGTTGGATTCCTTCCGTTTCAAGCAAAGCCCGCAATTCTTCGATCTGGTAGCGTTTGGCCTCCTTGCCTGGGTGTGGGCGATGCGGATAGAGACGTTTGCCATTGAGTTCAAACACGACGCGGGAACCTTCCCCCTTGCGCACTGCGCCACCCAAAGCTTCTACCAACGATTCGAGATCGGCAAAGACGATGCTTGCCAGTGTCGGCGTTGCGAATACCGCTTTCAGTGTTTTCGCGTGTTTGGATTTCATGCTTATTTTCATGCTCATCGTGCTAATCATGTGCTAACGAGGTGCTAGCAATGTGCTAACAATATGCTAGCACTAAATAATAGCATTGCTATTGAAAAGTGCTAGCAAAACGCGAGCATGCGGGTGCATGTGGGTTTTGGGCTGTGCCTGAAGTCTAGCTTCTGTGCTTGTACGGCAATTGGGGATTGTCTTTTGGCGGAAACGAAAAAGCCGTTGATCTTTAAAGAATCAACGGCTTTTGGGAACTTGGTTGCGGGGACAGGATTTGAACCTGTGACCTTCGGGTTATGAGCCCGACGAGCTGCCAGACTGCTCCACCCCGCGTCTGAAGAAAAAATTATAGCACCTTTCGTTGCGTTGTCGCAAGCTCGATTATTGGCGATGCCATTTCGGCGATTCAATCGTCATTGTCGTCGTCGTAGGGGTAGCGGACACCGCATTGCTCGCGCATGCGGTCGAGCCAGCCCATGAGGTCGAGCGATTCTTCCAATGGCATCAGCGGGCTTTCTGTTGCGTCGCTGCGCAGGCAGCGGCCGACTTCGATGGCTTCGTGTGTGTAGCCGTTGCCGAGGAAGGGCAGTTCGATGGTGCGGCTGGCGCCGTCGTTGTCGATGATGGTCAAGACTTGCGACATGAAGAAGGGGGCGTGCAATTCGATGCGACCCTTGCTGCCCGAGACGATCAAGCGCGTGGGGGTGCCGGCCGTGATCGAGCACAGGCAGGAGGAGAGCGCGCCGTTGCGATGGCGCAGGCTGAATGCGGTTTGCGCATCGACGCCGGATTCTGCCAGTACAGCTTGCGCTTGCGCATCCTGTACCGGCCCCAGCAGGTAGGCGGCGATGGAGAGCGGATAGATGCCGATGTCGAGCAGGGCGCCGCCGCCCAGTTCCTTCGCAAACAATCGGCTGTGGGGATCGAATTCGGCGCAAAAGCCGAAGTCGGCGAGGAGCTGGCGCGGCTGGCCGATTTCGCCGCGCTCAAGCAGGCGCCGCGTTTCGCGTACGGCCGGCAAAAAGCGGGTCCACATGGCTTCCATCAGGAACAGTTTCTTGTGGCGGGCGATATCGATGACTTCGCGTGCCTGGCGCCGGTTGATGGTGAACGGTTTTTCGCACAGGACGGCCTTGCCGGCGTGCAGGCACATGAGGGCGTTTTCCGCGTGCAGATTGTGCGGCGTGGCGATATAGACGGCATCGACTTCGGGGTTGTCGGCCAAGGCTTCATAGCCGGCATGCGCCTGCACGCTGCCGGGGCGGACGCTGAATGTTTCGGCGAAGGATTTGGCGCTGTCGATCTGGCGCGACGCGACGGCTACCAGGGCGGCGTCGGGCACGTCGCGCAAGCCTTGCGCGAAGGCGCGGGCGATCTGGCCGGTGCCGAGTATGCCCCAGCGGACGAATGATTTGCTCATGCTTGCTCCATGGTGGTGTGCGTTTGCGCTGCGCAATTTTACGTCAGGACGGCGGCGGGCCGTTGGAGCCTGGAATGATGGCAATAAATGCAATAATCGGGCGGGGCGTCATTTACACTTTGTAACCACGGGATTGGGCCGGATTGACGGCTATGGCTTACCATGCGGGAGTCGGGTGTTTTGCCAACTGTGCGTAAATGCGCGTAAATTCTTTTCCTAAAATCGCGGCAGGGCACGATAAAGCGCCTTCTTTTGCATGAATTAATAGTATCCTTGTGCCTTTGTCCAAATTTGTGCATGGAAGGCTTTTTGGACTGCCGGTTGAATTGATGTGGAAGATGACGGGGAAATCAGGAATCTTTATGAATCGAATGAAATTTGTGGCGTTGGGGTGTGGTGCTATCGTGGCGGCGATGTTGTCGGGTTGTGGCGGCAGCGGCAGTGGGAACGCGACGATCAGCGGCAAGGTTACGGGGCTGGCGGCCAATTCCAGTGTGGTGCTGACCCTTAACGGCGGCAATAGCCTGACCGTGTCGAACGGTGGAACTGCGGCCGCCGATGAGACGTTCAGCTTCCCCAACACCATTTCCAGCCAGGGTTCGTACAATGTCCAGGTGGCGACGCCGCCGACCAATCAAAGCTGCTCGGTTTCCTATGGCTCGGGCGTGGTCGATTTTTCGGGTGACTCGATCAGCAACGTCCTGGTGGCTTGCAGCGGCAATGCGACCATCGGAGCCATTGTGACCGGGCTCGATAGCGGCAATAGCGTTGTGTTGTCGCTTACCCTGCCGAGTACGCCGCCTGTATTGGAGACCACGGTGACGGCCAATGGCACGATCAGTTACTTCACCAATGCCGGCTCGACGGCGGCGGTGACGCTGCCGTTGGAGACGCTTTACACGGTGGCGGTGGCGACCCAGCCGACCAACCCGAAGCAGGTTTGCACCTTGGCCAGCGGAAGCGCGCCGGCGACGGGCGGTGTTATCAGTTCGGATCCCATCACGGTCACTTTCAATTGCCAGTGAGCCGCCGGGACCGCACGGAAATCGTTAGAACAGATTAGGAAGCAATAATGAAGCATTTGAAATTTTTCGCTCTGGCGGCCGCCCTCGTTTTGGCGGGCTGCCATGGAAGTACCATCACGGAGACCGTTGGCGGGACCGTGATCGGTCTGCAAAGCGGCACGACTCAGCAGCTTGCCTTGCAGGACAATGGAACCGATACCTTGACGATATCGAAGAACGGCAGTTTCACCTTCCCCACCGCGCTGGATGTCGGTACGACCTATGTCGTGACGGTGAGCACTCAGCCAACCGGCGAGACGTGCTCGGTCGAGAATCAGGTTGGTATCGTCGAGCAGAATATCGGGGCGGTGAGCAGCGTCGTGATCAACTGCGTTTCCTCGGTTTCGTCGAGCGATGACGTCTATGGCACGGTGAGCGGTTTGAGCAATGGTGGTGTGCTTGAATTGACTGTCAATGGCATCAATCCCTTGTCGGTCACTGGCACGGGCGCTTCCATTCTGACGTGGTCCTTCCCGCAGGCGCTGCCGCTGAACACCAATTACCAGGTTGCCATTGTGACCCAGCCGACGGGACAGAGTTGCAGCATTACGAGCGGTGCCACCGGCACGATTTCCGAAACGGTGGCGCTTCAACCTGTTGTGATCGCCTGCCAATAAAGCGCGCCGATATTGCCTTGCGTTTTTGTTCTATACTAAAACCAGGGCAAGGCGGGATGTCGGCGTTTGGCGCGTGGAGAGATGATGACGGGATTGAGAGTGTTCACCAAGGCTTCGCTGGTTTGCGCCCTGATTGCTGCGGCCGGCTGTGGCTTGCCCGCGGCTGCCACCACCACGCATTCTTCGCCGGTCGTGCGCCATGCCGCGCCATCCTGGCATCACAATAATGCACCGGGCTGGCATGGTTATCACCGCGGTTATGGGTTCTACGGCTTCTGGCCTTGGTATTTCCCCTGGACTTATGGCTATGCGGTGCCGTATTACGGCGTCAGCTTTTATGCCGACGCGCCTGTCACTTATATCGAGATGGCGCCGGCCGAGTCGGGCGCGGTGCAGCCGGCTAATTCCTGGTATTACTGCACCAATCCGGAGGGGTATTTCCCTTACGTGAAGACTTGCCCTTCGGGCTGGCAAACCGTGCCGGCGCAGCCGCCGGCTCCGCCTGGCCAAGTTCCGGCAAGCACTGCCTCACCGGCCGTGCCTCCTGTCCAATAGGGTACGCCGGCAACTCCGCATTGCCTTAATGGTGATGCGCTTCCCTGAATGCCCAGAAGCGGCTGCCTGTGAAGTTCCAGACCAGGCCTATGCCGGTGGTGAGCATTTGGGCGATCCATTTGTTCCAGCCCAGATGATCGGCCAGCAGCGCCATCAAGGCGGTGTTGATGCAAAAGCCGATACCCAGCAGGGTGAAGTATTTGCTGGCCGCTTCCATGTGGCTCTTGCCGCTCTCGAAGGTGAAGAAGTAGTTCAGCAGGTAATTGACCACCGAACCCATGACGTAGCCGATCGCCGATGCCCATGCCGCCTGCATCGATAGCCACCCGGTGCCGACTTCGAGCATGGTGTACTGGACCAGCGTGCCACAGGCGCCGACGGCGGCGAAATGGAGGAATTGGCGCAGGAATTGTCTGGATGGGAGCATGGATGGGGCGGGTTTTGAATCTCGCCGCGCATGGTAGCACGGTTGGAAGGGATGACGCCGAAGGTGCCGAAGCACGCGATTAAAATTCAGGCGCGCTTCACATCGACTTCACCGAAGGTCAGGAAGACGAAGGTGTCGGGCTGGGTTTGCAGGCAATAGGCGCCGTTGGCTTCGGCCAGCAGCATGGCCAGGGCGGCATATTCCCATGCGCGGCGCTCGGTGCAGGGGATGTGTTGGGTGGTGAGTTCTTCGGCGCCGTATTCGATGCCGAATTCGCGCACGCGGAAGGCGTGGCGCTGCAATTTGGGGATGACGTTGGGGTGTTGCCAGCCCCAGGTGAAGGTTTTGTCTTGCACCTGGAAGGTGCCTACCACCTGGGCCGGCGCCGAGGCGACTGTGCCGTTGGCGAACGTGAAGCTGATCTTGCCGTTGTCTTCGTCGACGGCCCACGCCTTTTCCTGGCCCAGTTGCCAGGTCTTGCGATGCTCTTCGGTCACCAGCTGCAAGCTTTTGTAGCTGTCGGCGATGAAGGCCTCTACGTCGATCTTCTTTTTCTTTTTCAGCAGTTTCAGCATGGGCGCCAGGTTCTGGAATGCTTCCGTGAGCAAAGATCAGTTTTGAATAATAGCAGCGCTTTTCCCCATCATGGCATCCCCGGCACCGGAAAATTTAATTATCGGTAGCCTTTCCTTGCTCACTGTTCATTTCTTTTCCGGTAATCCCGCCTCTGCCGCCAATTTGGCGGTCGCCGCCTCAAAGTGCGCAAACCGTTCGTCAAGTTGTTTGATCTGCAATTTCTTGTCGTTATCGCTGAGGAAGGAATAGCGGATGCTGTTGTAGACGGTCTCCTTCAGCTGCGCGTAGCCTGGTTTGTAACGGCTGACAAAGAGCAGGTATTCGGCATTGATGTCGCTGCGCGAGACGCCTTCGTCGTCGGTGGCGATCACGATGGGGACATGGTGGCGCAGGTAGACCGATACCGGGTGCGCTTCTTTTTCCACGCCGAGGATGAAGGCGTTGCTCGAGAGGCAGATTTCCACGGCGACGTGGCGTTTCTTCATTTCCTCCAGCAGCTCGTCAGGATTGCTTTCGTAGGTGACGTCGATGCCGTGTCCGATGCGCTGGGCGCCGGCGATCTCGACGGCGTTGCGGATGTGGCTCTTCAAGCCGATGGGCGGCACCATGCCCAATGTGAGTTCGCCCGCGTGCATGGCAAGGTGTACGCCGGGGAAGCGCTGTTTGAGGAAGTGGAACATGGCCATGTGCAGGCGGTAGTCGCGCATGGCAACCACGCCGTTTTCGGGGCCGACGATGTTGACGCCGACGATCAGGGGATTGCCATGCGCGGCGGCAAAGGCGGCGTAGAGGCCGGCGAATACCATGCCGGGCGGGTTGTTGCGTGTGACGTAGGTCTGGAAGCGCAGCGTGAATTCCGCGTCGTCCTGTCCTTGGGCGTAGGCGGCCATGCTGTCGCGGTATTCGGCGATCTTTTTCTGCGCCGCGCTGTCGTGGTCGAGATGGTCGGCATAGGCTTCCAGGGCTTGCTGTAGTTCGGGGCCCTCGGCGTCCGGCGGCAGGGCGTCGAGGCGGCGCGAGAGTTCGGCATTTTCGGTGGCCGGCGCGCCCTTGAGCATGGTTTCCAGGTATTGCAGATTGTCGGCCTTGGCTTGCTGCTTCAGGAGGGTCAGGCCGGTGGTGGGCGAATAGGCCGAGGCGGCGCCGAAATAGCCGAAGGTGTCGAAGAATTGCTGGTCGGGTGGAATTGATTCGTGCGAGTGGTTGGCGAAATCCTTGTCGGACCAGCGCATCAGCAGTTCGCGGTAGAAGCCGTTGTCGTCCTGGATTTGCTGGGAGTTCAGGCAGTTGGGATCGCTTTTTCCCTGCGCCGGCGCTTTGGTCTCGATGCGAAAGGCGGCGTGGCACTCCTTGGATGGCGGGTAGGCGTCGGAGCAGTTGGCCGGGTCGTCGTGCCGATAGACGCAATATCCTTCCTTGCCCAGCCAGTCGATGTAGGTTTCGGCATAGATGGCGCCGGAGTAGTGGTGGTGCAGGTCGCCGCCCTTGGGCAGGGTGTTGATCAGCAGGTTCAATTCCGCGAGATTCGGGGTGCTGCTTGCGACCAGCGTTTCATAGTAGCGCGCGGTGGTGCGGGTGTTGTTCGTTGCGGCGTCGGGCCGGGCCAAGGCCGTGCCGTGCGCGAGTCCGATGCCGAGGAAGATGGCGGCGGTGAATATTGGTCTAATCGTTGGTCTCATTGTTATGCTTGCTCCAAGCGGGTTGCCTTGACGCGGCCGCGTCCTTCCTGTTTGGCCTGGTAGAGCATCTGGTCGGCAGCCAGGGACAGGTTTTCCATGATGAATTCGTGATGCGGCGTGACCGATGCCAGGCCGATGCTGATCGATACGACGCCGCCGGCGACGTCGGAGGTTGTGTGCGGAATCGCCAGTGCGCATATCGCCGCGAGCAGGGCCTCGGCCTTGGCCTGCGCGCCTTCGTGCGGCGTATCGGGCAGGACGCAGACGAATTCCTCGCCGCCGTAGCGGGCCACGAGGTCGTGCGAACGCGTCATGCCGGTCTTGAGGCAGTTCGCTACGGCGCGCAGGCAGGTGTCGCCGGCCTGATGGCCGTATTCGTCGTTGTAGCGCTTGAAGAAGTCGATGTCGATCATGAGCAGCGACAACGGCTTGACTTCGCGCGCGCAGCGGCGCCATTCGGCGCGCAGGGTTTCGTCGAAGTTGCGCCGGTTGGCGATGCCGGTCAGGCTGTCGATCAGCGACAGCGTGCGCAGCAGGTCGGCCTGGTGCTTGAGCGTCAGGTGGGTCTTGACGCGCGCGCGGATCACGCGCGGGCTGGCGGATTTGGAGATGAAATCGACCGCGCCGGCTTCCAGCCCCTGTTCTTCCTCCGGCGTATCGCTGTGGCTGGTGACGAAGATGACGGGCACTTCGCGCGTGCGGTCGTCTTGTTTCAGGCGGCGGCACAGGTCGTAGCCGTCCATCTGCGGCATGATGACGTCGGCCAGGATCAGGTCGGGCAGGGTGGCGCCACAAAACGCCAGCGCATCGGCGCCGCTGGTGGCGACGAATACGTCGTGATCGGCCTGGAAGATTTCGTGCAGGAAGCGGATGTTGATCGGCTGGTCGTCGACGATCAAGAGCTTGGGGCGCGCCTCTTGCGCTGCTTCTGCTGCTTCCGCTGTTTCCGGTGGGACCGATGAGGTTGCCGCGTCGCCGTTCATTGCAGGCTCTCCTTGAGCGCTTGCAGTTCAAGCTGTGCCTGGCGGAAATCGAGTTTGTCGAGTTGCTGTTCCAGCGGCGCCAGCGGGAGGCCAAGGACTTCGGCATAGCGTTCCTTGAAGTCGCCGAAGACAGCCAGGGCGCGCAGGTTTCTGCCTTCGAGGAGGTGGTTCAGTTCTTCGAGCATGTGTCTGGCTTCCAGGCTGGCTGCGCCCCTGTCTTGCGGGCTTGTCGTGATGCTCGCTCTTTTTGCGGTTTTGTTCAAGCTTTGCGCAAAATGCAGTGCCGCTTCGCAGTGGTGCCGGATCAGGGGCAGCAGGGCGTCGCGCGCCAGTTCAGGCGAATCGAGCTTGCCGCTTTGCTTGATGCGTTTTTCCTCGCGCTCGACGTAGTCTCCCAGTTCGGCCGCGCCCATGGTGCGGGCGATGCCCTTGAGCGTATGGAGCACACGGCTTGCTTCCCCGCTTTCGCCGTTCTGGATATGCGATTGGAGCTGGTCCTGCATCGCTTCGGCGGTCGGGCCGAAGCTGTTGGCCATGTTGAGGTAGAGCGCGGCGTTGCCGCCCATGCGTTGCAAGGCCTTGGCCAGTTCATCATGCGTGCCTGGAGGGAAGGCGCCCGGCTCGGCGTTGCGGGTTTCGACGGTATAGGAGGTCGGGGAATCGTTTGACGGCGGCTTGCAGTGGCGCAGAATGGTCGCGGTCAAGGTGTCGAGATCGATCGGTTTGCCGATGTGATCGTTCATGCCTGCGGCGAGGCAGGCTTCCTTGTCCTGCGCCATGGCGTTGGCGGTCATGGCGATGATGGGCATGGAGACCAGGCGCGGGTGGCGCCGGATTGCGGCGGTGGCGGTGTAGCCGTCCATCTCGGGCATCTGCACGTCCATGAGCACGGCGTCGAATGGCGGCTCGGCCGAGATGACGGCTTCCACGCCGGCGCGGCCGTTGGCCGCCAGATCGACCTGCGCGCCGGCGCCGGTCAATAGTTCGCACGCTACCTGCTGGTTCATGGCATTGTCTTCCACCACCAGCAGACGCAATCCCGTCAGGCGCTTTGACACGGCGCGTTGCGGCACACGCAATGCGGCCGAGAATTCGTTGCCTGCCTTGGCATCGACCACGGCATCGAAGAGCATCGACGCCGTCACGGGTTTGACCAGGAAGCCGTCGAGTGCCATGGGTTCGCTGTGCAAACGTTCGGCCAGCACTTCGCGCCCGTGCGCCGATACCATGATGATGATCGGCACCGTGGCGGCCGGGTAGACCTGGCGGATATGCTGGGTCACCTGCCAGCCATCCATGCCCGGCATTTTCCAGTCCATGAAGATGACGTCGTAATTGCGGCCGCGTTCCGCGGCGGCTTCGATCATGCGCATGGCTTGATAGCCGCTGTCGGCGGTATCGCAGTGCCAGCCCAGGGCCTCGAGCATGCTGTGCAGGATTTGCCGCGCCATGTCGCTGTCGTCGACGACCAGCGTGCGCAGGCTGCGCGCGGTTCCGGGCAGCGTGACTTCGTTGTATTTGTCCTGGATGTTGCCGTCAAGCGGGGCCCGCTCGAAAGGCAGCGAGAAATGGAAACGGCTCCCTTTGTGCGGCTCGCTCTCCACCTTGAGTTCGCCGCCCATCAATTCCACCAGGCGTTTGCTGATGGCCAGGCCGAGACCGGTGCCGCCATAGCGCCGCGTGGTCGATGCTTCGCCTTGCGAGAAGCCGACGAATATCTGTTGCAGATGTTCGCGCGAAATGCCGATTCCCGTGTCGCTGACGGAGAAGTCGATGAGGATGTGCGCATTGTCTTCCGTTGCCAGCTTCAGCGACACGACGATGGTGCCGCGCTCGGTGAATTTGACGGCGTTGCCGGCCAGGTTGACCAATACCTGCTGCAGTCGCAGCGCGTCGCCCCTGACGTGGACCGGCAACCGGGTATCGATGTCAAGCAGCGCTTCGACGTCTTTTTTGCCCAGATTGCTCGACAGGATCACGGCAAGGTCGCGCATGAGCTTGTCGAGCGAGAAGTCCTGCATCTCAAGCAGCATCTTGTCGGCTTCGATTTTGGAAAAGTCGAGGATGTCGTTCAAGATGTCGAGCAGCGATTTGGCGGCGCGTTCGGTCTTGACCACGTAATCAAGCTGGCGCCGGCTCAATTCGGTCTGCCCCAGCAACTGCACCATGCCGAGGATGGCGTTCATCGGCGTGCGGATTTCGTGGCTCATGTTGGCGAGGAACTGGCTCTTGGCACGGCTGGCCGCTTCGGCGCGGTCGCGCTCGAAAGCGAGTTGGGTGTTGGCTTCGTGCAGCGCTTCGTCGGATTTCTTGCGCGCGGTGATGTCCTGGAATGAGCCTTCGAGTTTCCAGGTGATGCCGTCGCGCCGGTGTGCAACGCCGATGGTGCGGACCCAGAGACGCCGCCCACGGGCGGTGACGAAGGGGAGTTCGAGATCCCACGAGGTGCCGTATTCGATGGCATTCTGGAACGCTGCCTGCATCAGCGGCCCCGCTTCGGCGGGATAGAACGGGAGCGCCTTGTCGATATCGAGCGCCTCGCGCGGGTCGACTTCATGGATGCGGTAGACTTCCGGCGACCACGTCAGTTTGCGGCTATCGATCAGGAATTCCCAGCCGCCGACGTGCGAGAGCTCGCTCATGCGGCTCATCAAGTCCACGCTTTGCTGCAACTGCGCCTGAAGCCGCTCGCGTTGCGACTTTTCCGCCAGCAGCGCTTCGTTGGCGCTGGCGCGTTCGGCGCGGCCGCGCCAATTGCTGAAGAACAAGGCAATGCCCAGGCAGGCGATGCCGAGCGCGACTGCGCTCATGGCACGCCGGGTCAGGCTGGTTGCCGATGCCACGTCGCCGTCGTGCTGCAGTATCGTGGCGTGCTCGCGGGCAATCATGCCATCGACGACGCCGCGAATTTGATCATGCACCGCCTTGCCGCTGGCAAATTCGGGATCGGCAGCAAGTTCTTGCACGCTGTGATTGCGCCGCAAATCGATCATCTGGCTCAACAGTTTTTTTCGCTCCAGCAGCAGGGGTTGCAAGAGTTCGAGTTGCCGGCGCTGCTCGGGATCGTCGGCGGTCAGCTCGATCAATTCGCGATAGTCGGCGTCGATGTGCGACAGATAGTGCTGATAGGGCGCGAGATAGCTTTCGCTTCCCGTGATCAGGAAACCACGTTCGCCGGTCTCGCCGTCGGTCACATGGTTCATCAGGGTTTCGAGCTTGCCCTTTACCGCGTAGGAGTGATTGGCTGCGCGGTAGTCGTCGACCAGATCGTTGCTGGAGTGCCAAAGAAACACCAGGAGCGACACGGCGAGCAGGACGGCGGCGACCAACAATATGTTCGCCGTGTTCTTGCTCTGCGTGTCGATCGAACTCATTGGCATGGGTTGAGCAAATGACGGGGAGACAGGTTAATCATAATGGAAAATGCTCTGCAGCAAGCAGCAAAACATGGGAAATTAGCCGGTTTGCCGCCAATCCCGGCATAGTTGGAGGAAATGCTGCAGGCGTGACGACAAGACCTTGTGCCGATGGCGGATCAGGTAGAGGTGCCGGCTCAAAGGCGGAAGCGCCGTCTGCACGCTCGCCAGCGCGCCTGTTGCCAACAAGTCCTGCGCCACCAGGCGCGACATGCAGGCCAGCCCCAAGCCTGCCGCGGCGGCATGTTTGATCGCTTCGGCGCTGCTGAATTCGGCGGCGGGGCGCAATTCGTGCAGATGGGGCAGCAAGACGTGTTCCACGGTCTCGCGCGTGCCCGAGCCGCGTTCGCGCAACAGCCAGCCGGCCTCGCGCAGCGCCTGGATGCGGACCCTGGTTTGCCGGCCTTTTTCCAGCACGGGATGGGAAGGCGAGGCGACAATGAGCAATTCGTCGCTCAGCCAGGGTTCGACGATCAGGTCGGCTTCGTGGCTGGGGCCTTCGACCAATCCCAGGTCAAGCTGGAAACTTGCGACCGCAGCGGCGATTTCGGCGGTATTGGCGATGGTGACAACGGGGTGCGAGCCAATGCGGTATGGTCCGGCCACCGCCAGGATTTGCGGTAGCAGGTAATTCCCGATCGTGGTGCTGGCGCCAAGGAGCAGGCCTGAGGCATCGGCTTGGCCGCCGAATTGCCGTTCCACGGTTGCGGCGGCGTCGAGCATCTGGCGCGCCTGCGGCAGCAACTGGCGGCCGTTGTCGTTCAATTTGAGGCGCTTGCCGACCCGGTCGAATAACTCGGTCTGCAGGACGTGTTCAAGTTCCTTCAGGCTGGCACTTGCCGCCGATTGCGATAGCGCGACCAGTTCCGCGGCCGCCGCCGTGCTGCCCGATTCGGCGACGGCGATGAAAATCTGTAACTGCCTGAGGGTGACCCGCATGTGGTGGATTAAGCGATTGTTTGTCTTGATTATAGACAAACAATCCATTTTTTACGTCGATATGCGTCGCGGCGAGGCTTGCGATGGCCGCTGCCTTATCGATGGGGCATTGTGCGGGAGTGGCGAATCACAGCCGCGAAGGGCCTGATCCGTGGTGCAGGGGAAGGGGCTGCCGGGCATCGTCACGATCTGGCACTGCGCGACGACAATGCCGGGGAAGTGGCTACAGGAACCGGTCCTGGTCGGTTGTGACGGTGATGCACACGGTGGCTTTCCTGCCGTCGCCCAGATCGAGCACTTGCGCGGCCTGGGTGACGGTGTCGTGGCAAGTGCCGCCGCGCATCTCGGTCACCATTTCCTGCGCAACTTCGGTCAGGGCGTTGACATCGACTATCATCGGTGCATCCTTATGTTCGCGGCCAATCAGCGCATGAGGTAGAGCAGGCAGCCTTCCTCATCGATCGACCAGTGCTCGGAGGGAATGTTTTTCAGGATGCCGAGAAACTCTTCCGCCGGCATTTCGTTTTCAAAAATATTTCTTTGCACAAAATCCTTCGACAACACGAGCGTGCGCAGCGGTGTTGTTTCGATCTTGATTTGCCAATAGCCGCGCTTTGCCCAGGCAAAAGCACCACCGAATGCGGTGCTTGCCACACCCAGACATTCGTCTCGCGTCATTTACACAACCTCATAGTGGACATCGCCGGGAACCGGTTCCCGGCGGCGGGTGGTCGTGCAATCGTCGGGCATTGCGGCGAACTCGAACCATCATCTGAGCTATTGCAGCAAGGCTTGCCCGCGTCACCGACCTCATAATGATTTATTCTATTCTGATCAATTTAACAAATCCATGTCAGAAATGACAGGTGCTTTTTTGTGAATTTTGTGAATGGGGACAATTGCCGCGCGCGACGGCGCTGTGCCCGCTGTGCCAATCCGCAATAAGAAATAAAATGGCGCCTTGGAAGCCGTTTCAAAATGAGCATGGCGTTGTTGCAGGGGGCCTCCGTCTCCTGGCGGTACCGTCGCCCTTGCAGGGCGCGCCCCCGCTTGCAAGCGGGGCCGTTACGCGGGCAGCCGGCATGCCGGCTGAATTCCCCGCTACACCCTAGCCCTGCTCATTTTGAAACGACTTCTTACACAAATTCCATGATGACGATGTTGCTGCGAATTATTGCACTGCTGTTGTTTTGCGGCGCCGGCACGGCCTTTTGCCAGACGCAGATTCCGACGCCGCGCACCTTTGGCCATCTTTCCAATTTCGGCAGCCAGTTGAGTGCTGACGGGAGGCATGTGCTGCGCGTACAGCGCAACGGCGGGCGCATGGCTGTGATCGTGTCGCGTGCCGACGGCGGCGATCCGGTGTTCGTCGTGAAGCCGGAGGAGAATCTGGTGATCTATTTCGCGCAGTGGGCGCGCGATCGGGATCGCATTGTCGTCAGCGCCGGGACGCGCGGCTCCGGCCTGGAAATGGTCTTTGCCTACGATCTTGAATCGGGCCGGAGGCTTGACCTGCTGGCGCCGCTGAAGGCGCCGGAGGCGGTATATGTGGCGGCAGGGCCGCGCGACAATCTGGCGTTTCCGATTGCGGTTTATCGCGATGCGGAAAAGCCTGGCGCGCATTCCTTGTTTCAAGTCGATATGACGCAGGGCAGCCTGCAAGCCATTGAGCAGGACGGCGAGGTGATTCCGTTTGCCTTCGGCGCTTGCCCCGATGTGCCGTTCGGCTTGCGCTTTGAAGACAAGGCTGACGGCACGGCCGTTTCCTATCTGCTCAAGCAACAGGGGCAGTGGCGCGTCTTGCGCCGTATTGATATGGCTTCTCGCGCCGCCGGCACGGCATTGGCGTCTTGTTCTGCGTCGCGCCGCGAGATCTACTTTCTTGATGCGGACGCGCGCGATTTCGTTTCGCTGTCGACGCTCGATCTTGACACGCTGCGGCAGAAATCCCTGAGCATGGACACCGGCGATATCACGAACGCGCTGTTTGATCGCGTGAACGGCGAACCGCTTTTTTATACGGTGATGTACGACAAGCCGCAAATGAGGACGATGAGCGAGGCCGGGGCGCGCGTCCTTGCCTCGGCCGGGCCGCATTTTGCCGAGGGCTTCGAGTTGGTGTCGCGTAGTGCCGACGACCGCTTCTTTCTGTTGTCGGGCGCGGTGCAGGGGCAGCCGGAGGCGGTTCATCTGTGGCAGGCCGGCAATCTCGCGCCTTTGTATGCCGGACGCGAGGACCTGGCCGGCTGGCGCCTGCAGGCGCAGCAGCCCCAGGCGATTCCTGCGCGGGACGGCTTGCTTCTTTCGGCCTATCTGACCATGCCGTCCGAGATGTGTCCCGGCGCTGGCTGCAAGACGGTCCTGCTGGTGCATGGCGGACCGGGTGAGCGCGACAGCGTGCATGCCGAGCCGGTTGTGCAATGGCTGGCGGCTCACGGATATATGGTGTTGACGGTAAATTTCCGCGGTTCGCATGGGCTTGGCCGCAAGCTGGAATTGCTGGGGCGCCGCGAATGGGGCGGCAAGATGCAGGACGATCTTGACGACGCGGCGCGCTGGGTGGTGGAGCACGGTCTCGCCGATCCGAAAAGAGTCGCCATCGTGGGCGGCAGTTTTGGCGGTTTTGCCTCGCTTGAAGCTGTGCTGCGCGAAAATCATCCCTATGCTTGCGCCATCAGTATGTCGGGCACTACCGACCTGGCGGAATTCGTCGGGCAAAGGACCAATATCGTGCCTGAGATGGCGCACGAGTTGTTTGCCCAGATCGGCGATCCTGGCAGCAATGCCGACCGGGCATTGCTGCTGCAGCGCTCTCCCATCAGCGCGGCTGCGCGACTCACCGTGCCGCTTTTGCTGACCGGGGTTGAACATGATCCGATTGTGCCGATTGACGGTACGCTCGCGTTCGAACAACAGGCCGAGCAGGCGGGCAGGGCATCCCTGCTGTCGTTGTTTGTCTACAAGGGTACCGGGCATGTGTTCAACAATGCCGACAACGAAAGGCTTAACTGGCTGCTGGCGGAGCGTTTTCTTTCGACCTGTCTCGACGGGAACCCCGGCAACCCGGCGGGGGAGTTGAAGAACGCGCAGTTTGCGCTGCGCAAGGATGGCCTGCGCCTGCTTCCCTGGTGACGCATTTGTGCGGCCCCCGCCAAAGCGCAGGCTTATTCGACGGCAATGTCGTCGAGAAATCTGTGCATGACATAGGCATCGACGTAACCCAGTTGGGCGTGCCGGAATACCTTGGGCAGGGTGCCGACGATGGCGAAGCCGAGTTTTTTCCACAGCGACACGGCGCCCTCGTTGGTGCTGACGACGAAATTGAATTGCATGGCGAGATAGCCGGCCCGTTTCGCTTCAACCAGGCAGTGCTGGCCCATTGCCTTGCCTACGCCTTGGCCGTGCGCTTCCGGATTGACCATGAAGGATGCATTGGCGACGTGGGAACCGAGGTCGCGCTGGTTCGGGATCAGCTTGTAGAAGCCGGCAATATTGCCGTCGATTTCTGCGATGAAGCTGGCAATATCTGGCCCCAGCCAGTAGATATGGGCTTCTTCGCGGCTGGTATTGGGGGAAAATACATAGGTGTCGCCGCTTGCGACGACGGCATGGAAGATTTCCCACATGGCGACGAAGTCGGCTTCGGTTGCTTTTCTGATGATCATGTATTGCTTTGCTGCAAAAGAGACGTTTCCTGAAACATTTGGAGGCTGTTGCAAAATTAGCGTGGCCTGGCGGCGCGACGAAGACAGTACGAGTAGTACGGCAAGGAGACGGATGGCCGCCCCCGCCAACAACGCCAAGGTAAATTTTCAACAGCCTCTTAGTGTAACGTCGTAAGCAAGCGCGCGACAACCGGCTCGTGGGTGAAAATTTCGTCTTGACAGATGGCTTGATTTTGATTTCTCAATGTTGAAGATTCGCTCGACATTGATTGACTTGATATTGATGCAATGCAAGAATGAATCATGAGCTTACACCTGTTTGCACTGGACGAGGATCTGGCTGCACTCGAGACTGTACTTGAGAGAGCAGGGGATGCTGCCGAGGTCGATACCTTGGTCGCGCTGTCCTGGCACTTGCGGCAGCGCGATTGCGCGCGTGCGTTGGCTTTTGCCGAACGGGCCGAAGCGGCACTCGACGCCGGCGAAAAGGAAGCCGCCGCCCGCGCGCGATTGCAACTCGTCAGAGGCGAAGTGAAGGCCTTGTTCGCCGATATCGAGGGGGCGAGGATTCTGCTTCAAGCCGCGCTCGAAACCTTCCTGGGATTGGGTGACTTCGTCGGCGCGGGCGATGCCGAATGGTTGCTCAGTTCGGCCTGGAACGAGCGTGGCGACCGCCAGGCGCGCGACCGCGAGCTGGAACAGGCCTTGAGCTTTTATGAAAAGAGCGGTGAGGATTCGCGCGTGCAGATCGCGCGGGCACGCCAGCTTGCCTATACCGCGTTCAACGATCCCGGTTCGGCCAGCGGCGGCTTGGCGCAGTATTTCGATGAAGCGGCTTCTTACGACGATTCGGTTCAGGTCTGGGTGGCAACTGCGCGGGCCAATGTCGCCGCGTTGACCGACGATCCGGGCGGCGCGATCAAGCACGACTTGCAGGCTTACGACGCGGCGCACGCGACGGGACAATTGAAGCAGGCCTTGATCGGCGCGGTCAACATCGCCGAAGGCTTTGCGACGCTGGGCGATTTGACCACCGCGCTCGATTGGGACGAGCGCGCGCTGAAGCTGGCGCGCAGCACGGGATGGCCGGTCAGCATCGGACTGTGCCTGCGCCAGACCGGCGACACCCTGCGGTTGTTGAAGCGCTTCGAGGAGGCCGGACCTTACCTGCGTGAATCGTATGAGACGCTCTCGGTTTTGTCGGGGTCGCGCAACTACGCCGCCATCGTTTCGAGCCTGGGCCATTGGGCGCTCGATACGGGGGACTACAAGACGGCGCTGGAGCGCTTTCTTGAGTTCGAGCAGACCGACAGCGCGCAGAGCGATTTCGAATTGCGCGCCAAGGTGTATCGCGGCAAGGCGACCGCTCTGGCGCATCTCGGCCAGTTCAACAATGCCCTCACCTGGGTCGAGCAATCGCTGCAATTGGCACGCGAAAAGGGCAGTATCGAAGAACAGATCCAGGCCTTGCGCGTCTATGCCGACTTGCATACCGGCCATGCGACGGCCAAAGGCAAATCGCTCGCCCTGGGATTCCTGCAGCAGGCCCGTGCCCTGTGCGAGGATATGGAAGGCTACGCCGTTCCGGCCGATCTGTTTTCCCAGTTGGCGGCGGCTTATGCTGCCGCAGGGGATTTTGTCGAGGCCTATCGCAACGAACAGGCGGCGACCGAGGCACGCGTTCGTTCGCGTGACGAGGAAGCGCAAAAGCATGCGTTGGCGATGCAGATTCGCTATGAAATCGATCGCGCCCGCGCCGATACCGAACACCATCGCGCGCTGGCTTCCACGTTGCAGGAAACGAACGTTACGCTTGAGGCGCTGGGCTTGATCGGCCGCGAGATCACGGGCAGCTTGAATAGCAGCGATATCTATGGCGCGCTTTACCGTCATGCCGGCCGGCTGCTCGATATTCATTGTTTTGCCGTGTACTTGCTGCGCCATGAGATGCTGCAGCAAGCCTTTTGCATGCGCGGTGGCGAGGTCAGAAGCGATGCGGTGGTGGGTATCCCCTTGCAGCATGCCCAGTCCAACCTGGCGCGTTGCGCGCGCGAGAGGGCCGAGTTCAAGGTTGCCGGCCGCGGCCTGGCCGACGCCATTTTGCCCTCGGTGCAAAGCGCCTTGTTCGCGCCGCTGATTTCGGGCAAGCGGCTTCTGGGCGTGATTACGGTGCAGTCGGATTCGCCGGCGGCTTATGGCGAGCGCGCGCATTCCATCATTCGCACGCTGTGCGCCTACGGCGCCATTGCATTGGATAACGCGGCGGCCTATGGCGCGGTGACGGCGGCGCGGCGGCAATCGGCCGTGCAGGAACAGGAACTGCGCGTGGCGGCGGTGGCTTTCGAATCGCAGGAAGGCATGCTTATCTCGGATGGCGTGCAAGTGATCCTGCGGATCAACAGCGCGTTCACCGAGATCATGGGCTATAGCGCCGACGACGTGCGCGGCAAGCCGACTTCGAGCTTCCGCTCTGCGCGCCATCCGCCCGAGTTTTACGCGGCCTTGCAGGAATCGGTGCTGACGCATGGGGCCTGGCAGGGGGAATACTGGGCATTGCACAAGGACGGGCATATTTTCCCGCTCTGGCTGTCCGTCACGGCGGTCAATGCCGACGACGGCAGCGTCACGCACTACGTGTTCACGCTGATCGACATTACCGAGCGCAAGCTTGCGGAAGACGAAATCCGCAGCCTGGCGTTCTATGATCCGCTGACCAATTTGCCGAACCGGCGCCTGCTGATGGACCGTTTGCGCCAGGCGCTGATCAAGAGTGAGCGCAGCGCCGATCTGGGGGCGCTGATTTTTGTCGATCTCGACAATTTCAAGAAACTCAACGATACGCGCGGGCACGATATCGGCGATCTGCTGTTGGCCGAAGTGGCGCGCCGCCTGTCGACTTGCCTGCGTGACGGCGACACCGTGGCGCGGTTGGGCGGCGACGAATTCGTGGTGCTGCTTGAAGGTTTGGGATGGACCACGGTTGAGGCGGCGGAGCGCGCCGAGATCGTCGCGGAAAAGATATTGACCGGCTTGAACCTGGTCTACGAGCTCGAGGGGGCGCCGTATTTCAGCACGCCCTCGGTCGGGGTCAGCCTGTTCAAGGGACAGGAGGTGACGATAGACGAGGTGCTGAAACAAGCCGATTTGGCGATGTACCAGGCCAAGGGCGCGGGGCGCAACACCATACGCTTCTTCGATCCGAAAATGCAGGCCGCGATCAGTGCGCACGCCGCGATGGAGGCCGATTTCCGCCGCGCCTTGCAGCATGGCGAGTTCTTCCTGCTTTATCAGCCGCAGGTGGAAAGTTCAGGGCGTGTGATCGGGGCCGAGGCGCTGGTGCGCTGGCTGCACCCGGACAAGGGAACGATTTCGCCGGCGCATTTCATACCGCTGGCGGAGGAAATCGGTTTGATCATCCAGCTCGGCGCCTGGATACTCGATGCGGCTTGCAGCCAATTGCAGATATGGTCGCGCCATGCGCGCACGGCGCATTTGAGCCTGGCGGTCAATATCAGCGCACGGCAATTCCATGATGCGCACTTCGTCGACCTGGTGTTGGCCACATTGCAGAAATACCAGATCGGTGCCGGCAGGCTGAAGCTGGAATTGACGGAGAGCCTGTTGTTGAAGGACGTCGAGAACGTCATCGGCATCATGAATGCCCTGAAAGAGCGTGGCGTGAGCTTTTCGCTCGATGACTTCGGCACCGGCTACTCTTCGCTTTCCTATCTGAAGCAATTGCCGCTGGCGCAATTGAAGATTGATCAGTCCTTCGTGCGCGATATCTTTACCGATGCCAACGACGTGGCCATCGTGCGCGCCATCGTCACCTTGAGTCAGAGCCTGGGCTTGTCGGTGATCGCCGAAGGCGTGGAGACGCGCGAACAGAAGGAGTTTTTGATCGCCAGCGGGTGCCATGCCTTCCAGGGTTATCTGTTCGGCCGTCCGGGACCGGCGGAGGCGTTGATCGAAGCTGCTTGATGGGTGTGCGGGCAGCCGGCACCGGCGCGGCATATAATGGCTTGATGACGGCTGGGCCGCGACAACATCAAGGAGACGACCATGAATGACCGTGCCACCTTCGCCCGCATGGACCAGAGCACGCAGGAAGACTGGCGCGCCATCGGCGGCGAGTTCATGCATTTCGCCAAGGGCTTGCCCGGGCGCGTGCTGACGCATTTGAAATTGCTGGACGGCGATTTCGGCGGCTTCCCGATCGACCGCTATCATCATTCACTGCAGACGGCGACGCTGGCCTTGCGTGACGGGCGCGACGAGGAATATGTCGTTTGCGCGCTGCTGCACGATATCGGCGATACGCTCGGCACCTTCAACCATCCCGACATTGCCGCCGCCGTCCTCAAGCCTTTTGTTTCGGAGGCGAACCACTGGATGATCCAGCATCATGGCATCTTCCAGGGGTATAACTTCTTCCATCACATCGGCATGGACCGCAACATGCGCGACATGTTCAAGGGGCATGCGCACTACGAGCGGACGGCGGAGTTCATCGAGTTGTACGACAATCCGGCTTTTAATCCCAAGACCGAGACCTTGCCTATCATTGAGTTTGAGCCGATGCTGCGGCGCTTGTTTGCGCAGCCGAAGAATACTATCTACAAAAACGTTGGCGACAAAGCTGCCTGACCTCGCGCCAACTATACCAATCGTAGTTACAAAAAAACGCCACGCGTCAACGTGGCGTTTTTGTATGCTGCATGTCAATCGACTTACACGACGGGGTTGACCGGCCCTCCGGGCTGAGTTTTCTTCAGACTCTTGCGGCTGAACGCGGCGATAACGAGAAAGGAAATCCCACCAAAGATGTAGCCGAAGATGAGAATTTTCGACACGACGAGGAGGAATGTCACGAGAAACGCCAGCGACGGATTCCACCGTTCGGCCCGCTCGCGGTATGTCTCCCTAGTCCGCTCCCACCAGATTTCGATGCTGTCGTAGAAGGTCGGCACTACCAGCAGCGTCAGCAGCGTGGAAGTGATCGTGCCGCCGATGATGGCGACGGCCATCGGGCGATAGAATTCGCCGCCCTGGCCGATGCCGATGGCGACCGGCATCATGCCTGCGATGAGGGCGAACGTTGTCATGAGAATCGGGCGCAGGCGCTTGCGGCCCGCATACATCAAGGCGTCCTCCCTGTCGTAGCCCTCGGCTTCGCGTTTGCGTGCCGCATCAAGCAGCAGGATGGCATTCTTCGCCACCAACCCCATCAGCATGATGACGCCGATCAGACTCATCAGGTTCAGCGTGCCGTGTGTTGCCAGCAAAGCCAGTACGACGCCGATCAACGACAGCGGCAGCGACAGCATAACCGGTATGGGCGCCAGGAAGGAGCCGAACTGGATCACCAGCACCAGATACATCAAGAGGACGCCTGCAAACAGCGCGATGCCCATGGCGGCGAAAATATCCTGCTGGTCGCGCGACGCACCACCCAGCTCGATGCCATAGCCAGGAGGAAAGTCGATGTTTTGCGCCAGCTTGATGGCGTCGGACGTCACTTCGCCCGGCGAGCGTCCTTGCACGTTGGCGGAGACAGCGATCATGCGCTTGCCGTTGGTGTGCTTGATTTGCGACGGCCCCTTGCCCATGGTGATGTTGGCGATCTGGTCGAGCGGCACCAGCACGTTGGTGCCGGTGACGGCGACCGGCAGATGTTCGATGTTTTCTGCCTTGACGCGATCTTCGGGCGCCAGGCGCACGGCCACGTCGCGCGATTCGCCGGTCGGGTCGATCCAGTCGCCGACTTCGACGCCGGCGAAGGCGACGCGCAAGGCCTGGGCCACGTCCAGCGAGGAAATGCCGAGCTGGTTGGCCAGGCCGCGGTTGAGCTCGATCTTCAATTCGTCTTTCGGCGCCTGCTCCGACAAGCCGACATCGACCGCGCCGGGGACCTTGGACAGCCTGGCCATGTAGTCGTTGGTGATTTCGGTCAGCTTGCGCGAATCGGGCCCGGCGAAGCGTATTTGCACGGGCTTCTCTGCCCCATTGTTCAAGTCGTCGAGGACGACGTATTCTGCCCCGACCAGTTGCGACATCAGCTTGCGCAAGTCGACTGCAATTTCGATGGCCGAACGCTTGCGCTCGGTGCTCTTGCCAAGATCGACGTAGATTCGGCCGCCGCCGGCATTGACGGTGCTGTCGGTTGCTTTCGCTTCGGGCAAGGTGCGCGCCAGCTCGGCGGCACGCTCGACCTTCAGTCGCGCATAGTCGATTGAAGTCGACGGGGGAGTGCGGATGTCGATGGCAATCGTGCCGTAGTCGGACTTGGGCAGGAATTCAGTTCCACCGAAGAATCCCTGCAGCAAGATGGCGCCGACGAAGCTGGCAATGGCGATCAAGGTCATCCACTTGCGGTGGTGCAATGCCCAGGCAATCACGTTGCCGTAGCGGTCGGCCTGGTGGTCAAACCAGTGGTTGAACTTTTGCAGTACGCGCGAGATGCCGCGCTTTTCCGCCAAATGGTGTCCCGGCGGGTCGCCCCAGAATGCCGAGAGCATGGGGTCGAGCGTGAAGGAGATGAACAAGCTGACCAGGACCGAGGCGGCCACCGTCAGGGCGAATGGGCGGAACCACTCGCCGCCGCCTTCGCCGGGCATGAATGCTACGGGAACGAAAATGGCGATGATGGAGAAGGTGGTGGCGGCCACGGCCAGGCCGATTTCGGCCGTGCCGTTGGAGGCGGCGGTGCGCCGGTCCTCGCCCATTTCCATGTGCCGCACGATGTTTTCCCGCACCACAATGGCATCGTCGATCAATACCCCGATGGCGAGCGAAAGACCCAGCAGCGTCATGAAGTTGAGCGTGAAGCCGCACATCCAAACAGCGATGAAGGCGGCGATGACCGAGGTCGGCAGGGAGAGGGCGGTGATCAGCGTCGAGCGCCAGGAATTGAGGAAGACATAGACCACGAAGATGGTCAGGCCCGCGCCGAAGATCAGCGCATGCGTGACGTTGTGCAGGCTGTCTTCGGCATCCTTGCCGCCGTCCTGCGTGACTTTCATTTCCGTGCCCTTGGGCAGCGTCTTGTTGATCTCTTCCATCGTGTCGCGAATCCGGTTGGCGACGTTGACGGTGCTGGCGTCGCGCGAGCGCGAGATCGAGATGTTGACGTTGGGGTTGGCATTGCGCAGGCTGTAGCCGGCTTGTTCGGCAAAGCCGTCGGTGGTGGTGGCAACCTGGCCCAGGCGTACCACTTCGTCGCCGTTCCTCTTGACGACGACGTTCTGGAATTCAGCCGGCGTTTCGATGCGCCCGACCAGGCGTATGCTTTCTTCGTCGAGCGCGCCGCGCACCTTGCCGACGGGGGCGGTAGTATTTTGATTGCGCACGGCGTTGACCACTTCGGCCACCGAGACGTTGAATTCGCGCAGCTTTTCGGCGCGCAGCAGTACGCTCAGTTCGCGCTTGAGCGAACCGTTGACGGCCACCGTCGAGACGCCATCGATGGCGCGGAACTTGTCGGCCAACTGGTCTTCGGCCAGACGCGAGATCTCGGCATGACTTAGCGAAGTTGACGACAGCGCGATTTCCATGATCGGTTGCGCCGACGGATCGACACGTTCCAGGATCGGTTCACGCATTTCCGCGGGCAACTTGTAGCGCACCGAGGCGATGGCGTTGCGGATTTCGTCCGACGCTTCGATCAGGTTTTTGTGGAAATTGAAGATGATCACGATCTGGGCATCGCCCTCGCTCGAGGTCGATTGGATCTCGTGCACGCCCGTAATGCTTTGCAGCGACTTTTCCACGCGGTTGATGACTTCGCGTTCGACCGTATCGGGCGATGCGCCGGGGTAGGGGATGTCGACCACGATCACGGGCGGTTGCACGTCGGGAATCTGGTTGACCTTGAGCTTGTTGAGCGCCAACAGGCCCATGCACATCAGCGCGATGATGATGACGATCATCGCGATGGGACGCTTGATGCTGAAGTCGGAGAGGAACATTTACTTCACCTTTTGTGCTGTCGCCGCCGCGGGCGAGTCGGCGGCGGTTGCAGCTGCAGCGACGGTTTTCACCTTGGCGCCGTCTTTGAGCGTGGTGCTGGGATTGCGCAGGACCGCATCGCCGTTGGCCAGGCCTTTCAGTACCGCATAGTCGCCGTGGCGCGGGTCGCGTTGGCCCAGGGTCAGTTCGGTTTTCTTCAGTGTGTCGCCCTGGATGCGCCAGGCGAAGATGTGGTCGCCGTTGTGCATCAAGGCGACTGAGGGCACCATCAATGCCGCCGTGCTGCTGGTCTCGATGTGACCTTCCGCGTACAGGCCGGAGACGCTCGGCAGGGTGCCTTTGTCGAACGTCACCAGCACTTCAACCTGACGCGTGGTGGGATCGGCGGCGGCGTCGATGCGCTTGATGGTGCCGGTGAATTCCTGGTCGCCATAGCCGTTGATGCGGAAGCTGACGCTTTGCCCCACTTTGACGGTGCTGATCTGGTCTGCCGAGACGAAGCCGTCGAAGCGCACCGACGTGGGGTCGATCACTTTGATCAATTCCTTGCCGATGGCGGCGGTGTCGCCGGCCGAGGTCTTGCGCTCGCTGACCACGCCGTCGAACGGCGCGCGCACTTCGGTGCGCTGCAATTGCTGGCGTGCGGTGACGACACGGCTGTCGGCTGCCGCCTTGTCGCTTTGTGCGGTATTGCGATGAATTTCGGCGTCTTCGACCTGTTGGGCCGAGGCCATGCCGGACTGGCGCAAGGTCTTCAGGCGTTGGTATTGCCGTTCGGCCTGGTCGAGCGCTTCCGAGGCGGCGCGCGCCGAGGCTTGCGCGGAGGTGAGGCCGTCGCGGATCGAGGTGTCGTCGAGACGCATCAACAAGTCGCCGTGTTTGACGGTTTCGCCGTTTTCCTTGTACACCTGCAACACGACGGCGGAGACTTCGGCGCGCAGGTCGGCCCGGCGTTCGGGCTGGATCGAGCCGGTAATGACGACCCCGGATGCCAGCGAACCGTTGCGCACGGTCAACACATCTTCTGACGACAGCAGCAGCGGCGGATCGGCTGCCGGTGCGACGGCGGCCTTGGCTTCGCCGCCGGAACCGGTGCCGCTTTTCTGACACGCGGCGAGCGCCAGCGCCAGAGCGATGGCAAGGGGAAGAGCAGGAAAAACGCGCGACATGGTGATTTCTCCGAGAGATGTTCTTTATTAAAGCCATTTCGAAATCAGCGGCTTTTCAAGCCAATCACTTCAAAATAGCTTCGTCGGTTACGACTGCAAGGAATAAGGCAGGCACAGTATATCTTTCCGAATGATGCGTTGCGCCAATTCCTGCCTTGTCAAATCCCTTTTTTTATTCATGGCGATACTTCGCGCCCCGAAAAGCTATGGCGTTGGGACGCAAAACATCTTTCATGGGATTTACGCGTGCAGCATGGTGGAATTTGGCCAAGGCAACAATTCGTTTGCGATGAAATGCAGGGAATGGGGGGCAGGATGCAAAAAAGGCGGATGAACCGAGGGGCGATCCGGGACAGCCTGCGAGGCTGCAAAGGATGATCCGGCGGCGCTTGCTTTGCACCGCCGGGTGATACGATTACTTCTTGCCGGTGAGGGCCTTGTCGGAAATCGACAACTGACGGTTTTGCTCGTCGAGCCAGGTTTTCAGCGGCGCGAAGTACTCGATGATGGCGCTGCCGTCGATCTTGTCTTCGCCGGTCAGGGCCTTCAGCGCCTCAGGCCAGGGCTTGCTCGATCCCATGGCCAGCATGGCCTGGAATTTGGCGCCGGCGGCCTTGTTGCCATAGACCGAGCAGCGGTTCAGCGGGCCGGTGTAGCCGGCTTCGCGGCATAACGCGCGGTGGAACTGGAATTGCAGCATGTCGGCCAGGAAGTAGCGCGCATAGGGCGTGTCGCTGGCGACGTGGTATTTGGCGCCGGCGTCGAAGCCATCGGCTTCGATCGGGGCAGGGCGCGAGATGCCTTGATATTTCTCGCGCAGTTCCCACCATGCCTTGTCATAGTCCGCGGGCTTGGTTTGGCCTGAATAGACTTGCCAGCGCCATTTATCAACCATGTAGCCAAACGGCATGAAGGCGACCTTTTCCAGTGCGCGCTTCAACAACGGGCCGATATCCTGCGACGGGTCGGGCGCCTGATCCATCAATCCGATCTGCTTCAGGTAGTCGGGCGTGATCGACAAGGCGATGGTGTCGCCGATGGCTTCGTGGAAGCCGTCGTTGGCGCCGTCCTTGAACAACGTGGGCTTGTCGCGGTAGGACAGGTAGTAATAGACGTGTCCCAGCTCATGATGGATGGTGGTGAAGTCCTCAGCCGTCGGGCGGATGCACATCTTGATGCGCACGTCGGTTTGGGTGTCGATATCCCAGGCGCTGGCGTGGCAAACCACTTCGCGGTCTTGCGGCTTGGTCAACAGCGAGCGTTCCCAGAAGGTTTCGGGAAGTTTCTGCATGCCCAGCGAGGTGTAGAACCCTTCGGCGTAGTGCGCCATGTCGGCGGCGGAGGTCTTGCGCTCTTCGAGCACATGGCTCAGATCGTAGTTGTCGTTGACAGTCGCCGGCTTGAGCAGGGGATAGAGGTTGTCCCAGGTCTGGCTCCACATGTTGCCCAGGAGGTGCGCGGGGATCGGTCCGTCGGCCGGCACGACGTCGGGGCCGTAGGTTTGGCGCAGCCTGTAGCGGGTATAGGTATGCAGCGAGTCATATAGCGGCTTGACCTGTTGCCACAGGCGTTCCATTTCGGCAGAGAACTGTTCCGGCGTCATGTCGTAGCGCGAACGCCATAGCGCGCCGGTATCGGCGAAGCCCATTTCGCGCGCGCCCTTGTTCGACAGTTCGACATAGGCGGCGTATTTCTTCTTGTATGAGGGCGACTGGGCATGCCAGCCCATCCAGATTTCCTTCAGCCTGGCAGGGTCGCGGCTCTCGGCCATGATCTTTTCCATGTCGCCCAGGGCGAGACAGGCCGGCTTGCCGTCCGCACCTTTGGGGGTGCCTTTGGGACAGTATTTGGCCTTGCCATAGGCGCCGGTCATCGAGGCCGCGAGCGTGGCGTATTGTTCGCGCTCGCTTGGGTTGGACAGCATCAGGGTCAGTTGCATCAGCTTGAGCTTGCGCGCAGTGTCGGCCGGCAGCTTCATGCCGTTGAAACGGCGCGCCTGGAGCGCCACTTCGCCCGCCACGGCAAGCGCATGTTCATTGGCTTGCGCGGCAATGGTCTCGGTATCGTCGGTGATGAAGTTTTCCGCCACCCATTCGGCGCGCTGCCCATCGATGCCGGCTTTTTCAAGACGGGCTTCGGCAACGCGGACGAATTGTTCGGCTTCGGCGACACTGGAGTGTTTGCCCTGGAGCACTGCCGGCTTGTCCGGCGCGCTCGCGGCCAGGGCAGGTGTTGCGGGGATGGAACAGCCGAGCATGGCGAATAAGGCCAGGGCCAGAGGTTTTTTGGGAAATGCCGGACGCATGGGATGTCTACTCCGTGATTTATGAATATTGTTTTGCGCTTGTCATGCGGAAAAAACGCATGATTTGCGGGCACAAAATATATCATCGATTCCGGGGCGGGGATGCCCCGCAGGAGAAATCCAAAGCAGACGAGGCAGAGTTGCTGCAGGGTAAAGTTGTGGAGTTATCACAAATCCAAGCAGTTGCCTAGACAATCAAGCCTCAGCTTGAGGCAGGTTTGTACCTGACAAGCAATTTTTTGTGCCAACTTCCAGTTGTAATTCTACAACTTCCCAAACCTAGTCCGAATCGCCCAGGTAGGTGTGATTGCTCGATGCGATCAAGCCCGAATAGCGCTGGAAGGTACGCCAGGTCTTGGGGCTGAGCTTGAGCTCGACGTTGCGTCGGTCCACCTCGGAGCGCGCCTGCACCACGACGCCGAGCCGTTTCATGCGGGCCAGGCGGCGCTCTAGCGTCGCGGCGGAGCCGATGTCGAAGGACAACATATGCTTCAAGGTCAGCGGCACGCCTCTCTCCTGATGCAGGCCGATGAGGTACACCATGTTCATGTCTTCCAGCGTATGGATAAACGCCAGATGCCTGCGCTCAAAGGTGCGTAGTTGATGCAAATACTCAAACACGTGCATTTTCATTTTCGGCAAGAATAGTGGACGGGCGGCTTTGCTGTTCTGCGGCAATTCCTCGTGGCCGGCCCGGTAATTTAGTGTTATAGTTATTTCCTCAAAGAATTATTCTCCGAGGAAAGTGGCTCTGCCATATCGCAGGGTCCACTACCTGTCATGTTTGACAGTTGACGTATATCAAAATTGGGCGCTACGCGCTCGCGAATCTAACATCAATCTGATGTTTTGTTTCACGTTTCAGGCGCTCTTTCAGGTTACCTGATTCATGCCTTGTCATTGGCGGGCGGTGCTTTCTCTCAATGTCAATTGTTGAGGATGCACATGCTAAAATCGATGCCGCTCGGGAGTACCGGAACTTCCGGTGGGAGAACCCCCGTCCGCAGTTGCTGGCTCGATAACAACTATTACGATCGGTCTGGACAGACCATGCAGAAATCAATTTTCCCATCCGCGTTTTACCGAACGGCGGGCTTGGCCATGCTCGCCTTGCTGCTGGTTTGCTGCGACAGCGTTTGGGCCGCCGAGACGCCGTTGTTGCAAATCAAGCCGGGCAGCAGCGGTATCTATATCAATCCGCAAATCAGTTACTTCGTCGACGAGAGCGACACGATGAGTGCCGCGGAGGTATTGAAGAGTGCCGCCTTTACGCCGACCGAGGGGCGTACCGGCTTGGGCTTGCAGCGCCACGCGGCTTGGCTGCGGGTTGACGTCAGGCGCGAAGCCGACGCGCCGGGGCAATGGTGGTTCGAGTATCTGCCTTATTCTGTGCATGAGGTGCAGATGTTCGAGGTGCATGGCGGGCAAATCGTTGCGCATCCGGCCACGGGCGAGGGGCATCCGCACAGCACGCGGCCATTCTCCTATCGGCAATACCTGTGGCCGGTTGACCTTCCGGCCGGCGAAACGGTGACGCTGCTCTGGCGCATCGAATCATTCAATCCGCGCGGCATTCCGATGCGCGTATGGCAATTCCAGCATTGGTCGGAACAGACGATCAAGGAAACGCTCGGTGTGGGGCTGTGTTTCGGCATCATGGCCGGCCTGGTGCTATACAACATCCTGCTGTGGGCCCGGCTGCGCGACCGTCTTTATGTTCTCTATAGCTGTCAAATCATCAGCTACCTGGTGTTTGCGCTGGACTTGCATGGCTACCTGAGCCAGTTCCTGCTGCCCGAGTCGATTCATATGCTGGTGGGGCGAAGTCAGGCATTGACGAATCTGTACGGCGTATTTGTTTGCGCCTTTGCTGCGCAATTGCTGGATACGCCCAGGATCACGCGCTGGTGGATGCCGCTGATGCGCGGCTTGATTGTGCTCTATGTCTTTGCCGTAGTCGCTGCGCTGACCGGTTTTGCGGCAATCGCCGGGGCTATTTTGCAGCTCGCGCCGATGGTTTGGATTCCGGTCCTGTTCGGGGTTGGCATCTATCGCAGCTGGCAAGGCTATGAACCTGCGCGGCTCTACATGATCGGCTATGCGCCCTTGCTTGCGGGCTTGATCACCTTGCTTGCTTTCGGCGAGGGTGGGACGAGCGGCACGACCTGGGTGCAAAGCATTTATCTATTGGTCGGGGCCTGGGAGGCCATCATGTTCTCGCAGGCGCTGGCTTCGCGCATTGTCGGCATGTCGCGCGAACGCACCGCTGCGCTGGAAGCGGTCGCCGAGGAGAAGGCCAAGCGACTGGCGGAGGCGCTGGAACACGAGCGCTTCCTTGAGAGCCGCGTTGCCGAACGCACCGCCGAGCTTGGCATAGAAATGGCGCAACATAAGCGCACGTCGGAGCAATTGCGCGAGAGCCAGCTGAAACTGGAGCACATCGCGTTTCACGATGCTTTGACCAGCCTGCCCAATCGGCGCCTGTTCGACGATCGCTTGCACAAGATGGTCGAGCAGTCCGCGCGCAGCGGTCAGGGCTTTGCCCTGGCTTTGCTCGACCTGGATCATTTCAAGGAAGTCAACGATACGCTGGGCCACGATGCGGGCGACGGCATGATCGTCGAAGCCGGCAGGCGGATGCAAGCCAGCGTGCGCGCCGGCGATACGGTGGCGCGCATCGGCGGCGACGAGTTTGCCCTGTTGCTGGCGGCGCCGGTGTCGCCAGCCGATCTGGACGTGATTTGCCGCCGGCTGCTGCAGGCATTTGTCGGGTCCGTTGATCTGCAAGGAGCCAGTGTCCGCTGTGGCGTCAGTATCGGCGTCGCGGCGTTCCCGCAAGACGGGCGCGATACGACTACGCTCTACCGTGCCGCCGACCAGGCCTTGTACAGGGCCAAGTCGGAGGGACGCCATCGCGTCTGCCACTATCGGGCGGCGTGACATGCCGTGCGCGGTGTCGCCGCCGACGGCACCTGCCGCACCGAGGCCAATGCCGATATCGTGGCTGTTTGCAAACAGGCTTTCGGCGGGATGTCGCAGCACCAGGGCGCTAGCTGGCGCCTTGCGGTGTCTTGACTGACGGCGCCTGGAGCGGCTGCGGTTGCGGCGGTTTGTCCTGCCAGCCCCCGCCCAAGGCCTTGTAGAGCGAGACGGTGGCTTGCAGCCGGTCGAGCTTGATCTGGCCGAGCTGGTTTTGCGCGTCCGACAGGCTGCGCTGCGTATCGATCACCGTCATCAAATCTTCCGCGCCTTCGCGGTAACGGATTTTCGACAGATTGAAGGCGTACCTGGCTTGCTCGACTTCGATGCTCTTGAGCTTGTAGCGTTCTTCCGAGCTGTGGATCATGCCGAGCGACTTTTCGACTTCGGACAGCGCATTCATAACCGCGCTGCGATAGACCTGCACCAATTCCTTCTTTTGCTCGACCGCTAATGCATGGGCGTTCTTGAGGGCACCGCCGTCAAAGATCGGGGCAACGATGGAGGCGCCCAGGTTGGCCAGCAGGTTGGGGCCGGAAAACAGGGAAACCAATGCGCTGCTCTGGCCGCCCGTCGAGCCGGTCAGATTGATGCTGGGGAAGAGCGAGGCGCGCGCCACGTCGATATTGGCGTTGGCTGCGGCAAGTTGCGCTTCGGCGCGGCGGATGTCGGGGCGGCGCGAGAGCAATTCCGACGGCAGGCCCGGTGTGATGTCGGGCATCTGGACTTCAGCCAGCCCGGCCTCCTTGACCGAGAAATTCTGCGGGGTGTGGCCGAGCAATACGGCCAGCACGGTCAAGGCGTCGCGCTCCTGCTCCTGCAGGTCGGGAATCAAGGCCTGCTGGTCGGCGATCACCGAGCGCTGGCGCGCCACGTCCAGTGCCGAGGCGGAACCGGCGCGGGTCTGCGCCAGGAGCAGGGCCAGGACCTGCTCGGCGTTGGAGACGTTCTCGCGCGCGACGACGAGGCGGTCGCGCAGCGACAGGATTTGCAGGTAGTTCGAGACGATGCCGCAGGTAACCGTCAGGTTAACGGTTTCGCGGTCGTAGACGTTGGCAAGCAGGGCGGCTTCGGCGGCGGAGAGGCTGGCCTTGTTCTTGCCCCAGAAGTCGACCTCATAGCCGACATTGAACAGGCCCGACGCCGAGGTCGTGGCGGCGCCGGACGAGAGCGGCAGCTGGCGGTTGACGCTACCTCCGAAATCGACGTTGGGCACGAGCGGCGCGCCGGCGATGCGCGCCTGGATTTCGGCCTGGCGCACACGCGACACCGCCGCTGCGATATCGAGGTTGTTGCGTTGGCCTTCGAGCACGAGTTGGGTCAATTCGCCGCTGCCGAAATGCTGCCACCAGGTGCTGTCGGGCCAGGATTGCCTGGTGTTGCCGGTGTTGGTGTCGTTCCATCCGGCCGGCAAATCCATCGCCGGGGGAGCTTCCGGCGCCTTGCTTTGCGTGCCGCATCCGGCCAGCAGGCACAGCATGGCCACGGCAATGGCGATTCGGGTGTTGGCCTGGCGGTTCATCGGTATTCCGTATCGTTTTCGGGATGCAGGCAGGCCAGGTTGGCCGGCGCGTTTTGCACCGCGATGCGATCGCCGGCTTGCAGGCCGGAGACGATTTGCGTGGTATGCGCGTTGTGCAAGCCGAGCACGACCTTGCGCTCGGACGATTTGCCGTTCGAGTCGAGCACGTTCAAGGTTTGATCGGTCGATTTGGTATCTTGCAGCGCGCAGGTGGGAATGGTCACGGCGTTGTCGTACTCGGTGAGGATGAATTCGACGTTGGCATTCATGCCCGTCATCAGATCATGGTCGGGGTTGGGCACGTCGAACAATACCGTGTAATACGATGGTTTGCCTTGCTGGGCGCTGTCGTCGATCGGCAGCGGCATGATCTGGGTCAGCTTGCCGGTCCAGCGCTTGCCGGGCAGGCCGGGTGTGACGAAGGACGCATCCATGCCCTTGCGCAGGCGCGTCACGTCGTTTTCCGCGACGCGCGCCTGCACCGTCATCTTGCTCAAGTCGGCGATGCGCAGCAGCGTGTTCTGGCCCGGATTGAGCATCTGGCCCTGGTGCGCGGCAAGAGAAACGACGGTACCGTTGATCGGCGCTTCGATCTTCGATTGCTTGCGCACTTCTTCGTCGTTCTTCATGTTGGCTTCGACTTGCTGGATCTGGGCGCGGATCGCGTCGAGTTTGGCCGCCGAGGAGAGCATGGCGGTGCGGCTTGATTCGACGGTTTCCGCGCGTGTGGCGTTGTCGGCCATCAAGCGCGTTTGACGCTGGAATTGCAGCTGCGCGAAATCGTACTGCGCAGTCTGGTCCGCCAGATCGGCATTCAAGCGTGCGAGCTGGGCGCGATTGCTCTCCACATGGGCCGTGTCCGGCGGCGGCTTGATTTCGAGCAGCAGACGGCCTGCCTTCACCGTTTCACCGACCGGCACGAACACGTCCTTGATCTGGCCGCCCAACTGCGTGCCTACATCGACATAGCGATACATCGTCAGCTTGCCCGGCGCGTCCACTGTGTGTGTGACCTTGCCGGTTCTGGCCGTGACCGTCATGAGCGGTTTGGGCGCAATGGGCTTGGGCGCGTCGCCGCGATGCCACCACGAATAGAGCGGGACGGCGGCAATGCAGGCGAGCACGAGCAAAAGGCCCGTCAGGTAGCGCGTGCGGGCGCCCGGGGCTTCCTTGCTGATGTGCTGATCCAGCTCGCTTTCGCCGTCCATGTTGTTCTTCAAAACGTTTGATTTGCTGGGGGAATCCATTGATACAGCCAGGTTTCAGTCAGGGCGCGCCCATCGACGGCAAGGTAAAGACGCAGGTTGATCGGCTCAGTGCTCCGGATGCCCGTGCCGGGTTTCAAATCGAACATGGCACGGTAACCGTGTATCGCGTCAAGCGGCCGGGCCGATACGAGTTCGAGTTCGCCGCGCGAGGTCGTGACCACTGCCTTGGGCGGCGCATCCTTGCCCAGCAGGCTCAGGTCGCCGCCGGCGAAATCGACTACGAAACGCCAGGAGAAATAGCCATGCTTCTGGCCCAGGATACCGCCTTCGCCGGTGCGGGTGGCAACCACCTGCGCCAGCGTCGGGGAAAATGGCATGCGCGCGCCCCAATGCAGCCGATAGGCAAATAACATTTCCCGTCCGGGCTGGGCGGGAGTGTCGGGATGCCAAAAGGCGACAATGTTATCAGAGGTTTCGTCGTCAGTGGGCAGCTCGACCAACTGGACCGAGCCCTTGCCCCAGCCTGTCTTGGGTTCGACCCATAAACTGGGGCGACGCTCATAAAAGACACCGTCGTCCTGATAGTGGTCGAAATTGCGGTCGCGCTGCAACAGGCCGAAGCCGCGCGGCGCGTCGTCCTGGTACACGTTGTATTGCAGGTGGGCAGGGTCGGTCAGCGGGCGCCATACCCATTCGCCATTGCCGCGCCACATCGAGAGGCCGTCGGAATCGTGGATGTTGGGACGCCAGTCGTTGCGTGCGCGGCATTCGTTTTCGCCGCAGCGGAACATGGAAGTCAACGGTGCGATGCCCATGTGGGTGATGGTCTTGCGTGGATAGAGCGCGGCGTCGATATCCATGGTCAGCGTGTCGCCGGGACGGATGTCGAAGCGGTACGCCCCGGCCACGCTTGGCGAATCGAGCAGGGCGTAGACGACCAGGTTGTCCGCCCCCGGAGCGGGCCGCTCGAGCCAGTACTTGGAGAAGCGCGGAAATTCCTCGGGCGTGGTCATGCCGGAATCGATTGCCAGGCCGCGCGCCGACAAACCGTATTGCCATTCGCCGCCGACGGCACGGAAATAGCTGGCGCCGAGGAAGGCGGTGATGTCGCGTGTGAGGTCGGTGTGGAAATTGACCCGGAAGCCGGCGAAACCGAGGTCCTTTGGCAGGTGTTCCCCATGCAGGCCGCTCTTGCCGTAATCGAACAAGTCGGAAGAATAGGCGATTTCCTGCGCCTGGCCATCCTTCACTTCGTACATCCGGACCGGATCCTTGAAGTAAAGGCCGAGGTGGAAGAACTTCACCTGGAAGCGCAGGTTGTCGTTGGCCCAGAGGGCATGTTCTTTCCGATAGCCGATTGCCTGAAATTGGTCCCAGTTCAGGTTTTTGATTTCATCGGGCACCTTGCCGGCCGTGGTGTCATAGGGATGATCGGCCAATGCTCTGGCTTGGCCCTTGAGCCACGCATAGTCGAAGGCATAGGCCTCCCCGAAGTGTTTGAGGCCGCCTGCGCCAGGCAGGGCGGGCGCAGCAAAAAGCGGAGCGATCGGCGCCGCCCAGCCGGACAGGCCAACTGCAGCGGAAGCCTTGAGTAAGTCGCGTCGTTTCATATGAAGGATGTTGTCTTGTTTGTTGTTGTGGAAGGACCGTGCGTTCCCCGATGCGTTGCACAGTCCTAAGAAATGATAGTCGGCATGAAAGTTCCATTGTTGCTGCGATTTTTTCCATTTTGCAAAGTTTCTGCAAGATTGGATGCGGGCAAGGCTGGAACTTTGGGGAATCCCCCTTTATCCAACCGCCAACCTGCCTTGCCGTCGGTCTCACACTCTGTCCGGGAGGACTTCTCTATGTCGCAGCTTCAATTGCCGCAATTATTCGGTAACGAAACCTTTTTCGGCTTGCCGGTGTGGGACTGGGTTGCCGCGCTGGTGCTGGCCGGCATCGCCTTTATCGTCATGCTCGTCGCACTCAAGTTCGCCGTGGCCCGGCTCAAGGCGCGGGCAGAACACAATCAGGCGCGCGTTGCGCAGACGGCGGCGGAAGTTCTGACGGCTACGAATTGGCTGGTGATCGGTCTGGTCTCGATCATGATAGGGTCGAACGTGCTGGCACTGAGCGGACGCTGGAGCGCGGCCGTGGAACATCTCTGGTTCATCATGCTGGCCTTGCAGACCGGCCTTTGGCTGCACCGCATGGCTTCGATCTGGAAGCGCGATCATTTGCTGGAGCGGCGCGGCACCAATCTCGTGATCGCCACGCTCCTGACTTCGCTGACGCACGTTGTGCTATGGGCCATCGTGCTCCTGGCGATATTGGAAAACGTCGGCGTCAATATCACGACGTTAGTCGCCAGCCTGGGTGTGGGCGGTGTCGCGATCGCGCTGGCCCTGCAGACCATTTTGGGCGATCTGTTTGCTGCGATTTCGATTGCGGTGGATAAGCCGTTCGAGGTTGGCGACTCCATCACGGCAGGCGACGTTTCGGGGACAGTCGAGCGCATCGGCATGAAATCGACGCATATCCGCAGCGTCAGCGGCGAGCAGGTCGTCTGTTCCAACATGAATCTGCTCAAGCTTACGATACAGAATTTCAAGCGCATGTCGGAACGGCGCATTGTGTTTCGCTTGAATCTTTCTTACCGGACACCGATGGATGTCGTCGAAAAGATTCCGGCCATTATCCGGCAGGTGGTCGAGAAATGCGACAGCGTGCGCTTTGGCCGCGCGCATTTCGTCAAGCTCGGCGCGTCGGCGCTCGAATTCGAGGTGGTCTATACGGTGCTCGATACCGACTACGACTTGTACATGAATATTCAGCAGGAAATCAATCTCAACATCATGAGGTGCCTTGGCACGGCCGGTGTCGATATCGCGCTGCCGGACGGCAATCGCGCCACGTATTCTTCGATTGCGCTGGCGCGTGACCATGCTGCAACAGAAAAGGCGCAACGGCGGGTCAGTCATTGACGGTAATTTCGGTGGCTGGGGAGAGGCAAAATTAATGTGAACTTTTTGATAACAGGGGCGTCCATTACTATGTTCCAACAACCTAGCTCCTCCGTTTTGCGCGTCCGGCAAGCCAATTGCGTGCTTCTGACGCCAGCGGTACTCCTTTTGCCCGGCTGATTATCCCTGCTGTCGCGGGCGGGCGAAGCATTGCCGGAAAATGGAGGGGCGCCCAGTCCAATGTATCGAAACCTGACCCCGCAAAACATTTATATCGTCGAATCCGATCATCCTGCCGAATTAAGCGAGCCGAGCGCGAGCGACGGCGCCGACGTCGAATCCCTGGTGCGCTCGTGCGGCGCGCTGGACAACAACTCCACCTATGCCTATCTGCTGCTGTGCCGGCACTTTTCGCGCACCTGCGTGGTGGCGCGCAAACACGGCAAGCTGGCCGGTTTCCTGTCCGCTTACCTGAGACCCGACCGCGAAGACACACTGTTCGTCTGGCAGGTGGCCGTCTCCGACGAATTCCGCCGGCAGGGGATTGGCGGCGCGATGCTGCGCCATCTGCTGCAGCGTGAACATTTGCATCATGTCCGTTATCTCGAGGCCACGGTTGCGCCGACCAACAAGCCTTCGCGCAAGCTGTTTTCCGGCCTGGCCGAGGAAATCGGCGCGCGCTGCGAGATCCGCATCGAATTCGCCAGGGCCATGTTCCAAGGCCAGGCGCATGAAGACGAATACCTTTTCCGCATTGGACCGTTTCAAATGGAGAGCAACGATGAATCAGAACCTCGACACCTTCAATCACATGGAATCGAACGTCCGGTATTACATCAGGTCGTTCCCCTCCGTATTTTCCAGGGCGCGCGGCGCCCAGATATGGGGTGAAGACGGCAAGGCGTACATCGATTTCTTTGCCGGTGCCGGCGCGCTGAATTATGGGCACAACAACCCGGTACTGCGCGAGAAGCTGATCGAATATCTTCAGTCCGACGGTGTGGTGCACGGCCTCGACATGGCCACGGCGGCCAAGGAGAATTTCCTCAAGGCCTTCGAGCGCATCATCCTGCAGCCGCGCGGCCTGGATTACGTGCTGCAATTCACGGGGCCGACCGGCGCCAATGCGGTCGAAGCCGCGTTGAAGCTGGCGCGCAAGGTGAAGCAGCGCGCCAACGTCATTTCGTTTACCAATGGTTTTCACGGGGTGAGTGCGGGCGCATTGGCTGCAACAGGTAACGCGCATTTCCGCCAGGGCGCGGGAATCGGCCTGGGCAACGTCAGTTTCATGCCCTATGACGGCTATTTCGGCCCCGACGTCGATACGATCGCCTATCTCGAACGTTTGCTCGATGACCCGGCTTCCGGCGTCGACAAGCCGGCTGCGGCCATCGTGGAGACGGTGCAGGGCGAGGGCGGAGTGCATGTCGCCGGCGCCGATTGGCTGCGCGCGCTCGAGCAGGTCTGCCGCAAGCACGACATGTTGTTGATTGTCGACGAGATACAGGTGGGTTGTGGACGCACCGGGCGCTTCTTCGGTTTCGAGGAGTCCGGCATACGGCCCGACATCGTCACGATGTCGAAGTCTCTGTCCGGTTACGGGCTCCCTCTGTCCATGGTAATGATCAAGCCCGAGCTGGATCGTTGGCGCCCCGGCGAGCATAACGGCACCTTCCGCGGGAACAACCTGGCATTCGTCACCGCCGCGCATGCGCTGGAGAGTTTCTGGCGCAGCGAGGGGATGAGCGAATTGGTCGAGCGCAAGGCCGATCTGATCAAGAAGTGGTGCCGCACGCTGCACAGCAAGCGGCCCGAACTCGACGTCAAGGTGCGCGGCCGCGGCTTGATTTGCGGCGTCTATCTGTCGGACCACAATGGCCTGGGCGGCGAGAAGATCGGCGAGATGCACAAGAAGATCGCGCGCCGCGCTTTCGACAACGGCTTGATCGTCGAAACTGCGGGCGCGGGCGACGAGGTGATCAAGTTGCTGCCCCCGTTGTTGATTGACGATCATTTGTTGCGCCAGGGTTTGCAGATCCTGGAAGACAGCATCGTCGCCGAGGCGCGCAGCGCCATGCCGGCGCCCGTGCCGTTTCCCGAACTCATGCATAGCTAGGAGGCGTTCATGATCGTGAAAGATGTCAAGGACTGCATCGGCACCGAGCGCGAGGTGGTATCGAAGACCTGGACCAGCCTGCGCGTCTTGCTTGAATCTGACGGCATGGGGTTTTCGCTGCACGAGACCACGATGCGCGAAGGCACGGAAACGCCGATGCAATACCTCAATCACCTGGAGGCGGTGTTGTGCGTCGAAGGCGAGGGTGAAGTCGAATTGAGCGAAACCGGTGCGAACTATCCCATCAAGCCGGGTGTGGTTTATGCGCTGGACCGGCATGACCGCCACATTTTGCGCGCCAAGACGCCGTTGCGCCTGATTTGCGTATTCAATCCGCCGCTGCACGGCAAGGAAGTGCACGACGCCAGCGGATCCTATCCCCCAGCACCTGAAACACCGCCGGGCATTATCGCCGGCAAAGGAGTGAAAAAATGACCTTGCCCATCACCGACCTGTATGAATCGCGCGTGGAGCGCGACGCCGCCATCATTACGCGACGCGAACCCATCGTCTATCGCGAAGAGCCGTACAAGGCGCCCGATGCGCTGTCCGCTGCCGAAGTGGAAGAGTATGAACGCGATGGTTTCCTGTTCCTGCCCAATTTCTTTTCGGCGCGCGAAGTGGCTGTGCTGCTGGCCGAAGTCGACAGCATGGCCAAGGATTCCAGGCTGGCCGGGCGAGAAGAGCTGATCGTGGAGCCGGAAAGCCAGGCTGTGCGATCCATTTTCATGGTGCATCGGCTCAACAAGCTGATGGGGAACCTGGCGCGCGATGCGCGGTTGGTTGGCGTGGCGCAGCAGATTCTCGGTTCGGACGTCTACATGCATCAATCGCGCGTCAATATCAAGCCCGAGTTCGACGGCAAGGAGTTTTACTGGCATTCCGACTTTGAAACCTGGCACATCGAAGACGGCATGCCGGAGATGCGCGCCTTGAGCTGCTCCATTCTGCTGACGGACAACAATGCGGTCAACGGGCCCTTGATGCTGATTCCCGGCTCGCATGCCTATTTCATCTCGTGCGTGGGGCAGACTCCGGACGAACACTACAAGCAATCGTTGCGGCGCCAGGAGTATGGGGTGCCGGACAAGGACAGCCTGCGCATGTTGACGGCCAATACCGGCATCCGCGCGATCGAAGGCAGTGCCGGCTCGGTGGTGTTTTTCGATTGCAACACGATGCATGGGTCGAACAGCAATATCTCGCACCATCCGCGCACCAATATCTTCATGGTGTACAACAGCGTGCGCAATCGCCTCGTCGATCCGCATTTCGGGTTGAAACCACGCCCCGAATGCATCGCCGCGCGCGACAGCGTGGCGGCGATCAAGCCGCTGCACCTCGACGAATCGTTCAGGCCGCGCCCGGCGGCGGAGCGTGTCAGCGGGGAATGCGAACAGGCTCTGCTATTTGCAGGGGAGTGAGGCGATGTTCCGGCCGTCGGCGCATTTCGTTGTGCTCGCCCTGGCATTGATGCTTGCCGCGTGTTCGCCGCGGGAGAACGATTCGGGCGCAGTGGCCGGTGCGGACCAGACCACGATGCAGAAGGCCATCGCGGCCAAGAAGATTCGCATCGGCTATGCCAACGAGGCGCCCTTCGCCTATCAGGACCCCGGCACGGGGAAACTGACCGGTGAGGCGCCTGTGATCGCCCGCATGGTGCTGTCACGCATGGGGATTGTAGAAGTGCAGGGGGTGTTGACCGAATTCGGGGCCTTGATTCCCGGATTGCAGGCGGGACGTTTCGACATCATCGCGGCCGGCATGTATATTCTGCCGCCGCGCTGCAAGCAAATCATTTTTTCCAATCCCACTTTCGGCATCAGCGATGCTTTCGCCGTGCAGGCGGGTAATCCGCATGGCTTGCACGGCTATGAAGATGTTGCGGCCAAGTCCGACGTCAAATTGGGCGTGGTCACCGGCGCGGTCGAGAACGGCTATGCCGAGGCGCTCGGGGTGAAACCGGATCAATTGCTGATCTTTCCCGACGCGCCGAGCGCACTCGAAGGATTGAAGAGCGGCCGGGTCGATGCTTATGCCGGCACGCGCCTGACGGTGGAGAGTCTCCTGAAGAAGGCTGGCGGTGGCATGGAAAGTGCTCAGCCGTTCAACGAACCGGTGATCGATGGCCACAAGGCGCGCGGTTATGGTGCATTCGGTTTTCGCAAGGAAGATCAGGATTTCGTCAAAGCCTTCAATGAGCAGTTAAAGGGCTTTGTCGGGTCGGGCGATCATTTGAAGCTGGTCGCGCCATTTGGATTCGGCCCTCGTGACATGCCCGGTCCGGTGACGGCCGAGCAGCTTTGCCACGCCGAGAGCGCACAGGGACATATCGATGGATAACTGGACATCCGACTTGCTGCCTTTGTTCAAGGGATTGGCGGTCACTGTTGAACTGACGGTTTGCGCGGGCGCGCTGGCCGTGCCGTTGGGACTCTTTGCCGGTTATGCACGCAGTTCACGCCAGCGCGTCGTACGCATTCCGGCCTCCTGGTATGTCGAAGTGTTCCGCGGCACGTCCACCCTGGTGCAGTTGTTCTGGTTCTATTACGTGCTTCCCTTATTCGGCGTCAGCCTGCCTGCGGAAGCGGTTGGTATCGCCGTGCTGGCATTGAACGCCGGGGCATACGGCGCGGAAATCGTGCGCGGCGCCATTGCAGCAGTGCCGCGCGAGCAATACGAAGCGGCAACCGCGCTCAACATGACGCGACCGCAGATGATGTGGCGCATCGTCGTGCCGCAAGCCGTTCCGGCCATGCTGCCGCCTGCAGGCAATTTGCTGATCGAATTGCTGAAGAACACCGCTCTGGTTTCCTTGATCACGATTAACGAATTGACGTCGAATGCGCAGATCCTGCGCGCCGAATCGCTGCGCACGACCGAATTGTTCTGCCTTATTCTGCTCATGTACTTTGCCATGGCCTCGCTCATTTCAACCGGCATGCGGCGTCTTGAATGGACCTTCGCCAAAAGCAGGAGGGGCCGATGACGCCGATCTTTGATTGGGCTTTCGCCCTGCGCATCGTGCCGGCGCTGTTGCGCGCGTTGTGCGTGACCGTGGAAGCGACGGCAGCAGGCATGTTGCTGGCGATTACGCTGGGCCTGCTGCTGGCGGTGGCGCGTCGCTTCGGCCCCAAGCCGCTGGCGCGCGCTGCGTCGGTCTTCGTGAGTTTCATCCGCAGCACGCCGCTTCTGGTGCAGATTTATTTCCTGTTCTATGTCGCGCCGCTGGGCGGTATCAAATTTTCGCCGTTCGCAACCGGCGTGCTGGCGCTCGGGTTGCATTACAGCGCGTATTGCGCCGAGGTCTATCGCGCAGGCATTGAGGGCGTGCCGCAAAGCCAGTGGGACGCTGCGTCGGCGCTGAACTTCAGCAGGGCGCACACCTTGACGCGCATCATCCTGCCGCAAGCGATTCCGCCGGTCGTGCCGGCGCTCGGCAATTACCTCGTCGCCATGTTCAAGGACGCGCCGATGTTGTCGGTCATTACCGTGGTCGAGTTGCTGCAGGAAGGCAAGATCATCGGTTCTGAAACGTTCCGCTATACCGAACCGTTGACATTGGTTGGTGTCATGTTCCTGTTGTTAAGTTTGCTGTCCGCAAGCGGGGTTCGTTATGCCGAGCGGCGCCTGCGATTGCCGGGAGCCACGCGATGAGCGAGATCATCCATATGGAGCGCGTGTGCAAGAAGTTCGGCGAACTCAGCGTGCTTGAGGACTTGACGCTTGACGTGCCGTCAGGCCAGACCCTTGCCGTGATCGGACCCAGCGGCTCGGGCAAGTCAACCATGCTGCGTCTGTTGATGGGATTGGAGCGGCCGGATTCGGGGCGCATCGAAATCGACGGCGAAGCGATGTGGCAACAAAAAGCGAATGGACGCGGCATCGACGTCAACCATTTGCGTCGCGTACGCGCTAAGGTGGGCATGGTGTTTCAGCAGTTCAACCTGTTTCCGCACATGACCACGCTCGACAATCTGATGGTCGCTCCTATCCACGTGCTGGGGATGGAGCGCGCAGCTGCAGAGCAACGCGCCATGGAGTATCTGGAGATGGTGGAACTTTCGGACAAGGCACAAGTCTATCCGGGGCAATTGTCAGGTGGACAAAAACAACGCGTCGCCATTGCGCGCTCGCTCGCGATGCGTCCGAAGATCATGCTGTTCGACGAGATTACCTCGGCTCTCGATCCCGAGCTGGTTGGAGGTGTGCTCGCCATTTTGCGCAAGCTGTCTGCGCGCCGCACGATGACGATGTTGATCGTGACGCACCAGATGGAATTTGCCGAACGTTGCGCCGACCGAGTGCTCTTTTTCGATCAGGGACGCGTGGTCGAGGATGGTGATGCAAAAGCAGTATTCAAATCGCCTGCGAAAGAGAGAACCAAAAGGTTTCTCGAAGCGCTGGTGGAGCCCCTGGCATAGATAAGGACTGGAGTATAACCGTCATGAAATTCAAATCACTGCAAGACAGGACGGCGGATCCTGCCATCCATTCCGATGACGCGGGCGCCCAGACCTGGGTGCGCAAGCCGGTGTTTCCACCCATCTCGACCGCGCCCAAGCTCAACCGCACGTCGATGGTGGCGCGTCCCTGGGAGCGCATCAAGCTGTTCTCGCGCGGCCGCAAGGATCAGCGCGACGCAATGCAGGAACGCCGCGCCGTGGCGCGTGACGGCAGCTCGCCCAGGCTTGTCGAATGGCAGCGCGACGGACGCATGCGCCGCGCAGTGTTGTTCATGCTGACCTTCGTGCAAACCGCGATTGCCGGTGTGCTGACCATCAATTCCCTGCCCATGCACGGCGATACGCTCCTGGAGCGGATGGTGCTGATTTTGTTCATGGTGTTGTTCTTCTGGGTCTCCGCGGGCTTCTGGACCGCCATGGCGGGCTTCCTTGTTCTGATGCGTGGCGACCGGCACGGTGTCGCGACGGCCAAGGCGATCACGCGCGAAGCACGCAAGAGGGAAGACTTTCGCACCGCCATCGTCATGCCGATCTGTAACGAGGATGTGTCGCGTGTGTTTGCCGGATTGCGGGCTACCTATGAATCGCTGGCAAAGACCGAATATGCGGCGCAGTTCGACGTGTTCGTGTTGAGCGACAGCAGCGACTCCGACGTCTGCACGGCCGAGCTTGATGCGTGGTCGTCCCTGTGCCGCGCCGTCGGCGGCTTCGGCAATATCTTCTATCGCCGGCGCAAGCGCCGCGTCAAGCGCAAGAACGGCAATATTGCGGACTTCTGCCGCCGTTGGGGCAAGAACTACCGCTACATGGTGGTACTCGATGCCGACAGTGTCATGAGCGGCGAATGCCTGACTTCGCTGGTTGATTTGATGGAAGCCAATCCCGACGCCGGCATCATCCAGACCGCGCCGCGCGTGGCCGGCCGCGAAACGCTCTATGCCCGCATTCAGCAATTCGCCTCGCGTGCCTATGGGCCGCTTTACACGGCGGGCCTGCATTTCTGGCAGCTCGGCGAGTCCCACTATTGGGGGCACAATGCCATCATCCGCGTCGAGCCGTTCACGCGCCATTGTGCGCTGGCGCCGCTGCCGGGCAAGGGGCCGCTGTCGGGCGAGATTCTGTCGCACGATTTCATCGAGGCCGCGTTGATCCGGCGTGCGGGCTGGACGGTGTGGATTGCTTACGATTTGCCGGGCAGCTATGAGGAGTTGCCGCCGAACCTGCTTGACGAATTGCAGCGCGACCGTCGCTGGTGCCGCGGCAACATGATGAATTTCCGTCTGGTGCTGGAGCGTGGCATTCATCCGGTTTACCGCGCCGTGTTTGCCACCGGCCTGATGGCCTACCTGTCGTCGCTGCTGTGGCTGACTTTCCTTGTGTTGTCGACCGTTTTGCTGGCAACCGAGAAGTTGATGCCGGCTGTGCAAACCGTCGCGACGGTGCCTTTGATTCCGGAATGGCGCTTGTTGCATCCGTATCATGCGCTGCAACTGTTCATCGTCACGACCGGTTTGCTGATTCTGCCGAAATTTCTTGCCGTGCTGCGCATCTGCTTCAAGGATGCGCGCGAATTCGGCGGCATGGCGCGGCTGATGCTATCGATGGTGCTGGAGTTGCTGTTCTCCGTGCTGTCCGCGCCGATCCGCATGCTGTTTCACAGCCGCTTTGTGGTGGAAGCGATTACCGGTACCGCACTGCATTGGAAATCTCCCGCGCGCGGCGACGAGGAAACGACCTGGAGCGAAGCATGGAAGCGCCATGGCGCGCACACTTTGCTTGGCCTGACGTGGGGGCTGGCGGTTTATCTGCTTAATCCGGGATATTTGATCTGGCTCATTCCCGTGGTTGGTGCGCTCGCGCTGTCGATTCCGCTGTCGGTGCTGTCTTCGCGCGTCACGCTGGGCAGCCACCTGCGCAATCTGAAATTGTTCCTGATCCCGGAGGAGGGGCAACAACCAGAGGAGCTGCGTGCGGCAGAGGCTTATCACAGCAGCGCCAAGGCGTTGCCCGGCTTCATTGAGGCCGTGGTCGACCCCGCAATCAATGCGCTGGTATGCGCCTGCGGCAAGAAGAGCACGTCGGTCGCGGTCGGCACCAGCATCGACCGTCACATGCTGCTGCAATCGGCGCTGCGCGAGGGGCCGGAGGCCTTGTCGGGGATGGAGAAACAGCGCCTGCTCAATGACCCGGTGACGCTATTCCAGCTTCACCGCAACGTGTGGGAAGCGCCAGGCGCGCATCCGCACTGGCATGAATTGAACGGCGGCGAGTAATCAGGTAGCGGCAGGTTTGCCGCTATTTCGTTTGCGCATTTTGCACCGCGTCGTCCACGCTCAAACCCCATTCGCGTGAGACCGGCATGGACGGCAGATTGGCCCGCGCCAGGACGGTTTGCGCCGCATCCTTGACGCGCGCAAAGACGACGCGTTTGCCGGCTTTGGTTTGAGCGAGGCAAAAATCGTTCAGGCTTTCCACGCTGGAGCTGTCCAGATCGGGCGATTCTTCGAGGCTCAGGAGGATGGTATGTATGTCGGGCCTGCTCGACACGCGCGTGCTGACCTCTTGCAAGATGCGTTCGATGTTGGCAAAGAACAGCGGCTCTTCGGGCCGCACAATCAAAAAACCCGGTTCGGGCTTGGCTTCAGGGCGCACATGCGTACTGACAAAGTCGTGCCCGTGGTTCAGGCGGCCAAGCTCGGATAGCCGCGATTCGGAAAAGCGGCGCAGGGTCATGACGATGCTTATGCCGATGGCCAGCAGCAAGCCATTGACCACGCCGAGGAACAGCACGGCCAGCACCGCAGCCACAACGACGAAGCGATCGCGGTGCCAGCGGAAGCACGCCAATAGCGGTGCCGGCTTCAGCGTATGGCTGACCGCATGGATCACGATGGCGGCAAGTGCGGCTTGGGGCGTGTAGGCGATCAAGGGCAGCAGCAGCAACACCACGATCAAGAGCACGGCGGCACCGAACAAGCCGGCGAGGCGCGATTTCGCACCGGCCGCTTCGTTGGCTGCCGAGGCGGAATAGCCTGCGCCGACCGGCATTCCCTGCAATAGGCCCGAGACGAGGTTGGCGATTCCCAGCGCCGCCAGATCCCGGTTTGGCGCTACCGGGTCGCCATGCTTCATCGCGAAACCACGGATGGAGCCGTAGCTTTCCGCGTAGACGATCAGGGCCAGGGCCAAGGCCAGCTCTCCGGCTTGCAACCACTGGGTTTCGGCCAGATGCGGCAGATGCGGCATGGACAGGATGATATCGATGTGGCCGACCTGGGCCACGCCGTGAGCCGGTAACGCGAGCCATTGGCACAATACGGTGGCGAGCACGATGGCGATCAAGGCGCCGGGCAGGGATTTGATGCGGCCGCACAAAACCAATAACGCAAGCGAGCCGAGGCCAATACCCAGCGTGGGCAGGTTCCATTGCGGCGCCTGCCGCAGGATGTCGAATAGCAGGACGAAGATATTGGACGACGAAGCCGAAATGCCGGTCATGGAAGGCAATTGCTTGATCACGATCACCATGGCGAGGCCGAAGGTGAAACCGCGCAGTACCGGCTTGGCAATGAAATCGGTGATCGCGCCGAGGCGGGCAATGCCGGCGGCGACGAAGTAGGCGCCGGCGGCGATCACCAATGCGGCACTCAAGCCCAGGCGTGCACCGGCGTCGCCGCCCGCCAGCGAACTTGATGCCGCAGCCAACACCGCTGCTGAAGACGATGTGGCCGAAACGATGGCGAAGCGGCTTGTTCCGATCAATGCGTAACAAATCAG
>FTKD01000037.1_pt2 | contig 72882 bp, 62 predicted proteins | sample 1658191 | NCBI WGS metagenome assembly FTKD01 (sample SAMEA3914808, study PRJEB12502) | metagenome | biome: forest; material: soil | place: Canada | collected 2011-08-03 | depth 0.3 m
TCCCCGCGCAGGCGGGGATCCACATCGCAATCTGTTGTCGGGGCGGCATGGGTCCCCGTTTTCACGGGGACGACGGACGTAGGCGCAACGCACCAAAATCAATTCGCGTTATGCTGCATGCCATCCTGCGGCTGCGGCATGGTGTCCGACGGGGGCATGCTGCCAGGTTGCGGCATGCTGGTCGGCTGGGCCGGCGTCTCTTCCGCCGGCACCGTTACCGTCAGCTCGCGCAAGTCACCGCCGCCGGCAACGCTGCCCGACACGGTGCCTTCGCGTTGACGGCGTTCGCACAGGCCGCGGTCGTCTTCATTCTTGAATACCTGGCAGCGCGCCAGGGCGTTTTGCTCGAAGTTGCCGTTGTTCTTGTCGAGACGGCCGGTCTTGGCGTCGTTCAAGGCGGCGCCGGCTTCGCGCAGGCAAGTCTTCTTGCTTTCGGCGGTCTGGCCGTTCAGGCAATCGGCCCTTTCCTTTTGATAGTTGGATTGCGCCTGGGCCACGGATTCGGCTTGCGCCGTGCTCATGGCGATGGCCGGGAGCAGGCAGGCGAGTGCGAGGTGGCGTGCAACGCGTAGCATGTCGGTACGATCATTCGCTCGGATGGTTTGCATGATGATCTCCTTACAGAAAACCGCTCCGGCTTTATGGGGAAATACACCTGCGTTTGTTGCAGGGAAAGCCATCCCCTCCGCGCCGGGTGGCACGGAAATCGGCAATGGAGCAGGGGTTTGCCTGATTGGATTCGTATTGCCTTGAAAGATTCAATCTTGCAAAGATGAAATTTTCCGTGAATCGGAACGAAAAAACATGATGGAGAGCAAGCGGCAAGCGACTAGCGGCGCGGCGCCATCGCCTCTCCAATGACCACCAGCACCGGGCCGGCGAAGCCGGTCAGGCCGTTTTGTAATTCGCCCAGCGTGAGATGCAGGATGCGCTCTTCGGGCAGGCTGCAATTTTCGATCACCAGCACCGGCGTCGAAGCGGGGCGCCCCAATGCCAGCAAGGCCTGTGCGGTTTGCACCGCTTCGCGGCCGCCCATGTATTGCACCAGGGTGTCGCAATCGGGAAAGGTCAAGGGAGCGCTGTGATCCGGCGCAGAAGAGGAGGTGAAGAAGGCCACGCTGCGCGCGACACCGCGCTTGGTCAGGGGTTGCTTGCTCGATGCGGCGGCGGCGAAGGCGGTGGTGATGCCGGGTACGACTTCGGCTTCGATCCCGGCGGCTTCGAGCGCGTGCAATTCTTCATCTGCACGGCCGAATAGCATGGGGTCGCCGCCTTTCAATCGCACGACGACCCGATGCCGTTGCGCGCATTCGATAAGTTGCGCATTGATCGAATCCTGCTGCGCCGACGTCTTGCCGGCGCGCTTGCCCACGGCGATCTTTTCCGCTTGCGGGCACAGCGCCAGCATCTCGGCCGTCACCAGTGCATCGTGCAGCACCGCATCGGCTTGCGCCAGGATGCGGGCGCCACGCACAGTAATGAGGTCGGCAGCTCCTGGGCCGGCGCCGATCAGGTAGACCTTGCCGGCCATGAGCGCTTACGAGGCGAGGCTGATCATGCCCGCGGCCACCGTCTGATGCGTCACTTCATCGATCAGGATGAAGGAACCCGTGGAGCGGATGTCGGCATAGTCGTCGGCGGCCAGCGGCTGTTGCACGGTCAGGTGGATGCGCGCGATGTCGTTCAACTTCAAGCTGTCGTTGGCGCCTTCCCTCATTTGCTCCATTGTTCGCTTTTCTTGCGTGTTTACGTCGAGCAGCGTTTCGATCTTGGTCACGCGCGCGCCCACCTGGCGCGTGGTGTGCTTGAGCCAGTATTTGCGGCGCGTATCGAGAGGGTCTTCCGAGAGCCAGCATACGTCGGCTACCACGTTCTTCAATAGCGTGGCCGGTTGGTTGGCGCATACCAGCATGTCGCCGCGCGAGATGTCGAGATACTCGTCGAGCAGGATCGTGATCGATTGGCCCGCGCTTGCCGATTCGAGCGAGGCATCGAGTACTTGAATATCTTTCACCGTGGCGCTCTGGCCGCTCGGTTGCACAATGAGCTTGTCGCCGCGCCTGACCTTGCCCGCTTCGATGCGGCCCATGTAGCCGCGGAAGTCGTTCGCTTCATGGCCCTTGTGGCGCGCCACCAGTTGTACCGGGAAGCGCAGCGGTTCTTGGTGCGCTTCGTCGTAGACGGTGAGGGATTCGAGCAGCTCGATCAAGGTCGGGCCTTGATACCAGGGCATCTTGTCGCTCAAGTCCACCACGTTGTCGCCGGCAAGCGCCGACAAGGGAATCGCGTAGACATCCTTCAAGCCCAACTGGTCGGCGAAGGCGCGGTAAGCCTTCACGATGCGGTCGTACACGGTCTGGTCGTAGTTCACCAGGTCCATCTTGTTGACCGCCACGATGACGTGTTCGATCTGCAGCAGGTGCGCAATGGTCGAATGGCGCTTGGTCTGGATCAGCAGATCCACGCCACCATCATCATGCAGCTTGACCTTGGACACGTCGATCAAAATGATCACGGCGTCGGCGGTCGATGCTCCCGTCACCATGTTGCGCGTGTACTGTTCGTGGCCAGGCGTATCGGCGATGATGAACTTGCGCTTGGGCGTGGCGAAATAGCGATAGGCCACGTCGATGGTGATGCCTTGCTCGCGTTCGGCTTCCAGGCCGTCGGTGAGCAAGGATAGATCGATAGTCTCACCCACGGTGCGCTTGTTCTTGGCACGCGCCACGGCGGCCAACTGGTCGGCGAAGATGCCTTTGCTGTCGAACAGCAGCCGGCCGATCAGCGTGCTCTTGCCGTCATCGACCGAGCCGGCCGTGATGAAGCGCAACAGGCCGCGTTCGGTTGCGGTTTGTTCTTTTGTATCGACTACCACCGCGTTCATCAGAAATACCCTTCTTTCTTGCGTTTTTCCATCGAGGCTTCGGACGTCTGGTCGTCCATGCGCGTGGCGCCGCGCTCGGTGATTTGCGTGACCGCGGTTTCGGCGATGATGGCCTCGACCGTTGCCGCATCGGATGCGACGGGGCAGGTGCACGAGATGTCGCCCACGGTGCGGAAACGCACCAGCTGGGTTTCGACTGTCTCGCCTTCCCTGGCCGGGGTCAAATCGGTCAGCGGCACCAGCAAGCCGTTGCGCGGGATCACCTGGCGTTCGTGCGCATAATAGATCGACGGCAGATCCAGCTTTTCGCGCGCGATGTATTGCCACACGTCGAGTTCGGTCCAGTTCGAGATCGGAAACACGCGCATGTTTTCGCCCGGGTGGACGCGCGTGTTATACAAGTCCCACAACTCAGGGCGCTGCGCCTTCGGGTTCCATTGGCCGAAATCGTCGCGGAACGAAAAGATGCGTTCCTTGGCGCGCGCTTTTTCCTCGTCGCGCCGTGCGCCGCCGATGCAGGCGTCGAACTTGAATTCGGCAATCGTCTCCAGCAGCGTCACGGCCTGTGCGGCATTGCGCGAGTCGGTTTGCGGATTGCGCAGGCGCACCGTGCCGCGCTTGATCGAGTCTTCCACCGAACGCACGATCAGTTTTTCGCCCAGTTCGGCGGCACGGCGGTCGCGGAATTCGATCACTTCGGCAAAGTTATGGCCGGTGTCGATGTGCACCAGCGGAAACGGGAAGCTGCCGGGACGGAAGGCTTTTTCGGCGATGCGCAGCAGCACCACCGAATCCTTGCCGCCTGAAAACAGCAGGGCCGGATTGGCGCACTCCGCCGCCACTTCGCGCATGATGTGGATGGCTTCCGATTCGAGCCAATCGAGGTGCCGGTTGCTCGCGGCGTCGGCAAACATTTTTTCTACGACGGTATTCATGTTGTTGTTTCCGGGACTTGCTTGATTCTTATGAGCTTGCCATCGACCACATGCAGGCCGCATTCCTTCGATTCCGGGTTTTCCCACCACCAGCGGCCGGCGCGCACGTCTTCGCCGGGCTGGATGGCGCGCGTGCATGGCTCGCAACCGATGGACGGATAACCCTTGTCATGTAGCGCATTGTAAGGCACGTTGTTGCTGCGGATATAGTGCCAGACGTCGTTTTCCGACCAATCGGCCAGCGGATTGAACTTGGCCAGGCCGTGCCCGGCGTCGAATTCCTCGATTTGCAGCTCGCTTCGCGTGGCGGCCTGGCTGCGGCGCTGCCCGGTAATCCAGGCCTTTTTGCCGGCTAGCGCGCGTTGCAAGGGTTCAACCTTGCGGATACGGCAACATTCCTTGCGCAGCTCCACACTCTCGTAAAATGCATTCGAGCCGTGCTGGGTGACGTATTGCTCGACGGCTTTTGCTTCGGGACGGAACAGCTCGACCTCATAGCCATAAGTAGCGCGGATCTTGTCCAATACCGCCAGCGTCTCAGTATGCAGGCGCCCGGTTTCGAGCGAAAAGATGCCTATGCCTTGCTCATGAAGCTTGTGGCGCAGGATCAGATCGGTCAAGACCATGTCTTCGGCGGCCAGGCTCGATGCCAGCACGGCGGGCTTGAAATCCGCAGCCACGCGTTCCAGCACTGCCAGGGTGTCACCTACCAGTTTGTCGAATTCAGCGCTCAAGCTTCGACTCCGCTACGTTCAACGCGGCGGAACAAGGGCGACTTGATATTCCACGAGTGCTGGTAAGGCTCGGAAAAGTCGCTCAAGCCCTTCAGCGCATCTTCAATGCTGCGGTCGGGCCGCGTGGCGAAGGCATCGAAGCCAACGCGCTGCATGTAAAACAATTGGTCGCGCAGCACGTCGCCGATGGCACGCAGTTCGCCCGTGTAGCCCAGGCGCGCACGCAGGTTGTAGGCGATCGAATAGCCGCGTCCGTCGGCGAACTTGGGGAAGTCCACGGCGATCACGGGCAACTGGTTGACCACGCCCTTGAGCGCTTCGGGGCGCTCGTCGCTGGCGATCCACACGCCGACGTCGGCACGCGCGTGCAGGGCCGGCTGCGCTTGCCACACGGCCAGCGGCACGATGCTCTTGGCCGGCGCGGCAACGGTTTCGGGCGTTTCGCCTTCCTGCAGCTTCAGCACTTGCCAGTCGTCTTGCACGATCTGGCGGTTCTTGATGATCTTACGCATAAGCGTCTTCTCCAACGGGCGTACCGCACTTGATCTGGGTGGCGTACACATGTTCCTTGAACGGCGCGACACCGATGCGCTGCACGGTTTCGACGAAGCGTTCGTCTTCGATGCGCTCTTTCACATAGACGTTCAACAGGCGCGCAATCACTTCAGGCATCTGGTGTGCCGAGAACGAGGGGCCGATGATCTTGCCGATTGCCGCTTCGTCGCCTTGCGCGCCGCCGATCGAGACTTGATACCATTCGGCGCCGTCCTTGTCCACGCCCAGCACACCGATGTTGCCGACGTGATGGTGGCCGCAGGCATTGATGCAGCCCGAGATGTTCAATTCGATGTCGCCGATGTCATGCTGGAAATCGAGGTCGTCGAAGCGCTCGGCAATGGCTGTCGCGATCGGGATCGATTTGGCATTGGCCAGCGAGCAGAAGTCGCCGCCGGGGCAGCAGATGATGTCGGTCAAGAGGCCGATATTGGGTGTCGCCAGGCCTTGTGCCTTGATCTCTTGCCACAGATCGAACAGCTTGCGATTCTCTACGTCGGCCAGCACCAGGTTTTGTTCATGCGTGACGCGCACTTCGCCAAAACTATAGCGTTCGGCCACGTCGGCCACGAAGTCGAGCTGCTCGGCTGTGGCGTCGCCCGGCGGCACGCCGGTCTTTTTCAGCGACAGGATCACTGCGGCGTAGCCCGCCACCTTGTGCGGCTTGACGTTGCGCTTCAACCAATTGGCGAAGGCCTTGTTTTCCTGCTTGTGCGCTTCGAACGCGGCATCGTGCGCGGGCAGGGTTTCATAGGCGGGCGGCGCGAAGTAGGCTGATACGCGCTGCAATTCCTCTTCGGTCAGCGTGCCGGGGCCATCCTTCAGCTCTATCCATTCGGCTTCGACCTGGCGGCGGAATTCATCGATGCCCAAGGCCTTGACCAGAATCTTGATGCGCGCCTTGTACATGTTGTCGCGCCGGCCGTATTGGTTGTAGACGCGCATGATGGCTTCGATGTAAGTCATCACATGCTGCCACGGCAGGAAGGACGTGATTTCGCTGCCGATGATGGGTGTGCGGCCCATGCCGCCGCCGACCAGCACGCGAAAACCGATCTCGCCGGCCTCGTTCTTCACCACGTGCAGGCCGATGTCGTGGATCTGCACCGCCGCGCGGTCTTCCTTGGCGCCGTTGATGGCGAATTTGAACTTGCGCGGCAGGTAGGCGAATTCAGGATGGAAAGTGCTCCACTGGCGCAGGATTTCGGCGAACGGGCGCGGATCGACGATCTCGTCTGCCGCCACGCCGGCGAATTCGTCGGACGTGATGTTGCGGATGCAATTGCCCGAAGTCTGGATCGCGTGCATTTCCACGGCGGCCAGTTCGGCCAGGATTTGCGGCGTGTCTTCGAGCTTGATCCAGTTGTACTGGATGTTTTGCCGCGTGGTGAAGTGCCCGTAGCCGCGATCGTACTTGCGCGCGATATGGGCGAAGTTGCGCACCTGCTTGGCCGACAGCAGGCCGTAAGGCACGGCCACGCGCAGCATGTAGGCATGACGCTGCATGTAGAGGCCGTTTTGCAGGCGCAGCGGGCGGAATTCGTCTTCGGTCAATTCGTCGGACAGGCGGCGGCGCACCTGGTCGGCATATTGCGTGACGCGTTCCTTGACGATGAGATGATCGTATTGATCGTAGCGATACATACGCGTGGGTTCCAGACTAGAAAATCAGTTTGTAGGCGACGCTGGTGAGCGTCAGCGCCAACAGGGCGCGCAGGAATTTTTCGGGGATCGAACGGGCCGCCAGCGACCCCAGCGTGATGCCGGGAACCGAGCCGATCAGGAGCGTGAACATCAGCACCCAATTGAGCGAGCCGAGCCACCAATGGCCGACGGCGGCAATGGCAGTCAGCGGCACGGCATAGGCAATGTCGGTGCCGGCGATTTCGGCCGGTGACAGACGCGGGTAGAGCAAGACCAGGAGCGTTGCGCCGATGGCGCCGGCGCCGATCGAGGAAATCGTCACCAGTGTGCCCAGCACGACGCCGGTGATGATGGTGGTCACCGCCAGCGCCCTGCCTTGCAATTGGCGCTCGGGGTGGGCGCGTACCCAGGCTTGCATCTTGCCGCGGAACAGCAAAGCCACCACGGTCAGCATGACCGAACCGGCGATCGAGTAGCGGATCACTTGCGCAATGCTCTGGTCGAGCGCGCCGAAGTGATGCAGGGCAAGGGTCGCCGCCAATGCGGCAGGCAGGGCACCATAGCACAACAGGCGCACGATATCCCAATGCACCGTGCCGCGATAACGGTGTGCCGCCGTGCCGGCCAGCTTGGTCACTGAGGCGAAGGCCAAGTCAGTACCCACTGCGACGGTAGGCGAGATGCCGAACAGCAAGGCAAGCAAGGGCGTCATCAGCGAGCCGCCGCCGACGCCAGTCAACCCAACCAAGAATCCGACCGCAAAACCGGTCAATACATAAGTTATAGACATGATGCCCCACTGGAAGGAGGTTGAATCGTAATAAACTTATGGCTTATTCCAAACTACTTAGTAATCATTTGCTTATATGCTTGTTGGCTATAATCAAGCAGGAATAATGTATAATTGACAAGAAGAAAATAATTCTCCATACGCAATAAAATGGGGATCGGGATCGATTGTTGCAGAAAAGAAATGGCGGCATTCCATGAATTTGCATCAACTGCGCTTTGTCCGCGAGGCGGTGCGGCAAAATTTTAATCTGACCGAAGCGGCGCGGGCCTTGTATACCTCGCAACCCGGTGTCTCCAAGGCCATCATCGAGCTGGAAGAAGAACTCGGGGTCGATATCTTCACGCGCCACGGCAAGCGCATCCGCGGTTTGACCGAGCCGGGGCGGGCCGTCTTGAAGTCGGTCGAACTGATCATGCAGGAAATCGACGGCTTGAAGCGCATCGGCAAGGAATTCGCGGCGCAGGACAGCGGCAGCTTCACCATTGCCACCACCCACACTCAGGCGCGCTACTCGCTGCCGAAGGTGGTGCAAGCCTTTACGCAGAAATTCCCCAAGGTAAGGTTGTCGTTGTTGCAAGGTAATCCCAAGCAGGTGGCGGAGATGGTATCGAAGGATCAGGCTGACCTGGCCATTGCCACCGAGTCGATCGCCGAAGTCGATGGCCTCATCACCTTGCCTTGCTACCAATGGGAGCACGTGGTGGTGGTGCCGGCCGAGCACCCGCTCTTGAAGTCCAAGATGCTCACCATCGAGGAAATCGCGGCGTATCCCCTGATCACGTACGACAGCGCCTTTGCCGGGCGCAGCAAGATCGACCATGCCTTCGGCTTGCGCAAGGTGCAGCCCAACATCCTGCTCGAAGCGATCGATGCCGACGTGATCAAGACCTATGTCGAACTCGGCATGGGCGTGGGCATCATCGCCGGCATGGCCTTCGATGCCGAGCGCGACCGCGGCCTGCGTTCGATACCCGTGGGGCATCTGTTCGGCACCAACGTCTCGCGCATCGCGGTCAAGCAGGGGGCTTACCTGCGCAGCTATGTGTATACCTTCATCGAGTTGCTGGCGCCTACGCTGAACCGCAAGCTGATCGAGCAGATCATGTCGGGCGAGAAGGATATGTACGAGCTGTAATGGGCGCGAACCGTAGCGCGCCCCATCCTCGCTGCATGGGTGGGTGTAAATAAAAACAGCGGGGACGAATCCCCGCTGTTTTGCACTGCCTTGCAACGATGCCGCGCTATCAGAACTTGTAAGCCGCGCGGAAATTCATGAAGCGGCCCATCAGACTGTAAAGCTGCGTGCTGATCCCGCCGGCGCCGCCATCCCACGAAGGCTGCTTGTCGAACAAATTGGTAATCGATGCCGACAGATTCCAGTTCTTGAAGCCACGATACTCCGCATACAAATCATACGACGTGTAAGAGTGGACGTTCGAGGCCAGGACATTGGCGAAAGCGCCGCCTGCGCCCGTGCCGCAAGTTCCGTATTGCGCGTACTGGATGCAATACTCTTCGTGATAGCCGCCGGTATATTCCGCCGTGGCGCGCACAGTCCAGACGGACGAATCCCAGGTTTCGCTGAGCGTCCCCTTCAGGTGTGGCACGGGACCGCCGCCGGCAATCGGCGACAACCAATACCAGCCGTCCGTTCCTGCGAAGTTCTGTAGCTGCCCGTTTGGCGTGGTGTTGACGTCAAGATGATCGACGACAGTGAAGTTCAGGTCGGTCGTCAGCTTTTGCGCGTTGGGCAGATGAAAGGTGTAGCTGCCGTCGAAGTCTTCACCGCGGGTATACATGCGGTACAGATTGGCGTAAGGCACGCTGACGTATTCGATCGTTCCGGCCGCATTGCGAACCACCGACGCTCCCGGGAAGGTTCCGTCCGGCGAGTCAATCACGTTTTGCGCAGTCGTCTCGCCCGCGATGATGTTGGTCAGGCTGATGCGGTAGTAATCGACCGCGAAGCTCAGATCCTTGGTCGGGGCGAGTACGATGCCCAAGTCCACGTTCTTCGACTTTTCCGCCTTCAGGTTCGGGTTGGCGACGTTGACGCCGGCGATCGTTTCGGATGGGCGGCCTTGCGGATCGCTTGGGTCTGTTACCGTCGTGAAATACGTTGCCGACGAATGGCTGATTTCAGGCAGTGACGGCGCTTCGAAGCCGAGCGAATACGAACCGCGCAAGGTCAGCATATCGATGGGTTGATAGCGCAGGCTCAGCTTGGGGCTGAGGTTCGAGCCAAAGTCGCTATAGTGTTCCTCGCGCACAGCGACGTTTGCGGTCAATGCCTTGAGTACCGGGATCTCAAGTTCTCCATAGATCGCGTTGACGCTGCGTTGGCCGTTGACCAGGGTCGATCCGTAATTCAGAATCTCGCCGGCCAGGAGCTTGGCGTCGGGCTCGTTGTTTTGCGATTCATGACGGAAAGCGTAACCGAACGCTGCCTGCACCTGTCCCGCCGGAAGCGAGAACAAGGAGCCGCTCATCTTGGCGTCGATGGTTTCCAGTTTGGCGACGGAAGCTTGCTCGAATTGGGTGCGCAAGGCGGCCGTACCGGCAGGTGTCAGACTCGGGTTCAGGAAGTTGTACGTATTGTTGGCGATGGCCGCATTCAACGCCGGGACATTGATCGAATTGTAATTGGTGCTGCCGAGGTTATTCTCCGACACGCCGAAAGACGTTTGCCAATCCCAGTCTTCATTCAAACTTCCTTTCAAGCCGCCGGTGAGACGGGTCGTATAGGAATTGTTTTGATAATACTGGTTACCGACCGACTGGAATTCATAAAAAATGTCTTGGGTTCCGTCGGGATTGGCAAGCGGCCCACCGAGGTTGCTCGAATTACCTACAGGCAGCGTATTGCCGACCGGGGATACGGCGCCGGTGGCGCCGTTATAGGCAACCGAGGTGCCACTGAGGGCAGCGGCGCCGCCCATCAAGGCCTTGGTTTTTACGGCGGAAACGAAGAAATCACCGAACGCCGTCAGAGAGCTATTGATTTTCAACTGGCCGTTGACCACGATATTGGCGCGGTCCGTGCCTGGAATCAGGCTGGCCAGATTGGCGCCGTTATACGAGCAGGTCGTGCCGCTAAGCCCGGCGGTTTGATACGTCGATGCATCGATGACTTGACCCGGATAGCCATTCTGGCCGCATGTCGGCATGGCCAGCGCGCTGCTCGGATTGCTGTTCTGCGTGTAATAGTTGGCGGTGTTCCAGCCGAATGCGCCGCCTGGGTAGGCGCTGGTATTTTGCGAGGCGGTCAATCCGCGCTGCGATGCCAGCAAGTCGTCGCGATGGAATACGCTGGCTGCAAGCATGACATTGTAGCCGTCCGATTGCAGATTGCCGAACCCTGCGGTGACGGAGGACTGGTAAGTCTTGGCACTGTTGCCTTGCGCGGAGCCATACTGGCCATCGACTTCTACGCCATGATAGTCCTTCTTCAGAACGATATTGACCACACCTGCCACGGCGTCGGAGCCGTAGATCGACGAGGCACCGTCCTTCAGGATGTCGATATGATCCACCGCGTTCAACGGTATCGTGTTCAGATCGACGAAGGTCTCTTCAAGGTTTTGCGCAAAGCCATAGTTGGTGATGCGCTGGCCGTTCAGCAGTACCAGCGTGTACTTCGGGTTCAGGCCGCGCAAGGTGATGGCGCTGGAACCTGGCGAGAAGCTGTTGGTATCCTGCTCGGTGAAGCTGGCAAGGTTGGACGACAGGGTGCGCAAGTAATCCGCGACAGTTGTTTGACCGCTCTCGTGGATCTCTTTGGCGGTGATGGTTTGGACGTTGTCCGCGGTTTCCTTGTCGGTACGTTTGATGTTGGAACCGGTGATTTCGACACGTTGCACGCCTTGTTCGGTGTCGGCTTGCTGTGCTTGTGCGGGGGATGCTGCGATGGCAACCAACGATCCGCTGGCGATGATCTGCGCAACGAAAAGCGGTATGCGTCGTAATGGAAACGACATTCCTACTCTCCTTGGGTTGAATTGAACTATTTATTTGTTTTATTCATCACCCCTGTACTCCGCCAGGGAGCCGGAAGCCGCAAAATGGAAACATGCCATTCCCCTGTCATGACTACCGGCTCTCTAATGTGATCATTTCGACACGCGAGCAGTCAATCTAATTAAGGCTTGCAAGCAAAATGGTTGCACAATTACAACGGCCCGGTGGCAGTCCAGTGCCTTTGCGCAATCCTGCGAAAGCGCATTCCAGTTGGAAATGGGCATAATTGAAGCCTTTCCAGTTCCATTCGATTCATCGACCGCATTCATGAAACTCGCAACCCTGAAAGACGGCACGCGCGACGGCCAACTGGCTGTCGTGGCGCGCGATTTGAAAACCTGTGTGTTGGCCGACGGCATTGCCCCGACGCTACAAAGGGCGCTCGACGACTGGAACTTCATTGCGCCGCAGTTGCTTGACCTGTACGAAGACCTCAACGCCGGCCGCGCGCTGCGCAGTTTCGATTTCGACCCCAAGCGCTGCATGGCGCCGCTGCCGCGCGCTTTCCAATGGGCTGACGGCTCGGCCTACGTCAATCACGTCGAGCTGGTGCGCAAGGCGCGCAACGCCGAGATGCCCGCGAGCTTCTGGACCGACCCGCTGATGTATCAGGGCGGTGCGGACGACTTCATCGGCCCGACCGACGATATCGTGCTCGGCTCGGAAGAATGGGGCATCGACTTTGAAGGCGAGGTAGCCGTCATCACCGATGACGTGCCGATGCAGGTCTCGCCCGCACAGGCGTTATCGCAGGTCAAGCTGCTGATGCTGGCCAACGACGTGTCGCTGCGCAACCTGATTCCGCCCGAGCTGGCCAAGGGCTTCGGCTTCTTCCAGTCCAAGCCCGCTTCGAGTTTTTCCCCGGTCGCCGTGACGCCCGACGAGCTGGGCGCCGCCTGGCAGGACGGCAAGGTGCACTTACCCTTGCGCGCCACCTGGAACAGTGTGCTGGTGGGTCAACCCAATGCGGGCGTGGACATGGTGTTCAACTTCGGGCAACTGATCGCGCACCTGTGCAAGACGCGCAACGCGCGCGCCGGATCGATCATCGGCTCGGGTACAGTGTCGAACAAGGAGGGCAACAAGGGGTATACCTGTATTGCCGAAAAGCGGTGCCTGGAGATGATTGCCGATGGCGAGGCGAAGACGCCGTTTATGAAGTTTGGGGATACGATTCGGCTGGAGATGTTGGATGCCAACGGCAAGTCGATTTTTGGGGCGATTAATCAGGTTGTTGCGCAGCTTGGCGTCAAGAAAGGCGGTTGATTTTCTCTCTCGCTTTTCTTGAATCGTTTTGAATATTTCCCTTTCTCGTGGAAGCCTTCGCCGGTGGGCGGGCGGCGATCCGATGAGGGAGGTTGCGATTTGGCTCGGCTTGTATCGTGGAAAAGAAGGCAGGGTGGGTGCAACCCACCAATGCCTACCGACATTTCTTTAAGCACAGGGGGGTGCACCCGCCCTACGTCAGCTCAAGCTGCCAACCTCGCCTGCGCCCGACACCCATCCATCAAGAAACTCAACCCAATCACCAACACCAACTCACCCTCGGCAGAGCGCGCCGTTCCCGCAATTCCCTGCACGCTCAAGGCCGTCATCGGCTTGATGACCAGATCCGCCGTGCCGTCGACCGAGGCGACCGAGAGGATGTAAGGGCTGGGCACCGCCATCACGATGCCGACTTTCTCGTTATTGGCTTCATAACCGAGTACGGACGAGAGCGACAGCACCGGCAGCGGGCGGCCCTGGTCGCGCATGACCGGGGCGCCGCCGACTTCCTGGAACTCGTCGGGCAATTCCACCACGCGTTCCACCACGGCCATCGGCATGGCCAGGGCGGCGCCTGCGGTGCGCACCATCAGCGTGGGCACGATGGAGAGTTCGATCGGCAGGCGGATCGAGAAGCGCGTGCCGGAGCCGAGTTTGGAGTCGATGCGGATTGCGCCGCGGTGTTTTTCCACGGCCGTTTTCACCACGTCCATGCCGACGCCGCGGCCCGAGACGCTTGAGGCCACTTCCTTGGTCGAGAAACCGGGCAGGAACACGAGCTGGAAGGCTTCGTCGTCGGTCTGAGCGGCGTTTTCGTTGATCAGGCCTTTGGATATCGCCTTGTCGCGCAGTTTCTTCGGATCCATGCCCTTGCCGTCGTCGGACAGTTCGATCATCACGCTGGAAGCTTCCTGCCAGGCCTTCAGGGAAATCACGGCCTTGGACGGCTTGTTGGCAGCGGCGCGGTCGGGCGCTTCCTCGATGCCGTGGTCGAGCGCGTTGCGCAGCATGTGGACCAGCGGATCGTAGAGGCTGTCGACCACCACGCGGTCGACCTCGGTTTCGGCGCCCTCGATGACGAGTTCGACGTCCTTACCCAGTTCCTTGGCCAGCTCGCGCACCAGGCGCGGAAATTTCTGGAACAGCCGGCCCACCGGCTGCATGCGCGTCGAGAGTGTGGCGCGCTGCAATTCGGTGGAGTAGCGCGAGGCGCGGTTCAAGGTTTCGGACAGCGCCGACATCAGGGTTGCGGCGTCGCCTTCGAACTGGAACTGGTTGAGCTTTTCCAGCAGCACGGCGGCCTGGTTGGCGGCTTGCACCGATTCGCCGGCCACTTCGAGCAAGGCGTCGAGCTTGGACGAGTCGACGCGGATGCTGTCTTCCTTGACCGGTGCGTTGACCATGCGCTCGCCTGCTGACGCGGCCTTGGCGGCAGGGGCAGAGGGAGCGCTGGCAGCGGTGGGGGCCGGCGTTGCCAGCTCTTCCTCGATGTCGTCTTCTTCGTCTTCCACGTCCGCATGGGCGGCAGCGGTAGCGACTTGCGCCTGCGGTGGCACCACGGCGTTGAAGTAGGCCACCCAATCGAGATCGGCGGCATCGGTATGCACGCGCACAGGAATGGATTTGGGCTTTGCCTTGGCTTTCGGTTTGGCGGCCGGCTTCGGTGCGGGAGCGGGCGCCTTGGCTGCGCCCTTGCCTTCGATGGCGGCAGTGAGGCTCTTGGCCAGGTGTTCCGGCATGGCCGGCAGCGAGTCAGGCGTGGCGCCGCCCGCCAATTGGTTCAACTGGTCGGCGACAAAGCCGCAGGCTTCCAGTGAGGCTTCGATGGCTTGGGGCGTGACCGGGATCTTGCCCGTCCTTAGTGCGTCGAACAGGTTTTCGGTCAGGTGGCAGGCCGATACCATGGCCGGCAAGTTCATGAAGCCCGCGCCGCCCTTGATGGTGTGGAAGGAGCGGAACAGGGCATTGAGCGCATTCGGGTCGTCGGGATTGCGCTCCAGCGACATCAGGTGCTCTTCCACGTTCGTCGCGAGGTCAAGCGCCTCGACGACGAAATCCTTGAGCATGTCATCCATCAGAACCCCAGGTCGGCAAGAAGGCTATCGACGTCGTCCTGCCCCATCGCATTCGAGGGCACGGACGGTCCCTGCATCAATTCCGCAGGCTGCTTGGCCGCCGCCTGCGCCGCTTCCATGGCGGCGCGCGTCTCGGCCGGCGCGTTGTCGAGCAGCAGCTGGGCCAGTTCTTTTTCCGCCGCTTGCGTGATCGTGACGATCTTCTTGATCAATTGGCCGGTGATGTCCTGGAAGTCCTGCGCCATCATGATTTCGAGCAGGCGCGCCTTCTCGGCGTCGGTGGCGTCGGAAACCGCCGCAGCGAACTGGCGCGAATCGGCCGCCAGCCCCTTGAATTCATCGACGCCCATCTTGCCTTCGAAGAGCTGGCTCCAGCGCGAATCCATGTCCTTGGATTTCTTTTGCAGCAGATCGAGCTCAGGCATGCCGACGTCGACTGCATTCAACACCTTGTTGGCGGCTTGCTCGGTCAGGGAGCCGATGTATTCGAGGCGGTCTTGCGCATCAGTGATCTGGGTGGCGACGGAGGACAGCGACTGGTCGTAGCCAAGCTGGCGCAGCGAATCGTGCAGCATGCGCACGATGCCGCCCAGGCGCTCGAACATGGGCTTGCCCGAATTGTCTTCCCCTTCACCTTCGGCCGCTTCGCCCGTGGAAGCTGCCGGAGCGGCAGCGGGCGCTGCCGCCGGGGCGCTTGCTTCATCCTTCCTCTCCGCAGATACCTGGTCGAACAATGCTTCTAAATCGTCTGCGTCATCGGTCATGGTGAATCCTTACGATTTGTTTGGTGCCGAATGCAAAATCTGCCACTCAACGCGCGAGGCGTCAATGCGATGGCGCATTAACCCTGTTTATTCCAAGCAATAATACCTAGATTTACGGGGAGCGCAACGGTATTCGCTGCCAGCAATGCCGTCGTTGCAACGGCGCGACGTGAAGGTGAACGATGGTTAAATGGGGTTGACGCTCTAGGCTTGGTCTGCGGCAACTCGCGCCGGCGTAGCGGGGTCAGTCCTTGAGCGGTTTGCAGCCGGCCAGCGCCTGGTCGACCAGCTTTTCGCCATATGCCTCGTCGAGCGGCGCGGTGCGCATCAAGAGGCGATAGTAGATCGCGCCGACGATCGCGTCCAGCGCCAGCTCCGCATCGAGAAGCGCAGTGAATTCTCCCTCGGCCTTGCCGCGTTCGAGGTCGGCCATCGCCGCTGCGCGTCGCATACGGATGTGGCGTTCATGAAGTTCGTGCAGCAGAGTCGGATCGCTTTGCCCCTCGGCGATCAGTTCGGCCATGACCTTGCCGAATTGCCCGTTCAAGGCAACGATCAGGCGCCGTATGCGGGTGCGCAGACTGGCTTCGGCGCTGACGGCCGCCGGCATTTCGGGCTGGTCGGCCAGGCGCTCGTGGAACATGGCGAAGATCAAGGCGGCTTTCGACGGCCACCACTTGTAGAGCGTCGGCTTGCCTACGCCGGCCCTTTTTGCCACGGCTTCCATCGTCAAATCGCGCACCGAGCGTTCTTGCAACAAGGCGTACACCGCATCCATGATGGCGTCGTGCGAGGTGGCGCTTTCGCTGCGCGGACGGCCGCTTGGCCGGGGTTTATTTTCTGACATCTTTGGGGAATTATCTGAACGTTACGTAAACGATATTGACATTCATCGTGTTTGCGGTCAATATTTACGTTACGTACAGTAAATTAAATATGCATTGACCCCATAAATCTCAAACGACCCTTGAAAAGGATGCAAAATGAATGCAATTCACGATAATTCGACGAAAACCCAAGCTTCCTGGCTTGAAACGCGCGCGGCAACCGCCGCCGACCTGGCAGCAATGGCTGCCCTGCGCCCCATTGCCTTGCCGAACAAAGGCTTCCTGCGCGGCGCCGCCGCGAGACCGGCATTCGAAGCCGTCTTGGCGCGCACCGCCACCGCACCGGGTGTGAGCTTCCGCGAGGACACGGTGGGCGGCGTGCCGGGCTGGTGGTGCGAGCCGGAAAATGCACGCGCAAGCGCCGTGCTGCTGCATATTCATGGCGGCTGGTTCAGTTGCGGCAGTGCCGCCGGCTATCGGCCGCTGGTGAGTCATCTCGCCCTGGCGGCGGGCCTGCGCGCTTTCATTCCCGATTATCGCCTTGCGCCGGAGCATCCGTTCCCCGCCGCCTTGCAGGATGTGGAGCGCTGCTACCTTGGCCTCTTGGAACAACAAGCCGGGCCGGTAGTGCTCTGCGGCGATTCGGCGGGCGGCAATCTGGCATTGTCGTTCCTCGCCATGCTCGCCCGGCGCGTGGATCTGTCAAAACCGGCATGTGCCATCGCGCTATCGCCTGTGACGGACCTGACGCAAAGCGGCGCGAGTTGGTACAGCCGTGCCGAAGCCGATCCTTATTTTATGTTCGACCAGGGGACGGAATTGATTGCGGCCTACCTCAGCGGCCACGGTGCAGCCGATCCGCAAGCTTCGCCCTTGTTCGCCGCGCTGCAAAGCTTGCCGCCGGTGCTCATTCACGTCGGTGACGAAGAAGTCTTGCTGGACGATGCGATTCGCTTTGGCGAGCGCGCGGCTGCCGCCGGCGTCGATGTGCGCGTCGAGGTTTGGGAAGGCATGCCGCACGGGTTTGTGGGCGGGGTCGGGCGGTTTGATGCTGCCGGAGCTGCGCTTGCCGCGATTGGCGAATTCGTTGTTGGAGAGCTTGGGGTGGTGTGAGGGCGATTGGGGCTGGCGTGTGCTGGGTGATGCTGTGCTCAATCAACCTCCAGACCAAGCCAATGTAGCGGACAGGTCACCCCTCGCCCGCAGGCGGGAGAGGGGCAGGGGCGGGGCGGGCGGCGGGCCGATGAGGGGCGTCGCAATTTGACTAACTTCACTAAGACAACTCTAAGCATTAAGAGACGCTAACAAAAAGAGCTTGGCGTTGTTGCTACTCCTTGCCGTACAACTGTACTGTCTTCGTCGTAGCGCCTAGCCAATCTCATTTTGTTAGCGCCTCTAAGTGGAAGATGTCGCTTTTGCTGAGCCAAATCGCCACCTCCCTCGCCCCTGCCCCTCTCCCGCCCGCGGGCGAGGGGTTCCAAGCTTCTGTATGCCCTCGTGGGCAATGATCGATGCGAGCGAGGGCAGTTCGCGTAAGGAGTGCTAAATCGGTTGCGTGAATTTACGCCGCCCGCGCCTTTGAAACCGTGACCGCATTCGCCCGCCGCTGCAACACAAAGATCGGCTGCGCCCACTGCGTATCCTTTTTCTTCTTGCTCGTGATCAGCGTCAATTCCGACGGGTCGTACACGTCGGTATTGTGCGTCAGGGGCGTCGTCATCAGGTATTGCGCCTCGGTGTTCTTGAGGAACTCGCCCACGAGCTGAATGTTGCGGATGTCCAGGTGGGCGAACGGTTCGTCAATGAAGACGAAGCCGCCGCTGCCGTCTTCCGACTTGAGCAAGCCCACGAGCAAAATCAGGGATTTCATCACCTGTTGCCCGCCCGAGGCTTCGCCGTCGTTCAAGCCGATCGGGCCTTTGCCGTCGAACTTGAAGCGCACGTGCAGGCCCGCTTGCGAGAGCAGCAGGTCGTCGTTTTCCAGCCGCACCGGGTCGGCATTGACTTCGATGCCGGCCAGCTCGCCCAATTCGCGGATGTTGCGCGTATACGCCTTGACGGTGTAGCGCAGCCGTTCGATGTAAGCGCCGCGCGCATTGGCCGTGGCCTCGATGGCGCGGTTGTTTTGATAGCGCCGCTCTTCGGTTTCGCTCTGGCGCATCGTCAACTGGTTGTGCAGGCGCACGTGCTGGTCGACCACGGTGGCGTCGGTTTCCCAGTCGTCGCGTTCCAGGTCGTGCAGCAGGCTCTTGATGCGCAGGTCAACCTGATGCGCGTTCTGGTGTTCGGCCACCAGTTCCCCGCCGCGCGCGGGTCTGCGCCAGCCGTAGGGCAGGGCGCGCCAGGTGTGGCGCATTTCGACCAGCGATTTGGCGTGGCCGCCGCGTTCGTCGCGTTGCTTGCGCTCTGTGGCGCGCAGCGAGCTTTCGGCATCGCTCAAGTTGTTCTTTGCGCCATGCCAGGAGGCGTCGGCACGCGTGCGCGTCTCAGTCGCACTCTTCAATAGCGGATACAGTTCGCCCAGGCGCGTGCCCACTTCCAGGCGCTCGGCCTTCAGGGGCACCGATACGCGCTCGGCCTCGCTGAATTCTTCGTGCCGCGCCATCAATTCCTTGGCTGCGTCGACGCCGGCCAGGCGCGCCTTCAAGCCGCTGACCTCACCGGCCAGCTTGCCGATCCTCAGCGTCAGTTGATCTTCCTCCGCTTCCATCGAAGGCAAGCCGCGCTGCAGGGCCGCCAGGCGCTGCGAACGCCCGGCCTGGCCGAAGCGGTAACGGGCAACTTCCACGTGCAGCGAACGTCCGCCGCGCCGCTCGCGGTGGAAGGCTTCGGGCGTGATCCATTCGTCATGGTCACCCTGCATGCCATCCTCTACCGAATCGACCAGGCGGATGCGCGCCAGTTGATCAATCAGCCAGGCCGGGGCGGGCGCGTCGAAGCGCACCACGGAGAGCAGCGAATTCTTTTCCGCCTTCGGCGCCGTGACCCGATCCGCCACGATGAAGTGGCCATAGCGCTCCTTTTCGCCGACGCGATAGGCGGCAGCGGCATCCTTCGCCTTGTCGAGCAGGATCACGAAGGCCGAGCTGCGCAGCACGCCTTCGACGGCAGCCTGCCAGCGCGCATCGGTCACTTCCACGATATCGGGCAGCATGACGTGGGAAATGCCGGCGTCTTCCAGCGCGCGACGCATGGCGCGCACGTTCTCCGGATCGGGCAGCGTGGTCTTGCCTTGCAGCGCATCGATGGCCTGCTTGTCGGTCGCGATGCGGGCCGAGATGCGGTCGCGTTCCTGGCGCAAGGCCGCCAGATCGATTTCGTTCTTCTCCAGCGCCGCCGTCACTTCGCCGATGTCGGCGCCCGATTCGTCGGCCAGCTTTTGCAGGCGCTGCTTTTGCTCAAGCAGGCTTTCCTTGGGTTTGAGCTTGCCGTTGATCTCTTGCAGCCTGGCCTCTAACGTGGTCTTTTCCGCTTCCAGTGCAGCTTCGTTCTGCTGCGCCGCAGTCAGCGTGGCAGCGCGCTGGGCCAGATCGGCGCGCTTGTCGGAGAGTTGCGCATCCTGTGCCTTGAGCGAGGTGCGCGCATCGCGCAAATTCTGGCCCACGCGGGCGGCACGTTCGCGTGCTTCGTGGTATTCCAGCGTCGGCAGGATTTCTTCCTGCAAGTCCTGCTTTTCCTTGTTCAGACCTTCCCAGCGGTGGTAGTTCGCCACGCGCAGGCGCAAACCTTCGAGATTGGTTTTCGAGGCTTCGAGTTCCGCTTCAAAGCGCTGCAATTCGCTTTCGGTGTCGCGCTGGTGGCGCTTGGCTTCGTCGTAGGCGTCCAGCACTTCCTTGTCGCCGAACACCTGGAACACCAGGTCGAGCAACTGGCGTGGCGCGTATTCGCACAGCTTGTCGGTTTCGCCCTGCTCCAGCGCCAGCACCTTGGCCATCGCCGGTGAGAGGCCGGCATTGGCCAGGCGCTTGCGGTAGGTTTCCACGCCGAGCCAGTCGGCGGCGTCGGCCACGTCTTCGATCTCGACACAGCCGCCGCGCATCAGGTATTGGCGCTTCCAGTCGCCGCCGTTCTTCTGGATCTGGCAAAACAGCGTGACTTCATCGTCGCTGAAAAAGCCCGAGGAACGGAAGGGGCGGTTGGAGAGCTGCTGGCCCATCGGCTTGTTGTCCACCACCGCACGGATCCACGCCGTCTGCTGGCCCGAGTGGCGCGCATAGTGCTTGTAGGTGCGGCCCATCGAGCAATCGAGGCCGAACAGCGTGCGCAAGGCGTCCAGCAGCGTGGTCTTGCCCGAACCGTTTTGCCCGGCGATGGTGATGATCTTGGCATCGAGCGGGATATTCTTGATGCGTTGCCAGTAGTCCCAATGGACCATTTCCAGGGATTTGATGTGAAACATGGGCTTATTCCAAACTTGTGTTGGTGTCTTCGGCTACGGCGGCAGCGGGCGCTTGTTCTACTGATTCTTCTACTGCTTCATCCGCAGCTTCATTCACAGCTTCATTCACGGCTTCTTCAGTCGGTTCGTCCTCGGTCTTCGGCACCGCCTTGAGCGGGAACGGCTTGCCGAACACGTCAGCCAGCGCGCCGTTGATGATGCGTTCCTTCAAGACGTCGGTATCCATCATCAGATCGAGCAGCGGGCCTTCGGCGATGGTATCGCCCTTGCGCTCGATGAAGCCGAGCTTGGCGAGCTGGCCCAGGTTCATGTCCATGCGCGTTTTCTTGCCCAGCTTGTCGCCGAAGTCGGCCAACAGGGCGCGGTAGGAAATGCCGAGCGACACGTCTTCCGAACGCGGCAGCGGCTTGTCCTTGCCGAACATATCGTTCTGGTCATCCTGCGCCAGTTGATGCGCTTCCTGGCGCTCGCGCTTGGGCAAGATGATCAGCGACCACAGCACCACCAGCAAGGCCACGCCATCGCGCGCCAGGCCGAAATTATTGTTCTGCCACACTTCGCGCGCGCCGAAAATCTTCGGCTCCACTTCGCGCATCAAGGCCAGCGTCACGTGGTCGGCATAGACGTTATCGACAAACTTCATGCCGACAGCGGCCAGCCGCGCATCGATATCGCTGCGGAACTGCTCGTCGGACAGCGCGCGGCGCACCAGCTTGTCTTCGCGGCGCAGCGTCTGGTGCGTCAGGAGGCGCGCGATCAGGATTTGGGTGTCGTCGTTCATGCTTGTTCCTGCTTTTCGGTATTCTTTGCTGCTGGTGTCAACGTGGCCCGCGTGATCGCCGCCACGTGCGGATCGTCCAGCTTGGTCATCTCGTCATGCGTATCGAATTCGATGGGCAAGCGCGCCAGCTTGGCCGTGGCACCCTGCAAGGCCGATTCGCTCGGGTCGCCCAAGAGCGGCAACAGCGAGGCGCGGTAAGATGCCACCGCAAAGCTGGCCGGCAGCAGCGCATGCTCGACCGGCGCGGCGGCGTCGCCATCGCCGGGCTTGAAGCTGGCCAGGCGGTCCAGCCAGTCGTCCAGCTCCAGCATCATGGCGCTGGTTTCTTCTTCCGCATGCGGCGCGTCCTGCCCGCTGGGCAAGAGGTCGGCGATGCTCGGCTTGGGCGGCGAGAGCAATTCAGACTCGGCCACGTCGATCATCTCGGCCGGTGTGATGAACAGCGGCGTGACCGGGCGCGCCAGCGCGCCGAAGGCCAGCGCGCTGATGTCGTCCAGTTGCAGCAGCCAGGTCTTGATGTCGGTGGTGGACAAGCCAGACTGCCCCAGGTGCACGCGCTGGCGTTCGATCTGGTTCAAGGCGCGCGAAAACATGCCCTGCATATTCAACAAGGCGCTCTGTGCCCGGCCGATGGCTTGCGCGGCGCGGTGCGTGGCGCTGTCGGCATTCGGGTCGGTGGTGATCGAATGGATGATGTGCGAACCCTTTTCCACCCAGTCGCAAGCCATGTGCCACTTCGCTTGCGAAGCGCGCAGGCGGAATTCCGAACCCGAGGCAATCGCATCGCGGAATTCCTCGGTCAACTCGACCAGGCGGCCCAACAGATGCTGCAACTGCTCCGCCGTGATGCCGCCCACGGCTTGCGCGCCGGCCACCTGCGAGAGCAAAAAGCCCATCTCGACGTCATCGTCGTTCTGGTTCAACAGCAACAGGCTATCGAGTGCGGCCAGCACGTTGCGCGCCGTGGCCGTCACGCGGTAGACGCCCTGGCCCTGGTCCCACATCAGCAACTGGTGCGAACGCAGGCGCGAGAGCACCGTTTCCAGGCTGTCCGGGTCCATGTAGGCCAGCTTGAAATTGATGTCCGAACGCGACCAGGTCGGCATGTTCGGGTCGGAAGCCAGCTCGCGCAAGACCAGCAAGCGCACCAGCACGCCATCGAACCCACCGTGGAACAGCGCGGTGAAGGCGGAAATCGTCGGCTGCGAGCGCTTCAAACGGAAAACCGCCTCGATGTCGTCGGGGGAGACACCGGGTTTGAAGTAGGCTTGCAGGGAATCGTCGTGCTCGTCGGAAGCGGAGATACTGATGGAATTCGTATTATTCTGCATCCCGCTATTGTAAGGCAGGGCGGGAAGCTTGCCCTCCGAAAAGGCCCCTGAAGCGGGTAGATTGCGCCGGGCGTCGCACGCTGAGCGCAGCGAAGCCCAACATCGGCATTGAAATAATCGCATCAGGCGATTGCGGAGCCACCGCGTAGTTGGGCTTCGCTGCGCCCGGCGCAACCTACCAATTCATGCAATTGCGACCGCCTTTGCATGAAAATCGACTACCGTTCATGAAAATTGCCAGCTTTTCGGAATTCTTGCGGCGCAGCAAACGGCAGCGCATCCAAGCAATATATTGCCTTTTGGTATTTGACATGCAGTAATGACATCAGCATGATGTGACTTGGTGCTTATCGCTAATTGGGACCTCTAAAATCGTAGCGAGCGGGCCAAGGTCGAGCCGAGAAGCGCAACCGTACGGCTGTACGGTGAGCATCACAGGCCCGAGATTGGCCCGCGCAGTAGATTTTAGAGGTTCCCAAAGCAATTCTTTCCAAAAAGGAATCATCATGCCCGTGATCGTGGTCGCCAACCCCAAGGGAGGAGTCGGAAAAAGCACGCTTGCCACCAACCTGGCGGGCTACCTGACCTACCAGGGCCATAACGTCATGCTGGGCGACGTGGACGTGCAGCAATCGTCGCGCTCCTGGCTGGACCTGCGCCCCGCCACCCTGCCGCCCATCCAATCCTGGGAAATCGTCGACGGCCACATCGGCAAGCCGCCCAAGGGCACCACCCACATGGTGCTCGACACCCCCGCCGGCCTGCACGGCGGCAAGTTCGAAAAGGTGATGAAGCTGGCCGACAAAGTCATCGTCCCGCTCGGCGCCTCCATGTTCGACATCATGGCCACCCAAGCCTTCCTGCAAGAACTCAAGGAGTTCAAGGGCAAGTTCGACATCGGCGTGGTCGGCATGCGCATCAACACCCGCACGCGCGCGGCGGAACAACTGACGCACTATGTCAACGGCCTCGGCCTGCCGGTGCTGGGGTTCATACGCGATACGCAGAATTATGTGCAACTGGCGGCGCAGGGGGCGACGATTTGGGATGCGGCGCCGTCGAGGGTGGAGAAGGATTTGGAGCAGTGGGGGGAGTTGGTGGGGTGGGTGGGGAAGTAGGTTGGTCAAATTCAGTTAGTTAAATCGATCCATTTCCAATAAATCAAACTGATATTTTCAATTGACCTCAAAATATGACAATTTTTATCTCAAACCTAGCACTGGCGGGATTTCGAAGTTTTGGAGAGAAAATTCAGTATTTTGAACGATTTTCGAAAATCAACCTTTTCATTGGTCGAAATAACACAGGAAAGTCAAACGTACTTCGATTTCTCAAGGAGTGGTATAACCAAAACGAAAGGACTGAGGCTCTTTCTAAAGATCCCGCTCTTAGGCACCGCTCCGCGAATCAATCCAATCAATCGATAGCCATTATTATGGGGCTGCGTCTAGATGATGAAGAGAGTAAGTTTGATCAAGATTACGTTGAAAATCATCTACTACTGAAAGGTGATAATGCGATTTTTAGGAACGATCATGCAATGAAGGTATTGCAAGACATACTTGCCGAACGCCGCAGATTGGATGGCGAAAAATCGCCTTGGATTTTTTTGGATTCCGAAGGCAAGCTTGCTGAACAAGATGTTTGGATTCAGTCAATCAAAGTAATACCTCACGACGCGTTGGCGTTGCTTGCGCGATCGCTAAACAGGAACGTGGGGTCTGGCGATGCCTTAGCGACAATCCTTCGAACATTCGTGCCACGTCCTCCCCAAATTAGCCCCGCACAGATCGACATAATTCCCGCCATTCGAAAAATCGGAGAAAGAGGAATTGCTTCAGATGAATTTGATGGGACGGGTATTATTGAAAAGCTAGTATCACTGCAACACCCGGAACCGTTTCAGGAAGAAGACAAGAAACGATTTGAGGAAATAAACAACTTCCTGCGAATCGTCACAGACGATCAAACCGCGCACATTGAAGTGCCAAACACCCGAAGTACATTAATTGTCAACATGGGCGGCAAAAGGCTCCCAATTGAATGCCTAGGAACCGGAATCCACGAAGTAGAGCTCATTCCATAAATAGGGTCTGTTAACTTTTTCCGCCATGTGTTAACTTTTACGCATGGCTAGAAAAGACGAACTTACCGATGAACAATGGGCGATCCTGGAGCCTTTGATCCCGGAACCGGAGCGGCGAGCCGACGGCAAAGGCCGGCCACCCGTCCACGACAACCGATCCGTGATGAACGGCATCTTATGGGTGCTGCGAACTGGGGCAGCCTGGAACGATCTACCGGATCGATATCCGTCTTCGACTACCTGCTTCAGACGCTTTTCAGTCTGGGTAGGCGATGGCGTGATGCGAAAGATCCTGGAAGCGCTGGCGCAGGATCTGGAAGAGCGCGGCGGCATCGATCTGGCGGAATGCTTTATAGACGGCACCTTCGTAGTGGCGAAAAAGGGGGCTCCAAAGTGGGAAAGACCAAGCGGGGCAAAGGTACGAAGCTCATGGTTATTGCAGACGCTAATGGTCTTCCTGTCGCCGTGCACACGGCTTCTGCTAGCCCACATGAAGTCACCCTTGTCGAAGCTACGCTCGATGAAACCCTCACGCTGGGACGACCCCGACGACTTATCGGGGATCGTGCCTACGACAGTGATCCGCTCGATCAAAGGCTGGCACAAGACGGTATTGACATGATTTCGCCGCACCGGCGCGGCCGCAAGCGGCCGGCCACCCAGGATGGCCGGAAGCTGCGATGCTACAGCCGGCGTTGGAAGATCGAACGCACCTTCGCATGGCTCAACAAATACCGCCGCGTCTTGACCCGTTGGGATCACAATCATCACCATTTCACCGGATTCGTTCATCTTGCTTGCGCTATGATTTTGCTGCGACGGCATTTATGGAATGAGTTCTAATCATCCTCGCCGCTGCCGCTACTGTGCTCACGAAGCAAGTATTGTGTATTGAGGAACCAGAGCTTCATCTGAATCCAGTGCTGCAAAAGAAGCTCATGCGCTACTTGGTGGAGCACACAACAAACCAATATTTCATCAGTACCCATTCTGCGGCTCTAATGGACACGCCGGAGGCCGAGATATATCACATTACGCTACAAGACGGACAGTCAATGGTTGATCGGGTCACCTCCGACTCCGGGCGCGCCAACGTCTGCGAAGACTTAGGCTATCACCCCTCAGATTTGATGCAAGCAAATTCGATTGTTTGGGTGGAGGGGCCGTCCGACCGTTACTACATCAATCACTGGATTAAAGGAGTGGGGCCGGAATTGATCGAGGGAATACATTACGTAATCATGTTTTATGGTGGGAGACTTGCATCCCATCTTTCCTTCCAAGCTACAGACGGTGAAGTCAAAGAGTTTATTTCTTTGAGAAGGCTAAATAACAGGGCGGTCATGATCCTTGATAGCGACCGGACGGAGGAAGTGGCCCCTATCAATTCCACAAAACTTCGATTGCAAAGAGAGTTCGATAATGGCCCCGGGCACGCCTGGATAACAGCAGGGCGAGAAATTGAGAACTATGTTCCGATGAATCAGATAGATGCCGCGATTGCGGCTGAATGCAAATCAGCAGCACGTACCGGGAAAACTGGTAAGTTCGATAAAATATTGGAACTTAAGAAAGTCGATGGAGAAAATTTCCCACCACCAAAAGTCGAAATTGCGAAGTTCGTCACCTCAAAGTATCCGCCAGATTATAGTATATACGATTTAAGGGAGCGCGTAGAGAGGCTGGTTGAGTTCATCCGAACGTCCAATCCGAAGGTTCAAGTGTAACGGGAGGCCAGTAAGTGGAGCGCAAATGCTATTGCGCCGCATATGACTGATGTCATGCCTAATCTAAAAATTCTATGAACGCGGTAAGGCGCACTGACTAGGGCGCCATTATAAAACTCATTGCACCCTAAAGTTCTTGCCCCAAATTCTAAAATGACAAAGAACAACATCAATCCTTACGCTCCACCAAATCCGCTCGATCCGGGCAAACAATTTGCGCCAAAAGAAGCAGGCGATCGGCGCGATCGGCCCAAAGTGGGTGTCGGCGCGGTGCTCTGGTGGTGTTACTTCGCAATCTGCTGCTGGGTCTTTTACTCGCATGCGACGAAGTTGATCGCGTTCGTGCATACCTATTCTATCTCTTGGGTGCTGAAGCCTATTGGTTTTCAGGTTCAATTGGAGATGCTTGGGTTGGTCGGACTGCTCTGCTATTTGCGCAAGGTCCCGTTGTTACATCCCTTTTTTTGGGGGTTATTATTTTTTGCGGAGCTTGGATTCACTGCCTATTATTTGATCATCTTTGCCAAGAGCGTCGCAGGGCTTGAAGGCGGGTTTGAAAGCATCGTTTGGACGCGACAGCTTATCTTGCTCGTCGCTTTTCTGTTCTCTCCTCTGCCGCGATGCTACGCACTGTGGCGCTATTCTTCCCCGTCGTCGCCAATCTGGAGCAGGCCGCGTATTCAGTGGCGGCAACTGGCACAGCGCCTTGGCGAGATAATTGCAAATATGCGACGGGCTTGAATTCGATGAATGAACGAGGTAAGGCGTACTTAGTATGGCGCCATTAGCGCTGTGTAATGCGCCGCATGCCGCCGTCGTGCGCCAAGTTCGCAAGTCATGGTCACATACAGTGCAATAAATAAGGCCCGTTGCACCCTACGGTTCTGGATAAATTCAGGGATAAGACAATGAAACACACCATACGAATCCTGCTCAGTCTGCTTTTGGCGATGTCCGGCGCGGCATCGGCCTGCGATTATCAGCAGGACTTCGACGAATCGGGCGCGGCCCTGCAAGTGTTGCAGCCGACGTTTACTTTGGGAAGCGGCGACTCCGCCCCTGAGAGCAAGGCCTTGATGGCCACTGTGCTCGGTGAACTCAAGAACACCTCGAAGTCCTGCATCGAGAACATCATCGTTGAAGTCAAGTTCTTTGACGCGCAGAACAAACTGGTCGATGCCAATACGGAACCCGTGCCAGGCGTTGAAGTTCTTCCTGGGCAGGAAGTTGCTTTCCGCACGGTTGTTTTTGCCACGCGACCGAAGGAATTCTATTCTTCGATGACTGCGCGTGTCGTCGCGGCCGAGCAGAGAATAACGAAGAAACCGAGGCCTGTAGAACCGGAACGTTCCTGGCTGGCGGAGCTTTTTGTCAGTTGGTGCCCAATGCTGCTATTGATTGGTGTCTGGGTGTTCTTTATCTTTCGAATGAACAATAGCAAGAAATCCCCGCAGGCGAAATCACAAGCCTTGGTTGCTGATCAAAACGCCATCTTGCGCGAGCAGCTAAAGGCATTGGAAAAAATCGCGGCATCGCTGGAGGCTGGGCGATCGGAGTGACTCCCCTGGAATTGCTATCTTTCTGCGGTGCGAAGAACGGGTGAAGGGGGCGTATCCGGGGGCGACCCTATTAAACGCTGTAAGGCGCACCAGGTAGGGCGTCATTAACGCGGTAAGGTGCGTCGGGAAAGGTGCCAATAGCAGCGTAACGCGCTGTACGTCTTCAAATCCCGGCCCATATTGATTTACAATGCCGGAACCGCAGAATTCGGGATTTCTCAACATGAGTTGATCTTTCCCATTCCGCGCCAACCCACCCCAATCACCAGACGACAAGGACGCCAGTTGAGAATCCATTCATTCGCCATGTTTGCCGCTGCATTGTTGCTTTCCGCCTGTGGCGGCGGTGGCGGCGGCGGTTCCGGTTCGCAATCGGCTTCGTACACGTTCGTCGAGCCGTCACAGGGACAGTCGCAAACTTATGCCTATACCCTTACCAACTTCGATGACACTTCCGCCGGCTACAATTACACCAGCGTCATCGATCAAGTGAACGCGGACGGCTCGTATCTCATGACGTGGGTGCCGCATCAGAGCAGTTACACCCTGGACGGAACCAAATTCGGCCTGTCCACCGAAACTGATACGTATGACAATAAAGGGCAGTATATCGAGTACGCCGACGGTGCCAGCGCCATCAACAGCGACTTCTATTGCTATTATTCATATGCCAACGGCGGGCAGCCGGCTTCGCTGTCTCCGGGGCAGAGCTGGGTCAATACCGTCAGTTATCATTGCACGGGATCGTCTATTGTCAACACAGAGCCATCAACCACGGTAACGTTCGTTGGAATCGAGTCGGTTACCGTGCCGGCCGGCACGTTCAGCGCCTACAAGTTTCAATATGTCCAGACGTCGCAAGGCAGCCAGGCCGGCACCAGCTCCACATCGACCTCTACGACATGGTACGACACGTCTTCAACGAGTACGCGAATTGTTAAGTCCACTACGCTTACGACCGTCAGCGGCTATACGCCGGCTCCGACGGGGCAAAAGTCGTTTGATATGGAACTGGCAAGCTACCATTAACTGCCGGCCCAAGTGACTGCGCGCGGGATCAGGCTCGATACATTTGTTGCGTCGAGCCTGATCCCATTGACGGTGCGCGGGGCGTTCTTGCCCAGCGCGTTCAATCGTCCAGATCAAAATCCCAAGGCGGCGTCAGGCCGGTGAAGTCGCCGATGACTTTGGCGTCGTATGGCCCGTTCAATTGATTGAAGCCGTTGCCGGGGGCGTTCAATGCGCCTTGCTGGAATACGATCTGTTGCGCATGGTTGACTTCGATCACGCGCTGGTTGAATTGGTCGCTGATCAGGGTATTGCCGTTGCGTAGGCGCACGGCGCGGGTCGGCTGGGGTGCGGTGTTGCTGCCGGCCTGCGTGTTGGTGGCGTATTGCCAGACGATGTTGTCGGTCGGATCGACTTCGACGATGCGGTTGTTGCCGGCGTCGGTGATGAGGGTATTGCCGTTGGGCAGGCGGCTGGCGAAGGCGACGCCGTTCAATGTGCCGCCGGCGGTGAATTGCTTGACGATCTGCATGCCGAGGTTGACTTCGATGGCGCGGTTGTTGGCTTCGTCGGCGATGAGGATATTCCCGTTTTCCAGTTGTTCGGCGCTGTTGGGGTTATTCAATTGGTTCGGGCCGGTGCCGCTGGTGCCGGTTGTGCCGTATTGCCAGATCAGGCGCTTGTGGCGGTCGACCACGATCACGCGCTGGTTGCCCTGGTCGGCGATGATGACGAACATGCCGCGGCGGTTCTGGAATTCCGGCAGCACGGCGGCTTGCACCGGGGTGTTCAATTGGTCCATGCCGGAACCGGCCACGCCGGCCTGGCCGTATTGCCAGACTATCGTGCCTTTGCGGTCGACGAGGAATACGCGGTTGTCGGCACAGCCGGTGGTGGGCGTCGAGCATCCGGGTAGCGGCGGCGATGCGGCAGGTGTGCCGGTGCCGGAGATCAGCGTGAGCGAGCCGATGCGCTCGGCATCGTTGACGCCGACGACGCTGTGCGGCCCGGGCTGGTCTGAGCCGTTGCCGAATTGCCAGAGGATTTTGTGCGTGACGGGATCGACTTCGATCACCCGGTTGTTGAACTGGTCGGCAATCAATATGTGGCGGTGGTAGCCGAATTCGCCGCCGTCGGCCACGGCCAGCGGCGCGGCCATGGGGAGCAGGCAGATCAGGGCCGCGCCCAGGATATTTCTTGTTGCGGAACAAGGTCTTGACTCTTGACGATCGATACGTGGCGACATTGCGTTCTCCTCGTGCGTAGACATCCCCTATCGGCAAGGCCACGCCCGAACCGCTTGGGCCGGACAGGGCGATAAAACTGCACAGGTTTGCTGCCTACTCTCCCTGAACCTGGGCGGCATGTGGTGATGCTTGGCGCGGGGCGGTGGCGCAAGCCAGGAATGATTTTCAAGTGTCGCGTTGCCGGTTCTTTGCTGCATCTTGACGGCAATCAAGAATGGGAACCAGTTCCAGGTGGCGATGCGTAGCGAACTGCGCTGCCTGTGCTCCAAGGTGAATACCACCGTGGGGTGCAAGCGGTTCACTCGATTTGCATGGGAGGGGAAATAAATCTAATGCAGTCTCGCAACACGTATTTCCATGTCGAATCTTTGTTCGCCTTGATCGGTGTATGGGAGCAGGCCGATCTTGCTTCACATTTATAACGTCGATCCTGCATTGCCCGGCTTGGCGCGATTTAGCGTTGTGCCGCTCCGTTCGTGCCATCGCGCGGCACATACCTCTCGAAGATCCGCTCGTACTCCCCCGATTTGCGCAGCTTCGCCAGCCCGCGATTGAAGGCGTCGCGCACCGTTTCGCTGGCGAAGGCGACCTTGTAGGGAGTGGGTGGGAAGATGTCGTGGTAGGCGACGCGGCCGTGGGTGTCGATGCCGAGCGCCGCCAGGTCGGCGAGTTCGGTTTCGTGGAATTTGAAGATGTTGATGTCGGCCACGACGACGTCGGCACGGCCGGCGTGGAGCATGCGGTTTTGCTCGGCCTGGTTGGCATGTTCGGCGTAATACTTGCTGTGGGCGGCGGCCTCGGCGAAGCGCGGGCCGAGGAACACTTTCGCGTTTTGGAACGCGTCGATGCCGTGGCTGGCGAGGTCTTCGATGCTGTCGATCCTGAAGTTATTGCGCGCCAGCGACATGGCGTAGTTGTGGTAGACGATGTGGCTGTCGGAGTAGTAGGCCTTGATCCGGGTGTCTTCCTGCATGGTCGCTGCGGCATCGACCTCGCCGTGGCGGAAGCTGGCGGAAACCCGCATGAACGGCACGTAGACCGGTACCATGCGGTAGCCTTCGGCCTCCAGCGCTTCGCGGATGATGTCGTATTCGATGCCGGCGTTCTTGTCGCGGATGACGTAGGGCTGCAGCGACAGGCCGATGGCGACGCGGATATCGCGTATGTCGCGTGCATCGGTCGCCCAAGCCGCGGCCATGCCCTGCATGATCAGCAGGGCGGCCGCGATGCGTGCCAGCGCGCGGCGCAGTCTGAATCGATCTGTTTTCAATGGCGCCTCCCCCGTCCAGGCTCGCTCCCATTATGGTGTGTTGCGCGGTTTGCCGTCAATGCGCGGTCCTGCAGGCTTTTGCCGCGACGCGGAAACATCGCCAATTCCCGGATTTCCGGCTAATATCGGTCGCAATGAAAATGCATTCCTGAAAAGCCGGGCTGTGGCCGGCATATCCGCAGGAAGACTTGATATATGAAAAAAATCGACACCCTTATCGCCTTGCTCGTCATCGCCGCCATCTTCGGCGGCGTCTATTACTGGATTTATTCGAGCAATTTTCACGAGTGGAAGGAAGAGGTCAGGCTGGCCGACGGGCACGTTATCGTGGTCGACCAGAAGAGGCGGCTTGACGGACGCACCGCGCGCGAGGCCTGGGTCAACTTCACGATTGCGGGAGTCAGCGACAAGCCCGTGTCGTGGCACGAATCGCTGCTGCCGCTGGTGATCAACGTCAGCGACGGCAAGCTTTACCTGGTGGCCTACCCGCCATCGGCCGCCGAGCAGGCAAAGTACGGCAACCCGAGCCGCGGTTACGTGAGCTTCCGCTGGGTCGATGGGACGTGGAAAAGGATTCCGTTTGAAGAAGTCCCCGCTGCCATCTATCAATCCAACATGCTGATCTGGCCGGTGCCCAACAATGAGTCACGCCTGTTGACGGTGGCGGAGAAAAACGGGGCGGATTACAACGGCAATGCCAAGCTGCCGGCTGAGTTGAAGCGCTTGGTGCCTTAGCTTGCTGTCTGAGGGAGCGATCCGCCCGCGCCTGTCCGGCGATCGGCATTGATCCCGACGCCGGAAGGCGCTCACGTTTGCGGAAGACGCTCACCATTTTTGTGTGAGCATCTTCCGCAAAATGTGAGCATCTTCCGCGTTTGCTTGCCTGCGGGAAAATTTATTCCGGCCTGCAGCCAGGGACGGATCAGCGCATCTTTCTTGAACTGGTATTGCCGCTCCCCGGAGCCGGGGGTCTACGCCACTTGTCTTCGCTGCGCCTAATTGCAGGCATCGGCAACGCGCTGCTGGTGCTGGGCCAGGAGGTCGGCGCGTTTGTCGTCGTCGATGTAGTGGCGGTCGCCGCTATTGTCCCTGGTGAAGACCGGGCGCTGCGCTTTTGCGACATCCAATTGCTTACGCTCGTAGTCGCACCGTTGTGCCTTGTTGCGGGCCTGCATTTCGTCGATCTGGGCCTGCATTTCCTTTTGGTAGCGCCCGACCGGGGCCTTGTCGTTGGCCTTGCTTTGGCCTTGCGGCTGCACTTGGCTGTGGCGGGCCGCGATACCGTCCGAGGGGCTCGACACGCTTTGCACCGGCTGCAGCGCGGTCTTGGCGCCGACCGCGCCCGGCGCGCAGGGTGTGTCCTGATAGCTCAGCGTGCCATCGGGCTGTTTGCACTTGTAGGCTGCCTGGGCAATGAGCGGAAGGCACAGGAGGATGGCTATGCCATGGGCGAGTCGTTTCATGTCGATTCCGATTTTTATGCCATGTAAAAAGCGGTGCAAGAACGCAGAGTAAAGTGTAGGGGCGATATGGCCCGGACCGGCAGGGTGGTCAAGTCCCCGACGCCTTGTAGACGCCGCAACTGACGATCACGTCTTCGAATTTTTCGAAGTACATCGACTTGGGTTCCATTTCCTTGGTCACGGGGTTGACGAACTTGTAGTCTTGCCAACCCTTGCCCTTGGCTTTGACGATCTCGATGCGCTCCTTGATATAGGCCTTGCCGTCGGTATCCTTGAGTTCGATCAGGTTCACGCCCTGCATTTTCTTGTTCGAGCCGTGGGCGAGTTCCTTGCCGCTCATGTCCATGACGGTGACGTAGAGATCGCGGTCGCGGTATTTGTTCGAGAGGGTGTTGATTTCGGCGATGACGGCGTCCTTGCCGCCTGCTTTCATGTCGGCGATGACGCGGTGGACCATGGCGACGGCCTGCTCGGGCGTGGCACGGTCGTCGGCGAAGGAGGGGAAGGCAAGCAACAGCGGGCAAAGCAGTACGGCAAGTTTCCACATGGCGTGTGACATGGCAAGGTCTCCTTTTATGTGATCAAGCGGACTGCAAGTCGATCAGGTTTTACGCAATGCTAACCCATCCTTGGCAACCGCTGCCGATGAAATTTTCCGTTGTCGGCCGAGACTTAACCGCTGACCAGCTTGAACCCTGCCACCACGCTCCTGGCACCGCGCTGGCGCGCTTCGTCGGCGTCCGGCGGCAGCAGCAGCATGAGGCGGCCTTTCCCGAAACCGATGTTGCCGGTGTCTTTTTTCTGCCTTGTGGCGAAATGCTCACAGGCCGATTGCGAGAGGCACAGGGCGATCATCAGGGGTGCCTGGTCGGCGGGCTGATCGGCCAGGCGGAAGCTGGCGGCGTCGGCCACGTCGGGCGACTCCTTCAAGGCTTTCAGTGCGGGCGTTTCGGTGCGGTCCATGGTGCCGGAGAGGCCTTGCTGGTTCAGGTATTGCCCGAACTGGCTCATGGCGTTTTCCTTTGCTTCGTCGGCCATCACGTCGGCCTTGGTCGGTTCGACGCAGACCTTGAGCACGGGGTCGTAGATGCCATCGTTTTGTTCGCGGCACCATTTCATCATCATGGGGTTTTGGTGGGCGGCGTCGCCTTCTTCGATGATGCGGCTCTTGCTGAGGTAGTTGGCGCCCAGCACGACGAGCACGGTCAGGGCCATGGTGCCGAAGGTGGCCATGGCGGGCACACGCAAGGCGGCGCGGCGGCTGTTCCAGTATTTATAGGTCCAGTAGAAGGCCGGCAGGATCAGGAAGCTGGTATAGGCGCCGATGTTCGATTCGTGCGAGATGCGCGAGGCGAGCCAGAACAGGCAGCCCAGGCAGGCGGTGAAGAGGACGATGTAGATGATGATCATTTTTGAATTCTTTTTCTGCGCGCGATGTCAATTTTTTCGCATACGGACTCAGTGCCGTCGAGGATGCGCGGGCTGCCGCGCGTCAGGGTGCCGGAATCGAGGGCAAACAAATTATCGCGCCGAACGGCCGTCATTTGGGAAAATTTTTTCCATGGCGCAAGGGCGCCGGTGCCGGCATCGCTGCCTGTCAGGATGACTTCGGGGGCGGCTTGCAGCACGGCTTCGGCATTCACCGTCGGCACCAGGGCAGGGAGCTTGCCGAACACGTTTTTGCCGCCGCAGACCGAGATCGCAGCCGAGGCGAGGTGGTGGTCGTTCAGGGTCATCAGCGGTGCGTTCCAGATCTGGTAGAACACGGTCACGGGGCTGGCATGGGCGTAGCGCGCGGCGAGAAGCTGCCAGCGGGCGCGAAAGGCCAGGGCGGCCTGCCTGCCCTCATCGGGCCTGCCGGCCAGCTCGCCCAGCCGTTCAAGCGAGGAGGCGACCGTGGCGAAGTCATGCGGCTCGCTTTCGAACACGGGGAAGCCGAGTTTGCGCAAGGCTTCGGTCTGGGCCGGGGAGGTACCGCTTTTCCAGATCACGACCAGATCGGGCTTGAGCGCGGCGATGCGCTCCAAATCGAAGCCCGCGCTGCCGCCCACTTGCGGCAAGCGTTTTGCAGCCTCTGGGTAGTCGGAAAACTGGCTGACGCCGGCAACAAAGCTGCCGGCGCCGACGGCAAACAGCAGTTCGGTGGTGTGCGGTGCGAGGCTGACGATGCGCCTGGCTGGCGCGGGGAGGGTGATGCTGTTGCCGCTGTCGTCTTGCACCGTTAGCGGCGTACCTTGCGCCAGGCCGGCGGCGCATAGCAGCAGGCCTGCGCAAACCGCGGCAAGGCGCATGTCAGATTTCGAGGTTGTCGATCAATCGCGTGCTGCCGAGCTTGGCGGCAGCCAGCACGACCAGCGCATCCTTGTGCTTCATGTCGTCGGCATTGGGGGCTTCGAGGTCGATGCGGCGGCGGATCGAGATGTAGTCGGGCTGCCAGCCGCGCTTGGCCAGTTCGTCCATGGCCTGCTTTTCGAGTTTGTCGGCATCATGCGCACCGCCGCGCACCTCGTCGGCCACGCGGTTCAGGAGGCGGTACAGATTGGGCGCTTCGGCGCGTTCAGTTGCCGACAGATAGCCGTTGCGCGAGGACAGTGCCAGGCCGTCGTCGGCGCGCCAGGTTTCGGCCGCGATGATTTCGGTCGGCAGGGCGAACTGGCGGCTCATGTTACGCACGATCATGAGCTGCTGGTAATCCTTCTTGCCGAATACGGCCACGCGCGGCTGCACGCAGGAGAACAGTTTCAGCACCACCGTGGTCACGCCGCCGAAGAAACCGGGGCGGAATTCGCCTTCGAGCATGTTGCCCAGGCTGTCGGGCGGGCGCACGCGGAATTCCTGCGGCTCGGGGTAGAGGTCCTTTTCGGTCGGCGCGAAGAGCACGTAGACGCCTTCCTTTTCCAGTTTCTCGACGTCGTCCTGGAAAGTGCGCGGGTATTTTTCGAAGTCCTCGTTCGGGCCGAACTGCAGTCGGTTGACGAAGATCGAGGCCACCACCGGGTCGCCGTGCTTGCGCGCCAGGCGCATCAGCGAGAGATGGCCTTCGTGCAGGTTGCCCATGGTGGGGACGAAGGCGGTGCGCAACTGGCCGCGCATCTGGTCGCGCAATTCTTCTATCGTGGAGATGATCTTCATGCTGTCCTGTTGGGGGGAGGGGACTTGTCAGTTTGGAGAGTATGCCAGCCTGACGTAGATCGGGGCGAAGGCCTCGGCCTGGGTGATTTCGATCAGCGTTTCCTTGGCCAGTTCGAGCAGGGCGACGAAATTGACTACCACCACGGGCACGCCGCGCGAAGGGTCGAACAGATCGGCGAATTCGACGAATTTGGCCGATTGCAGGCGGCGCAGGATGCCCGTCATGTGTTCGCGCACGGATAGTTCTTCGCGGCTGATGGTGTGGTGCGCGGTGAGCTTGGCGCGCTTGATCACGTCGGCCCAGGCTTCCTGCAAGTCCGCCGCGTTGACGTCGGGCCAGCGCGGCACCAGGCTTTGCTCGATGAAGATTTGCGCGCGCACGTAGTCGCGGCCCAGCTGCGGCAGCGTATCCAACTGCTGCGCGGCGAGCTTCATCTGTTCATATTCGAGCAGGCGGCGCACGAGTTCGGCGCGCGGATCCTGCACTTCCTCGCCGGTTTCGCTCTTCCTGACCGGCAGGAGCATGCGCGACTTGATCTCGATCAGCATGGCCGCCATCAGCAGGTATTCGGCGGCGAGTTCGAGATTGGTCTTGCGGATCTGTTCGACGTAATCCAGATATTGCAAGGTGACTTGCGCCATCGGGATGTCGAGGATGTTGAAGTTCTGCTTGCGGATCAGGTAGAGCAGCAAATCGAGCGGGCCTTCGAAGGCTTCGAGGAAGACTTTGAGCGCGTCCGGCGGGATGTAGAGATCGTTGGGCAGGTTGAACAGCGGTTCGCCATAGAGGCGCGCGAAGCCCACGCCATCGACCACGTCGGGCGTGCTGTCGGCTTGGCCCTCGACGGCCAGATCGGGAGCACTGGACGGCAATTGCGCCAACAGCGATTCCTGCGCGTTGCTCATCCGCGCTTACTCGGCCCCGTAGACGTAAGCTTTCTGCTCGATGCGCGACTCGTCATTGCGGCGTTTCCAGTCGAGGTCGATGGGAGATTTGTCCCACAGCAAGGCGCGGCCGGCGCGTTGCGATTCCTCAAGCTTGGGATTGTTTTTCTTCAATTCATTGATGAATTGACTGGCTTCGGACTCGTATCGGGCAAATTTCGGTGGCAGGATCATGGTGAGTTGATAGCAATGTGGAACCTCGGGGTATTTTACCCTGTCCTTGCCTAATTGACGGGGCAATCGGCGTCCAATCAGGGCGCGCGCCATCTTGCGTCTGGCAAAGTGTTGCGAAGAAACTTCCGGTTGCTCTGGTTTGCGTAATCAAAGTCAAGATTGCCTTTGCGGTGTGGTGGTATTGGAAGTAAGATGAAATTTCAATTGATAAGCGGCAAGTTTAAAGGCTCGCTGTAGAGAGGGCTTTGACTGGTATTGAACTTGTCTTGCCGTATCACGACGCAGTACGGGGTGAAATATGTCGGCGCGACTGGAAGCGACGATGGCGGAAATCCTCATCGTTGACGATGTGTCAACGGAGGCCGATGAGCTGGCTGATGCATTGAGCCGGCAGGGCCACGGCGTGCGCTGCGTTGGCGACAGCAATGCCGCCCTGATCGAAATCGGCCGCCTTGCCCCCGATCTGATCTTTCTCTCCGGTTTGCCCGACGCCTTCGACTTTTGCCGCAACCTCAAGTCGCTGTCCGAGTTTGCCGGCATCGCCGTCGTCTTTCTCTCGGCGCAAGCCGAGGTGCGGCACAAGCTCATGGCTTTCGAGCTGGGTTGCGCGGACTATCTGGTCAAGCCGATATCGTCCGAGGAAGTGTGCGCCCGCGTGCTGCTGCAATTGCGGCAAAAGCGCGAGCGCGATTTGCTGGGTTTTCGCGCCGGGCATGATGCCTTGACCGGACTGCCCAACCGCAACCTGCTGGTCGATCGTCTGCACCAGGCGGTGAGCTATGCCGAGCGCTACGAGCGCCGCGTGGCGGTGGCCTATATCGATCTGGACAAATTCAAGTTCGTCAATGATTCGCTCGGCCATGAAGCGGGAGATCAATTGTTGGTCGAGGTGGCGCAGCGCCTGCAAGTCTGCGTGCGCGAGTCCGACACCGTGGCGCGGCTGGGCGGCGACGAGTTCGCCATCGTGCTGTACGATCAGGCCACCGAGGATGTCACGATGCATGCCATGCAGCGCATCCTGCAAAGCATCGCGGAGCCGATCTTTGTCGATGGCGGCGAGATCCGCACCACGTGCAGCATCGGCTTTTCGTTCTATCCGCAAGACGGGCGCGATGTCGATACGCTATTGAAGAATGCCGATGCCGCCATGTATCGGGCCAAGGAGCTGGGGCGCAACAACTTCCAGTTCTTTACCGAGGATTTGACCGAGCGCATCAACCAGCGTGTGGCCCTGGAGCGCAGCCTGCACGGCGCGCTGGAGCGCCAGGAATTCTTTCTCCAATACCAGCCGCGCGTCGACATGCGCACCGGCCGCGTGACCGGCATCGAAGCCCTGCTGCGCTGGGACCATCCCGAGCACGGCGTGATCGAGCCGATGCGCTTCATTCCGCTGGCCGAAGAGATCGGCATGATGCCGCGCATCGGACTATGGGTCATGCGCACGGCCTGCCTGCAGATGCAGCGCTGGCATAGGGAAAAGATCGCCATGTTGCCGGTGGCGGTCAACGTCGCCGGGCTGCAGTTCCTGCAGGCCGATTTCGCGCATCAGGTCAGGGTGGTGCTTGAGGAAACCGGGCTTGATCCGCATTACCTCGAACTCGAAATCAGCGAAGCGCATTCGATGCTGGACCCGGTTACGACCATACGCGTGCTGCATGAGTTGAAGGAGCTGGGCGTGCGCCTGGTGGTGGACGATTTCGGCTCGGGTTCGACCAATCTGAACTTCCTCAAGCAATTGCCGCTGGACCAGATCAAGCTGCACCAGAGCTTTGTGCGCGATATTCCGCACAACCCGGAAGACCTGGCGATATCGGATGCCGTGATCTCGATGGCCCACAGCCTGCATCTGCGCGTCACCGCCGAAGGCGTCGAAAGCGAAGGGCAGCTGGCGCTTCTGGCCGACCATGGCTGCGACGAATTCCAGGGTTTTTATTTCAGCGCGCCGCTATCGGGCGAAGAATGCGGCGCCATCCTGCGCGAGGCGCGCAGCGTGCCGCAGGAAAAACTCGGGCGCGACCGCGGCACGCGCACGGTGCTGTTGGTGGACGATGAGCAGAACGTGCTTTCGGCACTGTCGCGTTCGCTCTCCGGGCACGACTACCACATCCTCAAAGCGGAGAGCGGCCCTGCCGCACTGGAGCTCTTGGCGATGCACGAAGTCGGTGTGATCATCTGCGACCAGCGCATGCCCGACATGAGCGGCGTCGAACTGTTCCGCCGCATCCGCCAGATGTATCCGCACACGGTGCGCATCATTTTGTCAGGCTATGCCGACGTGGGCATCGTGACGGACGCGATCAACGTCGGCGCGGTGTTCAAGTTCTTGAATAAGCCTTGGGACAAGGCCCAGTTGTGCGACATCATTGAGGATGCGTTTGAGATCTATGAGAATGATGTGCAGTCCGGGTGGGTGCCGGCCAACAAGTTGCCGGTGTAGCTCCCCTCGCCCGCGGGCGGGAGAGGGGCTGGGGGTGAGGGAGTGTGCGGGATGGCTCTACTTGAATTTTCAAACAATGATAGTTCAAATTATATGGACGTATATCGCTGAGCCAAATTGCTACGTCCCTCACCCCTGCCCCTCTCCCGCCCGCGGGCGAGGGGTTCTATCCAGCGCCTGGCGCAAACGATTCACTTCGTCGCCGACTGGAATGACGGATAGTTTGGTTACCTCACTCGCATCCCCGGTTCGGCCCCCGGCCACGGATTCAACACATAAATCCCCGGATTCGCCTTCTCATCCGCCGCCGAAGCCGCCAGCACCATGCCTTCCGACACGCCGAACTTCATCTTGCGCGGCGCCAGGTTTGCCACCATCACCGTCAGCTTGCCGACCAATTCTTCCGGCCTGTAGGAAGACTTGATGCCCGAGAACACATTGCGCAAGCGGCCTTCGCCAACGTCGAGCGACAGGCGCAGCAGCTTGTCCGAGCCTTCGACGGCCTGGCAATCGACGATCTTGGCGATGCGCAGGTCGATCCTGGCGAAGTCCTCGATCTTGATTTCCGGGGCGAGTTCTTCGATGTCGGACTTGGCGGATTCCGTTGCAGTAGGCGCAGGCGCGGTATCGGCGGGCGGCTCGAACAAGGCGTCGAGCATTTTCGGCTCCACACGCGTCATCAGGTGGCTGTACGGGTTGACGAGGTGGCCATCGGCCAGCGGGTAGTTCACGTCGGTCCACTGTAGCGGGGCGATGTTCAATTGCGCTTCCACCTGTGCGGCCAGCGTCGGCAGCACGGGCTTCAGGTAGATCGTCAGGATGCGGAAGGCCTCCAGCAGGCGGCTGCACACTTCCTGCAATTTTGCGTCATTCGCTGCATCCTTGGCCAGTTCCCAGGGTTTGTTGGCGTCGACATAGGCGTTCACGCGGTCGGCCAGTTCCATCACGGCGCGCAGTGCCTTGCCGAATTCGCGCTGGTCGTACAGTGCCTGGATTTCCGGGCCGGCCTGGCGCAATGCAGCGGTGAAGCTGTCGCTGTCGGTGGCCCACGACGTTGCCACCTTGCCGCCGAACTTCTTGACGATGAAGCCTGACGCGCGGCTGGCGATGTTGACGTATTTGCCGATCAGATCGCTATTGACGCGCGCGATGAAATCGTCAGGGTTGAAGTCCACGTCTTCCACCTTGGCCGAGAGCTTGGCGGCGATGTAATAACGCAGCCATTCCGGGTTCATGCCGACGTCGAGATAGCGCAAGGGCGAAATGCCGGTACCGCGCGACTTCGACATCTTCTCGCCCGAGACCGTGATGAAGCCGTGCACGTAGACGTTGTTGGGCACCTTCATGCCGGCGAAGTGCAGCATGGCGGGCCAGAACAGCGTGTGGAAGTAGGTGATGTCCTTGCCGATGAAGTGATATTGCTCGGTGTGCGGGTCGGCCATGAAGGCGTCGAAGTCGCGCCCGGTCTTGCCGAAATAATTCTTCAGCGAGGCAAGGTAGCCGATCGGCGCGTCGAGCCAGACGTAGAAGTATTTGCCCGGCGCATCGGGGATTTCGATGCCGAAGTAGGGCGCATCGCGGCTGATGTCCCAGTCGCCCAGGCTGCTTTTGCCATCGCTGCTCTTGTCATCGGTGCTGGCTTCGAGCCATTCCCTGCACTTGTTCGCCACTTCGGGCTGCAATCGGCCGTCGAGCGCCCAGGTGCGCAGGAACTCCACGCATTTCGGGTCGGACAGCCTGAAGAAGTAATGCTCGGACGCCTTCAACACCGGCGTTGCACCGGACAGCGCCGAATAGGGATTCTTCAAATCGGTCGGCGCATAGACCGAGCCGCACACTTCGCACGAATCGCCATATTGATCCTTCGCGCCGCACTTCGGGCATTCGCCCTTGATGTAGCGGTCGGCCAGGAACATGTTCTTGACCGGATCGAAGAATTGCTCGATGGTCTTGGTGGTGATCAGCTTGGCATCATCGCGCAGGCGGCGATAGATCTCCTGCGACAACTCGTGGTTTTCCGCGCCGTCGGTCGAATGCCAGTTGTCGAAGGCGATGTGGAAGCCGTCCAGCGTGGGCTTGCGCGTGGCCGCGATCTGCGCCACGAATTCCTGTGGCGTGATGCCGGCCTTGTCGGCCGCGATCATGATGGGCGCGCCGTGCGCATCGTCGGCACAGACGAAATTCACCTCGTGGCCCTGCATTCGCTGGAACCGCACCCAGATGTCGGCCTGGATGTACTCCATGATGTGACCGATATGGAAGCTGCCGTTGGCGTAGGGCAGGGCGGTGGTGACGAACAGTTGGCGGGACGAAGTGGTGCTCATGGGGCCTTGCTGGGGTTAATCAAAGGGAAAAACCTAGATTTTAACAGACGGGCGCTTTCGGCTACACTTGCCGTCTATTCCCAAGCATTCCCGCAAGGAGCAGCAATGAGCAGCAACGCAGAAGCAGTCAAGAACGCGCTTTCCACCGTGATCGACCCCAATACGGGCAAGGATTTCACGAGCGAGAAGGCGGTGAGGAATATCGTGGTCGAGGGCGGCCGCGTTACGCTCGATATCGAGCTGGGCTACCCGGCGCGCTCGCAATTCGCGCCCATCGCGCAATTGGTCGAGGATACCGTGCGCAAGCTGCCGGGCGTGACCGACGTCAAGGCCAATGTCAGCTCCAGGATCGTGGCGCATGCGGTGCAGCGCGGCATCAAGGTCATGTCCAACGTGAAGAACATCATCGCCGTGGCCTCGGGCAAGGGCGGGGTGGGCAAGTCGACCACGGCGGTCAACCTAGCGCTGGCGCTGGCCGCCGAGGGGGCCAAGGTGGGCATCCTCGATGCGGACATTTACGGCCCCTCGCAGCCGACCATGATGGGCATTTCCGGCAAGCCCACCACGCAGGACGGCAAGACCATGGAGCCGATGCAAAACCACGGCCTGCAGGTCTCCTCGATCGGTTTCCTGGTCGATCAGGACGAGGCTATGGTGTGGCGCGGTCCCATCGTCACGCAAGCGCTGCAGCAATTGATCACGCAGACCAACTGGCAAGACCTCGACTACCTGATCGTCGACATGCCGCCCGGTACGGGCGACGTGCAACTGACCTTGTCGCAGAAGGTGCCGGTGACCGGTGCCGTGATCGTCACCACGCCCCAGGATATCGCCCTGCTCGATGCGCGGCGCGGCTTGAAGATGTTCGAGAAGGTCGGCATTCCCATTCTGGGCATCGTGGAAAACATGAGCATGCACATCTGCTCCAACTGCGGCCATGCCGAGGCGATCTTCGGCACGGGCGGCGGCGAAAAGATGTGCGCCGAGTACGGCGTCGATTTCCTCGGCGCCCTGCCGCTGACGATGGCGATCCGCGAGCAGGCCGATTCGGGCAGGCCCACCGTCGTGGCCGACCCGGATGGACAGGTTACCGAAATCTACAAGGCGATTGCGCGCAAGGTGGCGATCAAGGTGGCGGAAAAGGCCAGGGATATGTCGGCCAAGTTTCCTACCATCACGGTGCAGAACGACTAAGCGGGCAGAAACTTTCAGTCATGGGATTTGGGCGAGCGTTCGGTGATCGACTATCGCCCACTTATTCTTGTGCGGCGCGGATTGCAATTTCCTTGTCATGATGGGATGCTTGCTGTTCCATTAATATTGGGAAATAATTGCAGTAAGACAAATTGTAAAATCGGCCGTGGCGGAATAGGGCCGGGAAAATAACAAGTGAATGCCTGCCCAGGGATATTCGCGCCCATCTACTTGAAGGAGAGTTCATGCTTGACCTACCCATTTTGGCCAAAGAGCGGACGGTCGCCGGCTCCGGCTTCAATCGCTGGCTGGTGCCGCCAGCGGCCCTGGCGATCCATCTATGTATCGGTATGGCCTACGGCTTTTCAGTCTTCTGGCTACCGTTGTCCAAGGCCATCGGCGTCAAGGATGCGGTGGCCTGTGCCAAGGATGCCGGCTTGTTCGACGTGATCTTTTCCAGTTCCTGCGATTGGAAGATTTCGATGCTGGGCTGGATGTATACGATGTTTTTCGTCTTCCTCGGCTCGGCGGCGGCCATCTGGGGCGGCTGGCTCGAGCATGCGGGCCCGCGCAAGGCTGGCGTGGTGGCGGCATTTTGCTGGGCCGGCGGCCTGGTGATTTCGGCCATCGGCGTGCATTTGCACCAAATCTGGATCATGTGGCTCGGCTCCGGCGTGATCGGCGGTATCGGCCTCGGCCTCGGCTACATCTCGCCGGTGTCGACCCTGATCAAGTGGTTTCCCGATAAGCGCGGCATGGCAACCGGCATGGCCATCATGGGCTTTGGCGGCGGCGCGATGGTGGGTTCGCCCCTGGCCGACAAGTTGATGAAATATTTCGCTACGCCCGACTCGGTGGGCGTGTGGCAAACCTTTCTTGTGCTGGCCGTCATCTACTTCATCTTCATGATGGGCGGCGCCTTCGGCTATCGCGTGCCGGTGGCCGGCTGGAAGCCCGAAGGTTGGACCGCACCGGTCAAGCAGGCGGAAAACGCCATGATTGCCAAGCGCCACGTACACCTGAACGAGGCCATGCGCACCAAACAGTTCTGGCTGATCTGGGCCGTATTGGCCTTGAACGTGACGGCCGGTATCGGCGTGATCGGCATGGCTTCGCCGATTTTGCAGGAAGTGTTCGCCGGCCAATTGATTCACCTGGACCTGGCTTTCAACCAACTCGACCCGGACCAGTTGAAAAAGATCGCCACCATCGGCGCAGCCTTCGCCGGCTTGATCTCGCTGTTCAACATCGCCGGCCGCTTCCTCTGGGCTTCGTTCTCTGACGTGATCGGGCGCAAGGCGACCTACATGGTGTTCTTTGTTCTCGGCACCATCCTGTATGCCTCGGCGCCATCCTTGGCACACGCCGGCAACAAGGCGCTGTTCATCGCGGCGATTTGCATCATCCTGACCATGTACGGCGGCGGCTTTGCCACCGTGCCGGCTTATCTGGCCGACATGTTCGGTACGCAGATGGTGGGCGCGATCCACGGCCGCCTGCTCACTGCCTGGTCGGTTGCCGGCATCTTCGGTCCGCTTCTGGTGAACTACATCCGCGATTATCAGATCGACAGCGGCGTGCCCAAGGCGCAAGCCTATGACGTGACGATGTACATCCTCGCCGGATTGCTGGTGTTGGGCTTCATCTGCAATCTCATGATCACGCCCGTGGCCGACAAGCATTTCATGAGCGACGAGGAGTTGGCCAGGGAGCGCCAATTGGCGCACGAGCGCGACACCGCCGGCAATGCCGCCGTTGCCGTGGCAGGCAGCACGGCCAAGAGCAGTCCCGTGGTCCTGGTTCTGGCCTGGGCGGCGGTGCTGATCCCTATCATCTGGGGCGCGTCGATTTCCATCGGCAAGGTTGCCGTGATATTCCAATAATGCCGAGCTCTCCGCCAGGGGGAGCGCCCGGCAGAATCGGGTAAAATGCGGCTTTACCGCTTATGACAAGACGGCTTTGGTAATCCAAGGCCGTTTTTCTTTACCATGACCGCTGCCGCTTCTACTCAAGCCCCTACCCAGATCCGCACTCGCTTTGCGCCCAGCCCGACCGGCTACCTGCACGTGGGCGGCGCCCGCACTGCGCTGTATTCCTGGGCCTATGCCCGCCGCCACCAGGGCGTGTTCGTCCTGCGCATCGAAGACACCGACCTGGAACGCTCCACGCCCGAAGCGGTGCAGGCGATTCTCGACGGCATGAAGTGGCTCGGCCTCGATCACGACGAAGGCCCGTTCTACCAGATGCAGCGCATGGAGCGCTACCGCGAAGTCATTGCACAGATGCTCGCTGCCGGCACGGCCTACCATTGCTATTCCTCGCGCGAAGAGTTGGATGCCATGCGCGAGCGCGCCATGGCCGCCGGCCAGAAGCCGCGCTACGACGGCACCTGGCGCCCCGAGCCGGGCAAGGCTTTGCCGGCGGTTCCCGCAGGCGTGCAGCCGGTGGTGCGCTTCAGGAACCCGGTCGACGGTGAGGTGAGCTGGAACGATGTGGTCAAGGGCACGATCACGATCTCGAACAAGGAATTGGACGACCTCATCATCGCCCGCCCCGACGGCACGCCGACCTACAACTTCTGCGTGGTGGTGGACGACTGGGACATGGGCATCACCCATGTCATCCGCGGCGACGACCACGTCAACAACACGCCGCGCCAGATCAACATCCTCGCGGCCCTGGGCGCCAAATTGCCGCTCTACGGCCACCTGCCGATGATCTTGGATGGCGAAGGCAAGAAGCTCTCCAAGCGCACCGGCGCCGCCGCGGTGACCGAGTTCGAGGAAATGGGCTACCTGCCCGAAACCATGCTGAACTACCTGGCGCGCCTCGGTTGGGCACATGGCGACGACGAAGTGTTTTCGATGGAGCAATTCTGCGCCTGGTTCGATCTTGATCACCTGACCAGCTCGGCGGCGCGCTTCGATATGGACAAGCTGAAGTGGCTCAACAACCACTACATCAAGGCAGCCGAACCGGCACGCCTTGAAGCCCTGGTTCGTCCGCGCCTGGAAGCACGGGGCGCGCAGTTCGACGGCGCCCCTCCGCTCCCAACGGCCATCGCCATGCTGCGCGAGCGCGCCCATACGATAGAAGAACTGGCCGAATCGGCAATGATTTTCTACCGCCAACCCGAGCCGGCCGCCGACCTGCTGGCGCAGCACATGACCGACGCCGTCAAGCCCGCGCTGGCGCAATTTGCCGAGGTGTGCAAGAGCGTGCAATGGAACAAGGCCGCCCTGTCGGCTGCCCTGAAGGAAGTACTGGCAGCACACAAGCTGAAAATGCCGCAACTGGCCATGCCGCTGCGCCTGGCCTTGACCGGGCAATTGCAGACGCCGGCAATCGACGCTGTTATCGAGCTGTTCGGGCGCGAGACGGTGCTTGCGCGCCTCGCCAAATATGTTGCCTGAAATAACTTTGGATTTTTTCAGGGAAAGTATTTACACGACGAAAAGAACTTTGCTATAATCTCGTTTCTTCGCAAGGGGGGTATAGCTCAGCTGGGAGAGCGCTTGCATGGCATGCAAGAGGTCAGCGGTTCGATCCCGCTTACCTCCACCAACCGAAGTTTGCCGGTCATGGTACCGATCGGCTAGGCTGGAGTCGAGACAGTTTACTGTCCCCATCGTCTAGAGGCCTAGGACATCACCCTTTCACGGTGAGTACCGGGGTTCGAATCCCCGTGGGGACGCCAAGTCAGAAAAACGCCCGATAGCGCAATTGCACTGTCGGGCGTTTTTTTTCGTCCGTGTTTTCGTCCCCGCCTTCAACCGCATCTTCACCCGCCTGCGATGTGGCGCCTTTTCAGTCGTCCATCATCCCCTTGCCATCCAAAATCCGCTCCACGCACTTTTCAATGCGTGAGGTTCGCGTCGCCGATTGCTTGGCCCCGGCAAAATGCAGCAGGTAGGCGCGCTGGCGGCCCGGTGTCAGCGCCTCGAACGCTTTTTTCAGCTTTGGCATGGATTTGAACTTCTGCTCCAGCTCTTCGGGAATGGCGCGCTCGGCAATCTTTTTCAACTCCACCTTCACGCCGGACTTTTCCACGGCAATGGCTTCCTTCAACATGCGCTTTAGCGTTGCGGCCAGCTTGTCGATCTCGCTCACGCTGGTGAAGCGAATCTGTCGCCCCGATTGCGATTCCTCACCCGGCTGGATCAGGATGCCCTTCGGGTCTTGCAGCAGCGCGCCCTTGAACAACAGCAAGGCGCAATGTTCCTTGAACGGGCCGATCATGACGACGTTCTTGCCTTCGCTCTGGTAGCAGGGTTTGCCCCATTTGATTTCTTCGGTAAAACCGCAATCGAGCACGATTTCGCGCAGGCGCAGCATTTCGTCGTGCCAGCCCTGGGCGCGGTTGAAGAAGGCGTCGGCTCTTGGGTTGGTGGCGTGTGCTGTCATGGATGCTGGTCTCCGAATGTTGGTGTCATGTCTTGAACCCGGCTCGGGGCGGGCAGGCGTTTTTACGCTCTGTACCCTTGATTTTACCGCCGAAAAAACCCGGCGCGTGCGCGCTGACCGGCTTCAGAATTTCGCGTTGATCGAAGCGACCCAATTGACCCAGCTATGCGTAACTGTCGTGTTGCTGTTGATGTCGCCGTTGTAGTTGTTCTCGCCGCCGGTGATGAAGTCGGGGTGCCACAGGTTGGTGGCGGCCAGGCGGGCTTGCCAGCCGGGCATGAATTTCCACAGCACGTAGCCGTCGATGCCGGTCTTGCCGCCGGTGTAGCTTTGCTGCGTCGGGCTCAGTTGTGTCGTCGCACCGGGCACCCAGGTGAGGTTGGCGCCCATGCTCCATTGGCCCTTGGGCGCGTAGTCGAAGCCGGCATTGGCCGAGGCGGGAGTCTGGGCGGAGAGGGTGTTGTAGGGGCCCGGGATGCCGCTGACGTTGGACCAATAGCGTGCCGCATTGGCGTGCAACTCCACCGGCGGGGCGTGCTCGGCCAACTGGTCGAGCCTGACCTTGCCGTCGATTTCTATCCCGTGCAGGCTGGCATGATCGAGATTGATCGGTTGGCTGATCCAGCGCCCATTGGCGCCTAACACGGTGTCGGTGCGGATGACGTTGGTGACCTGGCGCTCGAACAGGTTGAGGCTGACCATGCCGCCGCCCTTCAGGTAATGTTCCCAGGCGGTTTCCATGCCCCATGAGAGTTCCGGGCGCAGATTGGGATTGCCTTCGGTATCGGGCTGGAAGGCGGTGTTCATGGTGGAGAGGACCACGCGCGGCAACAGGCTGCCGGCGGCCGGCGCGCGATAGGCGCGCGAGAGGCTCCAGCGCAGCTGATCCTGGTAGCCGCTATCGGGATTCCTCTCGTCCAGCGGTTGCCCGAAGCGCCATACGCTTTGCAGCGACGGGCTCAAGACTTCGCTGCGGTTGGTGACGTTGCCGCCGCTCTCGCCAAATTCGCCGCTCTGCAGATCGCTGCGCGTTGTGATGCTTTCCCAGCGCAGGCCGGCATACCAGCCCCATTGGCGTGAGACGTTCCATTCATCCTGGGCATAGCCGGCCAGGCGCAGTATGGTGGCGCCGGTGTCGTTGGGCACGGGGCCGCCGGGTGTATAGCCGCTTTGCAGCAGATCGTTGGTCAGGCGCGTCCATTCGCCTTCGTAACCGGTGACGAACTTGTTATGGTCGTCCAGCGGATAAGTCCATTTGCCGCTGGTGTTGGCGCCGGCCACGCGCGAGTTGCTGTCGGACTCCAGGCCCAGCGGCCCGCCGGCGGTGCTTTGCAGGTAGTGCGTATCGACATTGGACTGGAAGTCCGACAGGCTGAGTTTGGCCGTGAAGCTGCCGCCGGCCAGCGGCAAGAGGCGGTCGATGGTCAGTTTATAAATATCCGAATCGTTGTGCGAATGGCCGGCCTGGGTCGAGTAGGGCGCCACGCCGACGCTGTTGCTCAAGGTGTCGGTGGAATCGTCCGTCGCTTCGCGCCGGTAGGCGAACAACTGCACGCTGGCGGTGTTGTTTTCGTCGCCGCGCCAGTTCAGGCGCGGGGCGATGTTCATGTTGTAGCCGGTGCGGTACTGGTGGTCGGTGAAGCTTTGGTCTTCCAGCACGGCGGCAGGCGTGTTGCCGTTGGCGGGGGCGACGATGGTGTTGGTGCCGTAATCCTTGTTTTCCAGCTGGCCCATTTGCTTGATCGTGCCGGAAAAGAGCCAGGAGAATTTGTCGGCCTTATTGTCGTATTGATACGCCAGTCGGGTTTCCGGGTGGGCGTTGTCTTCCAGGCTTTCCGTCAGCGTAAGTTCCCGGCTGCGCCGTGGCGGCACCTGGCGCAGCACGATATTGATGGTGCCGGCAATGGCTTGCGCGCTGTATTCGGCCAGCGGCCCGCGGATGATTTCGATGCGTTCGATCAGTTCCGGTGAAATCGAGTCGAGCGCAAAGCCGCGCGGCGCCGGTTCGCCGTTGATCAGGATTTGCGTATAGCCTGCGCCCAGGCCGCGCATGCGGATCTCGCCGCCGGTGCGTCCGCCCGCGCCGCCTATGGTGACGCCGGGCAGGCGCTTCAACACGTCGCCGATATTAATGTCGCCATACTTCATGATTTCGGTATGGCCGACCACGATCTTGGCCACCGTGCTGTCGTGGCGTTCGTCGGTATCGATCGAGCGCTTTTCGGTGATTTCGACCGACTTGGCCGGCGTTCCGTCGTCCTGGCTTGCGCTTTGTGCCAAGGCGCCAACACAGGTAAAAACCAGGAGGGCAGGGAGAGCGGAGAGGAGAGGCAATGCGCGCGCAGTATTCATGACGCGCGATTATACGGGGCAATACTTAGGGAAATGTGACAGCTGGGCCGGGCCGGGAAAGGCCTATAGCCATTGACGCTGCGGCAAAGGGAATCGGCAGCCTATCCCACGGTAAATACGGTGCGCTCGCTCGAACCCTCCGCTCCCCATGCCTGTTCGACTTCGGCAAGCGGCACTACCTGCGTCTTGAGTTCGAACCCCGATCCATGGGCCGCCTGGAACAGCTCCTCGATCGAGCGCAGCAAATGCGCCATGCTCACGCTGCCGATGCCGCTACCCATCAGGCTGATGCCTGCTGCGCGCAACACGGCGCCGGGCAGCTTGATGTCCGCTCCCGATGCCGCGCCGATTTCGACATAGCGCAGCGGCACGCCGTCCTTGGCGGTTTTGGCTGCCGCAATCAGGAGCGTCTGCGCGCTTTCGCCCCACAGATAGTCAAGCACCACATCGATGCCCTTGGCGAATTGCGCCATGCAGGCGGCTTCGAGGGCTTGCGCGTCCTGCGCCAGCGATATCGTGGCGTCGGCACCCAGCCGGGCCAGGTCTTGCAAGACGCCGGGGTTGCGTCCGGTTGCGATGACTTTTTTTGCCCCGAGATGGCGCGCGATCTGCACCGCCAGGCGGCCCGCGCTGCCGGTGGCGCCATTGACCAGCACGGTTTCGCCCGCCGTCAGTTTGGCGCGGTGGCGCAGCGCGGCCCAGGACGACATGCCGGGGTTGGCAATGGCGGCAGCCGTGACGTCGTCCAGGTTCCCAGGCAGCATCACGCAGCGCTCCGGCACGATGGCGACACGCTCGGCCATGCTGCCCTGGGGCGGTTCAGGCAGGACGAAATAGACGCGTTGCCCGGAAAGCAGGCCGACGCCATCCACGCCCACTACCTGCGGGTAACGTTGTTGGGCACTGTAGTGGCTGCCGGCGGCGCGGCCGCGCGTGAGCGGACTCAAGGATGCGGCGCGCACGTCGATAACGAATTGGTCTGCACGCGCAACGGGTTCGGCGAAATCGCCGTAGACCGGCGTGGCGCCGGCTTGGGTAACGATGGCTGCTTTCATGATTCCCGGAAAAAATGCTCATATCGATGACGATGGCGGTATTGTAGGCAGATTCACGCCGCTGAGCATGACCTGCGATGCAATTGTTAAACATTTCTTATATTGCGATTTTGCGTTTAACCTGTCGCCGCAGAAGATATCGTTTTCAGAGCCGGATTTCCGCGAAAATCCTGCCGCTCCTTGCCTACACTACCTTTTCATCTGTAGTGCCGGTTTTACTTTGTGTATTCTTACCGTTGATTTTGCGTTGCGGGCCGACGCGGCATCCGCGATAATGGCCGCTTGCCTTTTGATACCAGTTCATGAATCAGCTTCTACCCAATTCGATTGAGGACCGACTTTACGTTTTGCGCACCCGCTGGGAACGCTACGTGGCAGACGGCCGGTTCGAGCAGTTCATCGAATTCGCGGTGGCGGTCAACAGCCTCGCCGAATATTTCACGCGCCAGCGCCTGCCCGGCCTGGTGCGCTTGTGCGAGGGACTGGAAAATGCCGCGCTGGCCAAGCTGGGCGACGAGGCCACGCACCCGATCTCCGCACAGGATGTGAAATCGCTGCAGCGCCAGATCGATACCTTGTTCGGTTCGGTTGAAACGTCGCGCCCGGTCAGCGCCGAGCGCCGCGCCGAAGAGGCGGCGCAGAGCGTGCCCGACATCGACTGGATCAAGCCGCGTTCGGTGTGGATGATGACCTCGTCCGACCGGCGCGACATGGGCGACGCGCTCTCGCGTCAACTGCAGTTTTTCGGCTTCAAGATTTTCGAGCTCGACTGGATGGGCAACGATACGCCCGAAGACATGCCGCTGGCCGTGCTGTTCATTCCCGCCGACGAAGACACCAAACCGGAAGAGTTCGGCCGTATCGCCGCCATCCGTGCGGCATGCCCGGCCAGCCAGTTGATCTATCTCGGCGCGCAGCCTTCCATCGAACCCATCGTGGCCCTGATGCGCGCCGGCATCGACATCACGATCCCGACGGAAGAGCAGTCGTCCTCCGTATTGAACTGCATCCTCGACCTGGTCAAGACCAACGAACAGGAAAAATACCGCGTGCTGGTGGTGGAAGATTCGCGCGTGGCAATGGCGCTGATCCAGCGCACGCTGGCCCAGCACGGCATCGATACGCATGCGATCAACGAGCCGGGCAAGCTGCTCTCGGTGTTGGAGTCCTACCGGCCAGACCTCATCCTGATGGATATGTACATGCCGCGCTTCAACGGCGTGGAGGCGACGCGCGTGCTGCGCCAGATGGCGGCCTATAGCTCCCTGCCCATCGTCTATCTCTCGGGCGAGTCGGCTGTGGGCATGCAGGTGGAAGCCTTGCGCCTGGGCGGCGACCAGTTCTTGATCAAGCCCTTCAACCCGGTGCTGCTGGCTGCCGTGGTGAAGACCAAGATCGAACGCTTCCGCGAAACGCAGCGCTCGAGCCGGCTTGACGGCCTGACTGGCCTGTTGAACCACACCGCCGCCAAATCCAAGCTCAAGACCATGGTCAGCCAGGCCGGCGAACGCGGCGCGCTGACCCTGGCGATGATCGACATCGACCACTTCAAATCGATCAACGACACCTACGGCCACCAGGTCGGCGACCAGGTGATCCGCGGCCTGGCGTGGCTGTTGAAGGCACGCCTGCGCTCGATCGATTTGATCGGCCGCTACGGCGGCGAGGAATTCATCATCGCATTGCCCGAGGTGAACCCGGAACAGGCGCGCCAGGTGATCGACCGCATCCGCGTTGATTTCTCGGCGCTGCCGCATGCGCATCCGGGCGGTGCGCTGTATGTCACGCTCTCGGGCGGGGTGGCGTCGTTCCCGTTCTATGATGCTGCCGTCACCTTGACCGAAGCGGCCGACAAGGCGCTGTTGCAGGCCAAGCGGCTTGGGCGCAATCGGATCGAAAAAGCCGTCGGCGATTGAGAGCCCGTTTCAAAATGAACATGGCGTTGTTGTTGGGGGCGGCCATCCGTCTCCTCGCCGTACATTTGTACTGTCTTCGTCGTGACGCCTAGCCCCGCTCATTTTTTGAAACGGGCTCTAAGGCGACAGGTTTAGCCGCCATTCAATTCGGCGATCTTCTCCAGTTTCTCTTTCAAAAAATCGACAAACGCCCGCTGCTTGGCCGAGAGCGCGCCGCCCGCCGTCAGCACCGTGATCGGATGGCGCGCGCTGCACCAATCGTCTAACAGCCTCGTCAGGCGGCCGTCCTGTTCCGCATCCATCATCATCCAGGTCGGCGCATGCATGATGCCCAGGCCTGCAATGGCGGCTTCGCGCAGGAAGTCCGATCCATCCGATTGCAGCACGGGTTCGAAGACAAGCTGTTGCCGGCTGCCGTCGTTGTGCTGGAAGTGCCAGGTCGGGCGCTCGGAGAGGTTGCTGTAATAGAGCAGTCTATGCCGGGCCAGGTCTTGCACGTTCTCCGGATGCCCGTGCTTTTTCAAATAGGATGGCGAGGCATAGACGGCGCGCTTCCAGCTGCCGACCTTGACCGCGCGCAATGCGCTGTCTTCCAGCGCGCCCATGCGGATGGCCAGATCGATGCCTTCTTCGACCAGATTGACCATGCCGTCGCCCAACTGGAAGTGCAGCGACAGTTCGGGGTGCGCCGCCTGGAAGCTGCCGAGCATCGGCGTCAGCACCAGCCGGGCGAAGGCGAGCGAGGTGGTAATGCGCAGCCGCCCTTGCAGGCGCAGCTTTTCTTCCTTGACTTCGGCCAACACGGTGTCGAGCTGGTCCAGCACCGGGCTGCCCAGGCGCAGCAGCTTGTTCCCCTCGGGCGTGAGCGACAGCCCGCGGGTGGAACGCAGGAACAATTGCACGCCCAGGTGCTTTTCCAGCGCGGCGAGCGATTTGCTGACGGTGGATTGCTTGACGCCCAACTCTTGCGCCACGCCGGTGAACGATTGCCGTTCCGCCAGACGGCGGAAGGTCTTGATATTGTCGAGCAAATCCATTATTCCATATTGGCATAAATACTATGCTTATTCAAGGTATTCAAATGCATTGTGGAATGCCCTACCTTGTCCCTGTGCAGTGCTATTTCAACGCATCACTTCAACGAATCGACAAGGAGAAGCATCATGGCAGGCAATCTGGCAAACAAGGTGGCGTTGGTAACCGGCGCGTCAAAGGGCATAGGCGCGGCGATTGCCCTCAAGCTGGCATCGCAGGGTGCGGCGGTGGTGGTGAACTACAGTGCAAGCAAGGAAGCCGCCGAACGTGTGGTGGCCGAGATCAAGGCCAAGGGCGGCAAGGCGCTGGCGTTGAAGGGCAACGTGGCCATGTCGGAAGACGTGAAGGCGCTGGTGGCGCAAACGGTGGCGGCATTCGGGCCGATCGACATCCTGGTCAATAATGCCGGCGTCTATGCGTTCGGCGCGCTCGACGCCATCACGCCGGAGCACTTCCACCAGCAGTTCGACGTCAACGTTTTGGGTTTGCTGTTGATGACGCGTGAGGCGGCCGGCGCGTTCAATCCTGCGGGCGGCAACGTGATCAACATCGGCTCGGTGGTGTCCACCCTGACGCCGCCCAACTCGGCGGTGTACAGCGCGACCAAGGCCTCGGTCGATGCGATCACGCGCGTGCTGGCCAAGGAGCTGGCGCCGCGTCGCATCCGGGTCAATACCGTGCGGCCCGGCATGACGCTGACCGAGGGCTTGGTGGCATCGGGCATGCATGAAGGCGACGCGCGCGCCTATTTCGAATCGATCACGCCGCTGGGCCGCGTGGCGCAGCCGGAAGAAGTCGCCGAGCCGGTGGCTTTCCTCGCGTCGGACGCGGCAAGCTACATCACCGGCGAGGTGCTGGCGGCAGCGGGCGGCTTGCGCTAGCCGCATCGCTTGGTCCTGCGCGGCTCGGATTTGCAAGCCGCGCAGGCCGTGCTACACTGGCTCGGTCACATCAATGAACCGGACAGCAGCACGATCATGAACCGCAAGACGACGTCTTACGCCGCTCGAATTATTTCCGCCATTCGTATCGCTTGGCGGGAATAGTGCTGTCTGTCTGAAAACCCAACCCGCCACCTTGGCGGGTTTTTGTTTTTCCGCTCGGGTGGCTTGTCATCACGAGAGGAACAGCGATGAAGAAAGTCGCAGTGTTTGGCGCGCCTGGCGCCGGGAAATCCACCTTGTCGAGAAAGCTGGCGGTGTTGAAGCAATTGCCGCTTCACGCGCTCGACATGTTGTGCTTTGAAGTCGGCGGCGCGGCCGTGCCGCCTGAAGTGTATGCCCGGCGCCACGCGGAAATCCTGCAGCAGGATACCTGGCTGATGGAAGGGTATGGCAGCTATGAATCGCTATGGGTACGCTTTGCCGCAGCAGATACCCTGGTCTATGTCGATTTGCCTTTCATGCAGCATGCGTGGTGGGTAACCAAGCGCTTTTTCAAAGGTTTGTTTGCCACGCCGGAAGGCTGGCCCGCAGGCAGCCCGATGTTGCGTGGCACGCTGTCAGGCTACCATCATCTGTGGTTGTGCCACAAGCATCTCACGCCACGATATCGGGAGTACGTGAAGCAGGCAGCGGCGAGCAAGCAGGTGTTCCATTTGCGTTCGGCCGGTGAGATAGTCCGCTTTCTGGCGCACGTGGAAAGCACCCGGCAGGCTTGAGTTTGCCTGAGTGTTGTCATACGGCGTATGATGGCGCCTGCTTGAATTCTCACTTCTCTGGTATGACCATGATGCCGATGCCCGCAAGAACCTGTTGTGCCATAGCGCTAGCGATATCGGCAACATTTGCCTGGGCAGATGACTTTGACAATTCCAGGCAATTGATCGCCAAGGCGCGCCAATTGGCTGAAGCAAATGATGAAGCTGCACGCAGCGCCTATCTCGAGGTGATCGTTGCGCTTGATGCGCTCAATCGTGGCCAGGACAGGGAAGTGGCCAGGACGGAAGGCAGCGCTTATCTTGAACTCGGTACATTGGATGAAAAACTGGGGCGGGGCAAGGATGCCGAAGCGGATTACATCCACGCCATCAACGCGAGCCTACCGCTCGGCGCGGGAGACGGCGCCAAGGTGATTTCCCCCGCCCTGAAGCGGCAGCAGGTGCTCTACATGCGCGATGGTGATTTTCAGCATGCTGCGGAAGCGGCGACGCGTGAGCTGGGCCTGATGGGCATACTGTTCGGCCGTGATACCAAGATGACTTCCGGCATGGCATATCAGGAGCTGCCTCCGACTCTGGTGCTCGCCAAGGCCAATGCCGCCGCAGGAGAATTAAAGACCGCCAAGGTATTCTACGATCAGGCATGGACCCTGGCGGAAACCGCCACCGTTTCGCAACCGGGGGCGCTGCAGGAGCTGTACACCGGCAGTGTCGCCGTTTATAGCCAATTGCAGTTGGCCAAGGAGGCCGACGAGGCACAACAGCGTTTCGAGCGGCTCAAGCAGGAAGAGGCCAGGCGCAGGACAATGGTTGTGCAAGCGCCTCCGGCCAAGGCGCCCGAGGCGTATTCTGCCCCGGGGCCTGAGGTGGTCCCGGATGTGAAGGCGGGATTCAAGGATGGCGCGCGACCGGGCTGCGATCCGGTATACACACCGCAGATGCGGGAATTGCAACAGCAGGGCACGGTCGCGCTGCGTTTCAGGATTGCCCGAAATGGCTCGCTCGTATACGTCAACATTTTGCAGTCGAGCGGTTTCAAATTACTTGACCGCGCGACGCAAAATGGATTCAGCCGCTGCCAGTTTTCTCCCGCCATGTATCACGGGCAGCCCGTCGATGGCGAGTTCGATCTGACCTACGTCTGGAAGACGGATTAGTCAGCTCGCCTGCGTCCAGTAACCCGGCCGCGAATAAATCTCTTTCAGGTAATCGATAAAGAACCGTATCTTGGCCGGCAAGTGCCGCTGCTGCGGGTAGACCGCCATGATGTCGTACTGCGGCAGGGCGTAGTCGTCCAACACGGTGATGAGCGAGCCTTCAGCCAGTTGCGACTGGATTTCCCAGGTCGAGCGCCACGCCAGCCCCAGGCCCTCCAAGGCCCAGCGGTGCAGCAGTTCGCCGTCGTTGCAGTCGAGATTGCCTTCGGCGCGCATGGTGACGGGCTTGCCGCCCTTCTGGAAATACCAGCCGCGCTGTTGGCCGCCTTGCAGGTTGAACGAGAGGCAGTTGTGCTGTTGCAGGTCTTCCAGCGTGCGCGGGATGCCGTGGCGCTCGAAGTAATCCGGCGTGCCGCACACCACGCGCCGGTTGGTGGCCAGCTTGACGGCGACGAAGTTGAGATCGATCGCGCCGCCGATGCGAATGCCGACGTCGTAACCTTCGCGCACCAGATCGACCACGCGATCGGTGAGGTTGAACGACATCTTCACCTCGGGATTGGCCGCCAGAAAGGCCGGCGCATGCGGCGCCACGTGCTTGCGCCCGAAGGCCGCCGGTGTCGAGACGATAAGGTGGCCCGTGGCCTTGTGCCGTCCCTCGGCAATCATGCGCTCGGCCTGGCCCAATTCTTCCAACAGCTTGCGGCAATGGTCGAGATAGACCGCACCTTGCTCGGTCAGCGTGAGGTGGCGCGTGGTGCGGTGCATGAGCTTGACGCCCAGGCGCTTTTCCAACGCGTCGATGCGCCGGCCCAGCATCACGGGCGTGATGTTCTGCTCCAGCGCGGCGCGCGCCATGCTGCCTTTTTCGACGACATCGACGAAAGCCTCGATTTGTTTGAGCTTGTCCATACGGCGTGATTATAGGCATTTTCATCTGATTCGATATATCAGGTATCGAATATGCCGATTATTTGTTGTCTTATCAAACTCCATGTGACGCATTAGCATCTCTTCCAACGGATTTGACGTTTTCATGGAGTGATGCAATGGCAAAGATGACGGCGGTGCAAGCGGCGCTGCATGTGTTGGAAAAAGAGGGCGTGACCCAGGCGTTCGGCGTGCCGGGCGCGGCGATCAATCCTTTTTATGCGGCCTTGAAGAAGCAGGGCACGATAGGGCACGTGCTGGCGCGTCACGTCGAGGGCGCGTCGCACATGGCCGAGGGCTACACACGTGCCAAGGCGGGCAATATCGGGCTGTGCATCGGCACCTCCGGCCCGGCCGGCACGGACATGATCACGGGCTTGTATTCGGCCCAGGCCGATTCGATTCCCATCCTCTGCGTGACGGGCCAGGCGCCGCGTGCGCGGCTGTACAAGGAAGACTTCCAGGCGGTCGATATCGAATCGATTGCCAAGCCCGTCACCAAGTGGGCTGTCACGGTGCGCGAGCCGGCGCTGGTGCCGCGCGTGTTCCAGCAAGCTTTCCATCTGATGCGCTCGGGCCGCCCGGGGCCGGTCTTGATCGATTTGCCGTTCGATGTGCAGATGGGCGAAATCGAGTTCGACCCCGACACCTACGAGCCGCTGCCGGTGTACAAGCCGAAGGCGACACGCGCCCAGATCGAAAAGGCGCTGGCCATGTTCAACGAGGCCGAGTTCCCGCTGATCACGGCGGGCGGCGGCGTGATCAATGCCGATGCCTCGGCGCTACTGGTCGAGTTTGCCGTGATCGTCGGCGCCCCGGTGATCCCCACGCTGATGGCATGGGGCGCGATCCCCGACGACCATCCGCTGATGGCGGGCATGGTCGGCCTGCAGACCAGCCACCGCTACGGCAATGCCACGCTCCTGGCGTCGGACTTCGTGCTTGGCATCGGCAATCGCTGGGCCAACCGGCACACGGGATCGATCGATGTGTTCACCAAGGGGCGCAAGTTCGTGCACGTCGATATCGAGCCGACGCAGATCGGCCGGGTGTTCGGCCCCGACTATGGCATCGTCTCCGACGCCGGTGCGGCGCTGCAACTGTTTGTCGAGGTGGCGCACGAATGGAAGGCTGCGGGCAAGTTGAAGGATCGTTCCGCCTGGGTCAGGCAATGCCAGGAAAGGAAGCGCACGCTGTTGCGCCGCACGCACTTCGACAACGTGCCGATCAAGCCGCAGCGCGTGTATGAAGAGATGAACAAGGCCTTCGGGCGCGACACCTGCTATGTCAGCACGATCGGCTTGTCGCAGATCGCGGCAGCGCAGTTCCTGCACGTCTATGAACCGCGCCACTGGATCAATTGCGGCCAGGCCGGGCCGCTGGGCTGGACCGCACCGGCTGCGCTTGGCGTGTGCGCCGCCGATCCGCAACGTAAGGTAGTGGCGATTTCGGGCGACTACGATTTCCAGTTCATGATCGAGGAACTGGCCGTCGGCGCGCAATTCAAGCTGCCTTACCTGCACGTGGTGGTGAACAATTCCTACCTCGGCCTGATCCGTCAATCGCAGCGCGGCTTCGACATGGATTATTGCGTGCAACTGGCGTTTGACAATATCAATGCGCCGGAGCTGGAAGGCTATGGCGTCGACCACGTCGCCGTGGTCGAAGGCCTGGGCTGCAAGGCGATCCGCGTGACCAAGCCCGACGATCTCCAGGATGCCTTCAAGGAAGCCCAAGCGCTGATGCTGCGGCACCGCGTGCCGGTGGTGGTGGAAATCATCCTGGAGCGTGTGACCAATATCGCGATGGGCACCGAGCTGACCAACGTGAACGAATTTGAAGATCTGGCCTTGCGGCCGGGTGACGCGCCAACCGCAATCACCTTGCTCGATTGAGGAGAACCCTATGCCAAAGTTTGCCGCCAACCTGACCATGCTCTTCACCGAGCATGGCTTTCTTGAGCGCTTCGGCGCCGCTGCCGCAGCAGGGTTCAAGGGTGTGGAATTCCTGTTTCCCTATGCCTTTGAGGCGAAGGACATCGCCGCACGTTTGCAGCTGCATGGCCTTGAGCTGGTGCTGCACAATCTGCCGGCGGGCAATTGGGAAGCGGGCGAGCGCGGGATTGCCTGCCACCCCGATCGCGTTGCCGAATTCGAGCGTGGCGTGGAAGATGCCATCCGCTACGCCAAGACGCTCAAGGTGAAGCAGTTGAACTGCCTGGCCGGCATCGCCCCGCAAGGCGTGGCCCGCGAACAAGCCCAGGCAACGCTGGTGCGCAATCTGCGCCATGCCGCGTCGCGCTTGAAGGGCGAGGGCATACGCCTGTTGATCGAACCGATCAATACGGTCGATATTCCCGGCTTTTTCCTCTCCGGCACCAAACAGGCGCTGGAATTGATTCGCGAGACCGGCTCGGACAACCTGTTTGTGCAATACGACATCTACCACATGCAGCGCATGGAGGGCGAGCTGGCCAATACGATCAAAAACAATCTCGCCATGATCAAGCACGTGCAACTGGCCGACAACCCGGGACGTTTCGAGCCGGGCACGGGCGAGATCAATTACCGCTACCTGTTTGCGCTGTTGGACAACATCGGTTACGACGGCTGGATCGGCTGCGAGTACAAGCCGCGTGCGGGGACGGTGGAAGGCCTCGGCTGGCGCGAGGCACACAATGCTTGGCAGATGCCGGTTTGAATAAACCGCCGACGTATCGCCCCTCGCCCGCAGGCGGGAGAGGGGTAGGGGTGAGGGCGGTTGCGATCTGGCTATGCTTGAATTTAACACCCGCTCGTTTGTACCGTTTATGTGACTTGGCGCGCATAGCCAAATCGCTACGTCCCTCACCCCCTCCCCTCTCCCGCCTGCGGGCGAGGGGTGACCGGCCAGTGCGTGAGAATGAGGCAAGGCGCCGGCTGGGGCGACAGATTAGAGTAACGGAAAAAGGAAAAACATCATGGCAAAAATCGGTTTCATCGGCCTGGGCATCATGGGCGCACCCATGGCGAGACATTTGCAGCGCGGCGGGCACAAGCTCTATCTGCACGACATCAAGAACCCGCCGTTCGAACTCGTCGAAGGCGGCGCCACGGTTTGCACCTCGGGTGCGGAAGTGGCCAAGCGTGCCGACATCATCATCATCATGGTGCCCGACACGCCGCACGTGGAGGCGGCGCTGTTCGGCGAGAATGGCGTGGCTGCGGGACTGGCGGCAGGCAAGATCGTGGTCGACATGAGTTCGATCTCGCCGATTGCCACCAAGGGTTTCGCCAGGAAGATCAACGAACTCGGTTGCGACTATCTGGATGCCCCGGTCTCGGGTGGCGAAGTGGGCGCCAAGGCCGCGTCGCTGACCATCATGGTCGGCGGCCCGCAAGCGGCGTTCGACACGGTCAAGCCGCTGTTCGAGCTGATGGGCAAGAACATTACCCTGGTGGGCGGCAATGGCGACGGCCAGACCACCAAGGTGGCGAACCAGATCATCGTGGCGCTGAACATCCAGGCCGTCGCCGAGGCCTTGCTGTTCGCCTCCAAGGCCGGCGCCGACCCGGCCCGCGTGCGCCTGGCGCTGATGGGCGGTTTCGCCGCCTCGCGCATCCTGGAAGTGCACGGCGAACGCATGGTCAAGCGTACCTTCAATCCGGGCTTTCGGATCGAGTTGCACCAGAAGGACTTGAATCTGGCGCTGCAAGGGGCGAAAGCTTTGGGTGTATCCTTGCCCAATACGGCCACGGCGCAGGAGTTGATGAATGCGTGTGCGGCCAATGGGATGAGCGGGCTGGATCACTCGGCGCTGTGCCGGGCGGTGGAGATGATGTCGAATCATGAGATTGCGAAGGCTTGAGTATGCGTTGTCAAGAAGCTGAGCCAGACTGCGACATCCCTCGTCGGATCGCTACCCACCCCACCTCTCTCCAGCCTGCGGGCGAGGGGGCAGTCGGTGGGCTCGCCAATTGTCGATTGAGCTAGACAGAGTGAGGTGGCGCCCGAGAAGTTCCGCTTGCGACGACGCCAAAAAGACAGGTGCCAAAGCGGATAAAGAAGCGCGGGTTGTCTGAGCCGAAGGCGAGTTTCCCGCGCTTCCCGCTTTGGCACCTGTCTTTTTGGGAACCCCGAAGGGGCGGCGTTGAGCGGTCGCCTTTTTTTGCTTACTTTTGGGCGGCCGGCTAGGCGCGAAGCAAAAAAAGTGAGCGGCTGCCGGGCCGCCCCCGGCAAAGGGTTCCACAGCGTGATTAAGCATCGATGACGACCAAACGTTAATAAGACATTGAATCAAAAGAAACACCCCAACATCATGCAAAACCTGGACCCCAAAAAATTCCTCCTCGACCTCTACGGCGCTGCCATAGCCAGGGTAAGCGCCCAAAAATGCCTACCCCAGCATTTGCCGCTTCCACCCAGAAACGGCAAAACCATCGTCATAGGCGCCGGCAAAGCCGCCGCCGCCATGGCGCAATCGGTAGAGCAGCACTGGGCTGGCGCCATCACCGGTCTCGTCGTCACCCGCTACGGCCACGGAGCCGATTGCAGGAAGATCGAGGTCGTCGAAGCCTCGCACCCCGTCCCCGACGAAGCCGGACGTAAAGCGGCCGCCCGCATGCTGGACATGGTAAAAGGCCTGACTGAAAACGACCTGGTGCTTTGCTTGATTTCGGGCGGCGGCTCGGCCCTGCTGGCGCTGCCGGCGGAAGGCATCACGTTGGAGCAAAAGCAGGCCATCAACAAGGCCTTGCTCAAGAGCGGCGCCACGATTGCCGACATGAATTGCGTGCGCAAACACCTCTCGGCCATCAAGGGCGGCCGCCTTGCGCTGGCCTGCGCGCCGGCGCGTGTGGTCACGCTCTTGATCTCGGATGTGCCCGGCGACGATCCCAACATCGTCGCCAGCGGTCCCACGCTGCCCGATCCGACCAGTTGCGCACAGGCGCTGGCGGTTCTGCGCAAGTACCGCATCGAAATCCCGCCCAATATCGAACAACTGCTCGAATCGGGCAAGCTCGAAACGCCCAAGCCAGGCGACGCGCGCTTCGCGCACAACACCTGCGAAGTGATCGCCACGGCCCAGGACGCGCTCGAAGCCGCCGCCGACTTCGCACGTGCAGCCGGTATCACGCCTTATATCCTGTCCGACGGCATCGAGGGCGAGTCGCGCGACGTGGCCCTGGTACACGCCGGCATCGCACGCCAGATTGCGGCGCGCGGCCAGCCGTTTGCCAAGCCCTGTCTGCTGCTCTCGGGTGGCGAGACCACGGTGACGGTGCGTGGCAATGGGCGCGGCGGGCGCAATGCCGAGTTTCTGCTTGCACTGGCTGCTGCGCTGGATGGGCACGCCGATATCCATGCGATTGCCTGTGATACCGACGGCATCGACGGCTCGGAAGACAATGCCGGTGCGCTCTATGGCCCGGATTCGCTGGCGCGCGCCGCCGAGAAGGGTTTGCGTGCGCGCGTCATGCTTGACGATAACGATGGCTATGGATTCTTCAGCGCGCTTGGCGATCTTGTTGTTTCCGGGCCGACGCGGACGAACGTCAATGATTTCCGGGCGATATTGATTTTGTAGTTCGCCTGCCTTACTAAAATCTCTGTCGTCCTCGCGCAAGCGGGGACCCAAACCTGCGGTAAATCGATTTGGCATCCTGGATTCCCGGATTCGTGGGAATAACGGGAGGACTGCGTTTGCCGCCAACAGGAAAGTTCATGATGCGCCGCCACCGCAAAGCCAAAATCGTCGCCACGCTCGGCCCAGCCAGCTCCGACTTCGCCACCGTCAATGCCTTGTTCGAATCCGGCGTCGATGTATTCCGCTTCAACTTCAGCCACGGCTCGCATGAAGCGCACCAGGCGCGCTACGACATCGTGCGTGCGGTCGAAGCGCGGCACGGCCGGCCGATTGCGGTACTGGCCGATCTGCAAGGCCCCAAGTTGCGCATCGGCCAGTTCGAGCATGGCAAGGTCGGGCTTCATGCCGGCGCGGAATTCGTGTTGGACAAGCTGCCGATGTCAGGCAATGCCGAACGCGTCTGCCTGCCGCACCCGGAATTGTTTGAAGCCATCGGCGCTGGGCAGGCTCTGCTGCTCGACGACGGCAAGCTGCGGCTCGAAGTGATGGCCAACGATGGCGCCAAAATCCGCACGCGTGTGGTCAACGGCGGCGTGCTGTCTGACCGCAAGGGCGTCAACGTGCCCGATGCGGTGCTGCCGATCCCGGCGTTGACCGAAAAAGACCGGCGCGATTTGGACTTTGCGTTGGCGCTCGGCGTCGATTGGGTGGCGTTATCGTTCGTGCAGCGGCCCGAGGATTTGCACGAGGCGCGCGCCTTGATCGGCAGCCGCGCCGGCGTGCTGACCAAGCTGGAAAAACCTGCTGCGCTCGACAGGCTGGAAGAGATCGTGCTGGCGTCCGACGCGATCATGGTGGCGCGCGGCGACCTAGGCGTTGAGTTGCCGCCCGAGCGCGTGCCCGGCGAGCAGAAGCGCATCCTGCGCATGTGCCGCCGTCACGGCAAGCCCATCGTGATCGCCACACAGATGCTCGAATCGATGATAGTCGCGCCGGTGCCGACGCGCGCCGAGGCGTCGGATGTCGCCAGTGCGATCTATGATGGCGCCGACGCCGTGATGCTGTCGGCCGAATCGGCCAGCGGCGCGTATCCGCGCGAGGCAGTGGCGATCATGGACCGCATCGTGACCGAAGTCGAGCGCGATCCGTATTATCCGAAACTGATCGAGGCCCAGCATGGCGAACCGCTGCCCAATCGCGGCGACGCGATCTGCGCGGCCTTGCGCGACGTGGCGCAGATCATGGGCGCGGCGGCAGCAGTGACTTACACCACCTCCGGCCACACCAGCCTGCGCGCAGCGCGCGAGCGGCCTGTGACGCCGATACTTTCCATCACACCGAAGCTGGCGACGGCCCGGCGCCTGGCACTCGTGTGGGGCGTGCATTCGACGATTGCGCCCGATGTGAGTGGCGTGGAAGAGATGGTGGCGGCGGCTTGCCGCACGGCGTGGCGCGAAGGGTTTGCCAAGGTGGGGGATCAGATTGCGATCACGGCGGGGATGCCGTTTGGGGTGAGCGGGTCGACGAATTTGTTGCGCTTGGCGGAGATTTGGGAGCAGGTGGCGTAGTACATCGGACGTCGTACATCGAACCCAGTATATCGAACGTAGCACATCGAACGTCGTACATCGACTGACAAGCATTCGAGTTACCTGCGATGGCACTCGTCACCCCTCGCCCGCAGGCGGGAGAGGGGCGGGGGTGAGGGAGGCTGCGAACAGGCTACGTTTGAATAAGTAAAGAGGCTTCTCCGTGCTAACCTATCTGACAGTTTTTAGGGGAGCCAGAACACAACCTCCCTCACCCCCACCCCTCTCCCGCCTGCGGGCGAGGGGAGTTTGGCCGGCGCTGGCGAGACACTGAGCCAGAGCATTGGCGCCCTCACCGCTTTGACAAACCTCCACCCAACCTTTTACCATTCGGAGATGCCCCCCATCCCCCACCGCCGCGCGGTCCTCCTCATGTGCATTGCCGCAACACTCTGGAGCATCGCCGGCGTGCTCACGCGCCAGCTCGAGCACGCGCGCGGTTTCGAGGTCACGTTCTGGCGCAGCGTGTTCGCCGGTACCTTCGTTGCATTCGCCCTGATCGTGCAGCAACGCGGCAAAGCGGTCGCGAGTGTGCGTGCCGTTGGCCGCTGGGGTGTGGTTTCAGGTTTGATGTGGTGCGTGATGTTTTGCTGCTTCATGATCGCGCTGACCCTGACCACGGTCGCCAATACGCTGATCGTGATGAGCACCTCGCCGCTGCTCACGGCATTGCTGGCCTGGCTGGTGTTGCGTCACGCCATTGCCGTGCGCACCTGGGCCGCGATCGCAGCCGCGTTTGCGGGAATCGTCTGGATGTTCGCCGGCGGCATGAGCCAGGTCGATGCGCGCCAGTTGGCCGGCATGACCATTGCCATGGGCGTGCCGATTGCCGCCTCGATCAACGTGGTGGCGCTGAAGAAAGCCGGGCAGGGCGTGGACCTGATCCCGGCGGTGCTGTTGGGCGCGGTGTTTTCCGCCGTGCTGATGCTGCCCCTGATGTGGCCGGCGCAGACGTCGGCGCACGACATTGGCATCCTCGCGCTTTTGGGTGTGGTGCAGCTCGGTTTTCCCTGCATGCTGATGGTGGCCGCGGCGCGTGGCTTGTCGGCGCCGGAGATCGGCTTGCTCGGGCTGATCGAAGTGCTGCTTGGCCCGGTGTGGGCCTGGCTGGGCGCGGGCGAGGTGCCGGCACAGGCAACGCTGATTGGCGGCGCAATCGTGCTGGTTGCGCTCGTGGGAAACGAATTTGCTGCCTTGCGCGAAGCGAATGCGGACGACGATATGCCGCCGCCCGTGGCCTAGACGATCGACAGATCAAAAGTGCGCAGTTGAAGGTTGGCGCTGAACGAATGCCAAGCCCAACATCCGCGCGCCAAAGATCCCCGTGCGATTGCGCCAATGCAGAAACGTTGGGCTTCGCCTGACGCTCAGCGCCAACCGATTCCCAATCGAGCGCAATCAGGCCAACACCGGCTCAGCCGCAGGAACAGCCTTTTGCATCTTGAGCACCGAAGCAATCGCCCCAAACAATTCATCGATCTGAGCCTTGTCGATGATCAAGGGCGGCGACAGCGCGATGATGTCGCCCGTAGTGCGGATCAACACGCCCTTGTCCCAGAAGCATTTCTGGAACACGTCGAAGGCGCGAGCCGTCGGCATGCCGGGCACGCCTTCGAGTTCGATGCCGCACACCAGGCCGAGGTTGCGCACGTCCTTGACGTAAGGCAAGCCCTTCAGGCTGTGCGCGGCTTCCTCGAAATAGGGCGACATCGCTGCGGCGCGCTCGAACATCTGTTCTTCTTCGTAGACTTCCAGCGTGGCGATCAGCGCGGCCGAAGCCAGGGGATGCGCGCTGTAGGTGTAGCCGTGGAAGAATTCGATGCTGTCGGGCGCGGCGGCGCTCATGAAGGCGTCGTAGATGTCTTGGCGCACGATCACGGCGCCCATCGGCACGGCGGCGTTGGTCAAGCCCTTGGCGCAGGTGATCATGTCGGGCACCACGCCGAAATAATCGGCAGCGAATGACGCACCGAGGCGGCCGAAGCCGGTGATGACTTCATCGAAGATCAACAGGATGCCGTACTTGTCGCAGATCGCGCGGATCTTTTGCAGGTAGCCCTTGGGCGGGATGATCACGCCGGTCGAACCCTGGATCGGCTCGATGATGACGGCGGCAATCGTGGCCGGATCGTGCAGGGCGAGGATGCGTTGCTCCAACTCGTCGGCCATTTCGCCGCCGTTGTCGGGCATGCCTTTGGAAAAGGCGTTCTTGCCGATGTTGAGCGGATGGCGCAGGTGGTCGATGCCGGGCAAGGTCGGCCCGAAGTGCTTGCGATTGCCGGCGATGCCGCCCACGGCAATCCCGCCGAAGCCCACGCCGTGATAGCCGCGCTCGCGGCCGATGAGACGCGTGCGCAAGCCGTCGCCGCGCATGCGGTGGTAGGCCAGCGCGATCTTCAGGGCGCTATCGACGGCTTCGGAGCCGTCGTTGCAAAAGAACACGCGGTTCAAGCCTTCCGGGGCGATCTTGGCCAGCGCCATGGCTGCTTCGAAAGCTTTGGGGTGGCCGATCTGGAACACCGGGGCGTAATCCATTTCGCCGGCCTGCTTTTGGATCGCGGCGACGATCTTGGGATGGTTGTGCCCGGCATTGACGCACCACAAGCCGGAGGTGCCGTCGAGGATGCGGCGCCCATCGTCGGTGGTGTAATGCATGCCCGAGGCCGACACCAGCATGCGCGGCTTGGCCTTGAATTGCCGGTTGGCGGTAAACGGCATCCAGAAATGTTCGGTGTTGATCATGATGCAATCCTTGTGAGGATGGGTAGGCTATGAGTCGAGGCTATAAGTCGGCTTTTTGTTAGCTTAATGCGAATGTGGCCTTGTTGCTAGTTCCACTTTTTTTGTGTCGGTAGGGCCGCTTTTGCCTGCGCATTTTCCCAAAATCAAGCGATGGCCTGCGCCGTCCGGTAAAATGGAGGTTTCCCTGCAAGACCGATTTTACGTGGATTCCGCAAAACTTCCCGCCCGCCGCTTGTCTGTCGCGCCCATGATGGATTGGAGCAATCTCTAGTTTTTATGCGGGTTTAACAGCATACCTCCGTAAATTTTCCGTAACCAGCGCGCCAAGAGTTTTTGTTTTCTCGTCCGATTGACCACGATAATTTGTCGATGCAGGCGTGGGCAATCACATATATTTGACTTGGTTTGCCGTGACCTGATGGAAGTTGACGCTATTCACGGGGCATGTTAAATTTGCCCTATGGCTAGTCAGCGTTGCGGTTGCCACTCACCCTTGTGTGCCGCGACAAAGTACATAGGTAAACAGGGGAGTATACGGTGGGTCAATGAAAGCCATAGCCTTTACCACCGCGAAGTTCAGCAGAGTAGCCACTGCGGTTAGTTAGCGTGAACTCGTGCATTTGTGCAAAACCACGATAAGCGTTGACATAGCTTCGAACAACACAGCCCTCCGGTTTGACCAGCAGCACTTCGGGGAGGGGGCGCCGGCAGCACTTCAATCTCGGCAGGGAGTTCCCTGCCGATTATCGAAGCTGCCAATATGCCGAACTCCAATCCAGCATCGACTTTCGATAGGCCACCGCTTGATGTACAGGCGCTATTGGAACTTCAGACTAATCGAAAACTGACGACAGAGGCACTGCTTCTGCTGCTTTATCGCAAACCCCGATTGAATATCGACGAAGTGTGCGATGCGCTTTGCATCACGCGCGGTACCGTGTATCAGCGACGGGCACGGGGGAGTTTCGGTGTGCCGATGTTCGGGTCGCCTCTTACTGCGGACGTCAGGGACGTCGCAGCGGAACTGGATAATTTGCGCGCGCAAGCTCGGGCGGGGGGCTAAGTCATGCCGCTTGCCGCCAAAGACGATCGGCTCATCAAATTCGCCGCCGAAGTTGCAAATCGCGCGCAATCGCGAGTCAAAGCTGTTTCAGACGAGAACCGTGGCGATTCTCCGGCAGAGCAACTCGATCTTTTTGTTGCCGACCTGCTCAGCTACAACTTGAAAGACGACGTGGCGACAATGGAGGCGCCGCTCTTTTCGCTTTCGACCATTCCAGACATGCAAATTTGGAAATGGACAAGCGCTGACGGAAAGAAATGGTTGGAAGTCACACCGTCATCCATAGGGCGGGCGACCATGCATGACAAGGACCTTTTAATTTATCTTTCGTCTCAGCTCGTGGCTGCAATGAATACCGCTGCCCGCACTGAAGTTAAAATGCCAGGCAGACGAATTCAATTTACTGCGCATGACTTTATGGTTTCAACCGGGCGCGACACTTCCGGGGCCGGATACGATAATTTCGAGAAAACTCTCGACAGGCTTGCGGGGACTCGCCTGAAAACGAATATCGAAATAGCAGATATTGACCACCGAACGGGTTTCGGTCTCATCGAAAGCTATTCGTGCCGCCTGAAAAAAGGGCGCAGTGGAAAAAAGCGACTGGAAACGATCGAAGTTACCCTGTCTGAATGGCTTTATAGAGCGCTCGAACGGCGTGAGATTCTGACGATCAACCAGGAGTACTTCGGCCTTCGCAAACCGCTTGAGCGGCGCCTTTACGAGCTCGCGAGGAAGCACGTTGGGAACCAAGCGGATTGGTCAATTGGACTAGATAACCTTTTAATCAAAACAGGTAGCAAGGCTACCTCGAAGGAGTTTACAAGGATGCTTGGCAAGATTATTAAGAACGACACCCTACTTGATTATCGGGCGGCGATAACAGAATCTGCGCGCGGGGACGTTTTGATACGCTTTTATCAAAAGGACCAGAAAAAGCTGGCGCTTGCTTATAAGCAAAGGGAAGACGCAAAGGTCCTGGCGGAAGCGAAGCGCTGCAGACCGAAACGAGCGCAGCCTGCTGCACGGCAGCCGGAACGAGGCCTTTTCGATTGAAATATATTCGGTGGGTGAAAACACGAACTGTGGCTGCGCAACTGATCATCAAGAGCGATATTTTGGAAAATTCCCGTCGTCATAGCCGATATTCGAGCAAATTCTTGACTCAATTCAATGAAATCCTGCCTTTCTTGACTAAATTCGTGTTTTCACCCACCGCGATTCGTGTTTTCGCCCACCTGAACTCGGGTTTTCACCCACTTTGCCTCGTGTTTTCGCCCACTTTGAATTCGTGTTTTCACCCACGGAAATCGAGAAAAAGTCATTCATATTCAATGGCTTTCAAACCTATCAACAGCCGAGTAGATCCCTTTAACTTATTTTATCTCTATTAACCATGCAAGCGGCGTCGTTCATTTGTTGGAGATTTGCGCCAAAGCAGAGCGCGAAAATATTCCGGCACATTTGCTGAATGCTATCAAGTAGGAAATCGAAAATGGGTAAAACTATAACCGGCAAGGAACTGGGCGAAAATTTGCTTGAGTCCGTGCGACAAATGAACGCTGGCAAGGGAACGGTGGTGCATTTACCTGTTGCCGAAGCGGGTGACGTGATCCTGTCACGTCGGCCTGACTCCTGGGAAAGCGTCTTCGCCCTTGATGCGACGACAGAGGTGCCTGCCGACTTCATGAGCGAGGCTGATCGTAATCAGAGCGAGAATGGCCGTGATCCGTTTGAGGATGTTCCGGCATGATTACGTATCTGCTCGATACAAATATCGCGAGTCACATCTGGTCGGTGTTGAAGATTTCCGGCACGCCATAGCACGCCAGCGCTTCCCGCACCGCCTCGATGCAGAAGTCCGTCGTCAGCGTGTTCGACAGCCTCCAGGACAAGACCCGTCGGCTGGCCCAATCCATGACAGCAAACAGGTATACGAAGCCGCGTCGCATTGGGATGTAGGTAATGTCTGCCGCCCAGACTTGGTTTGGCCGGGTGATCGCGAGATGGCGCAGCAAGTACGGGTAGACAGGGTGGGCAGGGGTCTGTTTGCTTTTCGTGCAATGTACGACGATAAGCTCGTCGGGTTTGCGGTATGCGTTGAAAAGGTGTATATTTAGCGCATCAAAACGTAAAGGAGCAAGCCATGAGCGTGCGCTTTAATGTGGTCCTGTCCGATGACTTGAACCGAGAAATTGACCAGGCCGTCGAAGAAACTGAATCCAGCAAGAGCGAAATCTTGCGCAAAGCCCTTCAGCTTTACCTCGCGGCTCGCGCCGGGAGCCGCCGGGGCTTGAAGCTTGGCCTCGTGGAGCCCAAGTCGGAAAAATTGCAAACGGAAATCGTCGGTCTGTGAGTACCATCGACCTCAACCACCCACCGCCTGGCCATACGTTCGACGTTTCCATTGCCCAGGTCGAAACAGACGGCGAGCGCCACGTCCGGCTGTTCAAGGACGTGGCTCTATTCGTGGTCGCTCTCGGCTTCGTCATTCTGGTCGTGTGGCTATGTTACAGCACATTGGTTGCGCCAGCAGCGACGGCCGAAGAGAAGAAGTGGGCGATGTCTGTGCTGTCCGCCGCCACGGGCGGAATTATCGGCTACTTAGTTCGCAAGTGATGCTGTCATTTTGGCAGACACTCTCATGAGCATGAATGAATTCCGCCGACTGGCTGCGAAGATCGACCAACACATGCAGCATCTTGCCGCCGAGGGCGTTGACGAAGGCCCGGCGATCATAAACCGCATGATGGGATGCGTGCCAGACCTGCACAAGATATGGGTTGGCACCACGGATTCTCAACTCATGGCACTATCCCGCGAGTTCCCCGGCTTTTACCGGTATGCCCTCACCATGGAAGATGCATCTGAAGTCGAGCGCAACAAAGCGTCGCGACCATACGACGGTATGGCCGAATTTTCCGAGCAGAACAAGCAAATGGGGACGCAACTATTGACCACAGCCGTCATGCTGGAACGTGGCTACCACTCATTGCGGGCTGCGGGCAATCTTCCAAGCGACTAGCCTCATCTTAGCCAGTTGGAAGCGCTACATCGTCAATGGCTTGCCGATCTGGACGCTTTCAAGGAATCGCTACGTGCCGAAGACATCGAACCCAAGGCGTTGGCATACGTGAATGAAGCGTTTGGCCGCTTTGTGCAGCGTATCTCCAGCTTAGCCGCCAAGTGAATACAGTTATTTCTAACGCTATGTAAGCTTTCAACGCATGATTTGCGGCCAGTGAAACCTGATAACAATTATTCTCGCCTCAAAAACCAGGAATTTTGGCTTGCATTTGAACGGGGCGCTTAAATGCACTTTCTGTTCCATTTTTCCTAGGTAGTCAGCAAGCCATTGATTTTAAACGTGACTTCAAGATTCGTGCGCCAAAACCCGCCTAAATCCTGGAGACCACAATCGTCCTAAATTGCACGATAAGCAAACCGACCCCTGGGCTGGGTGACGTCGGCTGGTGTTGGGCCTTCGGTACAGCGCCTCAATGCCCATCTTCTTCATCAGGGTGGCGACGCGCTTGCGGCCGATCTGCCGGCCTTCTGCCCTGAGCATGTCGCGTAGCATGCGACTACCAGCGAACGGGTAGTCGAGATGCAATTCGTCGATTCTGCGCATCAGCGCCAGTTCGGCCTGGCTCGGTTCCTGCCGGCGGTAGTACGCCGTCGAGCGGGCCAGTGACAGGAATTTGCATTGCTGGCTCACCGGCAAGTCATGGCTTCGGTCGATCATTTCCTTGCGCCCAGCAATCCCGCTTTGGTGAGCGCGCCGCTTAAAAATCGTTCTCCTGCGTCAGTTGTCCGATCTTGGCGTGCAGCGTCTTCAGGTC
>FTKD01383176.1_pt1 | contig 72411 bp, 55 predicted proteins | sample 1658191 | NCBI WGS metagenome assembly FTKD01 (sample SAMEA3914808, study PRJEB12502) | metagenome | biome: forest; material: soil | place: Canada | collected 2011-08-03 | depth 0.3 m
ACCGTCTGATGGGTCACGCGCTGCCGCGCTGCGACCTCCCTGTTGTTCTGGCCGTCAGCGCAGGCCAGCACGATTCGGGCTCGAAGAGCGAGCGCCTGTGCTGTCTTGCGTCGAAGCGTCAACGCAAGCAGTTCTTCGCGCTCAGCTTGTGTCAGCACCAATTGCGTCTTCGGTCTTCCTCGCATCGCGGCCTCATCGTGTTGATACGGTACACGATGGACCCCTGGATTGACCAATAGTTCAACGAACTTCTAACTCACGACACTAGTGTCCTGTCCCACAAATACGCGCGCAGGCGAAACGCGCGCCAATCGGGTCGGGGCTAGGCGGAAATGCGAGCCATACCTTGCGTATGGCGAGTATTTCCAACGACGCACCGACCCGATTGGAGCCGTTTCGCGCGTGCGTATTTGCGGGACAGGACACTAGTGGGTCACCTGCGCCGCCGGCAGCAGGCGCAGCACGCTCGCGACGCTGCCGGCCAGCGCGAACGCGGCGCCCAGCCCCAGCGCCACCTGCGGCGCGTGCGTCGGCGCGAGATGGAAGCACAGCGCCACCAGGCCCGCGCCCAGCGTCTGGCCCAGCAGCCGCGCCGTGGCCACCACGCCGCTCGCGCCGCCGCTGCGGCGCGGCGGCACGCTGCCCATCAAGGCCTTGAGATTGGGCGCCTGGAAGAAGCCGAAGCCGGCGCCGCACAACCCGGTGCGCCAGACGATGTCCAGGGTCGAGGCGCCGGCGGGCAGCAGCGCCAGGGAGGCCATGCCGCACGACAGGGCCACCAGCCCGAGGCCGCCCAGCAGTCCCGGCGGATAGCGGTCGGCCAGCCGGCCCGCGATCAGCGCCATCACCGCGACGATCGCCGGCCACGGCGTCATCAGCAGCCCCGTGGCCACCGCGCTGTGGCCCAGCGTGGTCTGCAGCAGGAACGGCAGCGAGACGAAGCCCAGGCCCTGCGTGGAGAAGGCGCAGATGGAAGTGGCCGCCGACAGCGCGAAGCTGGGCGCGCGGAACAGGTCGACCGCCAGCATCGGCGCCGGGTGGCCGGCCTGGCGCCGCCACAGCAGCGCGCCGCAGGTCACGGCCACCACCCATTCGGCCGTCACCGGTGCCCACGCGCCGCCGTGCGACATCGACTCGAAGCCCAGCACCGCGCAGCCGAACAGCCCCGCGCACAGCAGCGCGGCCACGCGGTCGAAGCCGTGCGGCTGGCGGTCGGTGGCGGGCAAGGCGCGGTTGGCGAACAGCACGGCCACCACGCCGATCGGCACGTTGATCAGGAACAGCCAGTGCCACGACGCGACCGCCAGGATGCCCGAGGCCACCGTCGGCCCGATCGTGAACGCGAGCGCCACCACCATCGAGTTCATGCCCACGCCGCGCCCCAGCCGGTGCGACGGGAACACGAAGCGGATCAGCGCGATGTTGACGCTCATGATGGCCGCGCCGCCAACGCCCTGCAGGATGCGGGCCGCCACCAGCGTGGTGAGCGAGTCGGCCAGGCCGCACACCAGCGAGGCGGCCGTGAACAGCAAGGTGCCGGCCGCGAACACGCGCCCGTGCCCGAGGATCTCGCCCGAGGCCGCGAACGGCAGCAGCACGGCGATCACGGCCAGCTGGTAGGCGTTGACCACCCAGATCACCTGGGCCTCGTTCACGCGCAGGCTGTCGGCGATGGTGGGCAGCGCGGTGTTGGCGATCGCGGTGTCCAGCGTGGCCATCGCCACCGAGAGCAGGATCGCGGCCAGCGCCAGCGCGTGGCGCCGGCCGGTCAGGCCGTCGGCGACGGGAATGCCGGCGGCGGCGGATACGGAGGACATCGGTGGGTCGCGGCTTGGAAGATGAGGGTTTCCTCGCATTTCACCACCACGCGGATGCCGGGGCGGCGAGCCGGGCCTTTGCGCGGGTTTGACGCCATCCTGCCGGATCGGCGTCGCGCCTTTAGAATCGAGGGTTCCCCCGCGCTGCCTGGCCGGAAATCCCGGTTCGAGCCGCCACCACGGCGACCACTGCCCACCATGACCCGCAAACTCTTCGTCACCACCGCCCTGCCCTACGCCAATGCGCCTTTCCACATCGGGCACATGATGGAGTACATCCAGGCCGACATCTGGGTGAGGTTCCAGCGCATGAACGGCGCCGAGGTGCATTTCGTGGGCGCCGACGACGCGCACGGCGCGCCCATCATGATCGCCGCCGAGAAGCAGGGCAAGACACCCCAGGCCTTCGTGGCCGAGGTGGCTGCCGGCCGCGCCAAGTACCTGGACGGCTTCCACATCGCGTTCGACAACTGGAGCTCCACCGACTCGCCGGAGAACCACGCGCTGTCCAAGGAGATCTACCTGGCGCTGCGCAAGAACGAGCTGATCGACGTGAAGACGATCGACCAGTTCTTCGACCCGGTGAAGTCCATGTTCCTGCCGGACCGCTTCATCAAGGGCGAGTGCCCCAAGTGCGGCACCAAGGACCAGTACGGCGACTCCTGCGAGAACTGCGGCGCTGTCTACAACCCCACCGAGCTGAAGAATCCGTACTCGGCGCTCAGCGGCGCGACGCCGGTGATGAAGTCGAGCGAGCACTACTTCTTCCGCCTGTCCGACCCGCGCTGCCTCGATTTCCTGCAGAAGTGGACGACCGACACCGGCCGCCTGCAGCCCGAGGTGCTCAACAAGATCAAGGAGTGGTTCCAGAAGGATCCGGAGACCGGCGCCGGCGGCCTGGGCGACTGGGACATCAGCCGCGACGCACCCTACTTCGGCATCGAGATCCCCGACGCGCCGGGCAAGTACTTCTACGTCTGGCTGGACGCTCCGATCGGCTACCTGGCCTCGCTGAAGAACTACTTCGGCCGAATCGGCAAGGACTACGACGCGTTCTTCGCAGACCCCGACGTGCAGCAGGTGCACTTCATCGGCAAGGACATCACGTACTTCCACACGCTGTTCTGGCCCGCGATGCTGCACTTCTCGGGCCGCAAGACGCCTGACCATGTCTTCGTGCACGGCTTCATCACGCTGGGCGGCGACAAGATGAGCAAGAGCCGCGGCACCGGCATCTCGCCGCTGAAGTACCTCGACCTCGGCCTGCACCCCGAGTGGCTGCGCTACTACATCGCGGCCAAGCTGAACTCGCACGTGGAAGACATCGAGTTCAACCCCGAGGACTTCGTCGCCCGCGTCAACTCCGACCTGGTGGGCAAGTACATCAACATCGCCAGCCGCGCCGCGGGCTTCCTGTCCAAGCGCTTCGGCGGCACGCTGTCGGGCGACCTGGGCGTGGAAGGCTCGGCGCTGCTCGAGACGCTGCGCGCGCAACGCGCGGCCATCGTCGAGCTCTACGAGGAACGCGAGTTCGGCAAGGCCCTGCGCGACATCATGGCGCTGGCCGACAAGGTCAACGAGTACGTCGACCAGCACAAGCCCTGGGACCTGGCCAAGAAGGAAGGCGCCGACGCCGCGCTGCAGGACGTCTGCAGCACTTGCATCGAGGCCTTCCGCCTGCTGACCATCTACCTCAAGCCCGTGCTGCCGGCGCTGGCGAAGCAGGTGGAAGACTTCCTGCAGGTGCCCGCGCTCACGTTCGCCGACGCCTCGTCGGCCCTCGGCGCGCACAGGATCGGCGCGTACACCCACCTGATGCAGCGCGTCGACACCAAGCTGCTGGACGCCCTGTTCGAGCCGCCGCCGGCGCCGGTGGTGGTGCCGGGCGGCGAGGACATCGCCGCCGAGATCAAGATCGACGACTTCGCCAAGGTCGACCTGCGCATCGCCAAGATCGTCAACGCCGAGAAGGTGGACGGCTCCGACAAGCTGCTGCGCCTGACGCTGGACGTGGGCGAGGGCCGCCACCGCAACGTGTTCTCCGGCATCTCGGCGCACTTCGACCCGGCCACGCTGGTGGGCAGGCTCACCGTGCTGGTGGCGAACCTGGCGCCGCGCAAGATGAAGTTCGGCCTGTCCGAGGGCATGGTGCTGGCGGCCAGCCACGGCGACGACAAGGTGGACGGCGGGCTGTACCTGCTGGAGCCGGGCGCCGGAGCGCTGCCGGGCATGCGCCTGCATTGATCGTCTAAAATCGACCCATCGCGCCCGGGCTCCCGGGCGCCTCTCACACCGCGAAGCCACCATGCCGTTGTTCTGGAAGCCCTACAAGTCGGAAGTCAGCTCGTTCATCGACGACCTGAAGGCCAAGAAGCCGACGCTGGAGGCCGAGCAGCGCGCCGGCCGCGCGCTGCTGTGGGACAAGCAGGTCGACCGCGAGCTGCAGTCCGAGTACCAGGAAGCGCGCGTCGCCCAGCAGCCCTACGTCTACCAGACGCACACCAAGTGAGCCTCGAGAACCTGCGAGCGCATCCGGCACGCCCGCTCGTGCCGGATGCGCTCGCAGGTTCCAAGGCGCCGGAGAGCGGCGACGCCGCTCCAGGCGCCACCAGCACCGCAACAGCCACGCCGCCGATCGACGGCGTCGCGCTCGCCCGCCTGTATGGCGAGCCGCTGTTCCGGATGCCGTCGGACCTGTACATCCCGCCCGACGCGCTGGAGGTCTTCCTCGAGACCTTCGAAGGCCCGCTCGACTTGCTCCTGTACCTGATCCGGCGCCAGAACTTCAACATCTTCGACATCCCGCTGGCGCAGGTCACGCGCCAGTACCTGGACTACGTCGAGCAGATCCGCGAGCACAACCTCGAGCTGGCCAGCGAGTACCTGCTGATGGCCGCGATGCTGATCGAGATCAAGTCGCGCATGCTGTTGCCGCCCAAGCCGACGGCCGACGGCGCCGAGCCGGAGGATCCGCGGGCCGAGCTGGTGCGCCGCCTGCTGGAGTACGAGCAGATGAAGCTGGCCGCCGCGCAGCTCGACGCGCTGCCGGTGATCGGGCGCGACTTCCTGCGCGCGCAGGTGACGATGGAGCAGTCCAACGTCACCGTGTTCCCCGACGTGAGCCTGGCCGACCTGCGCGAGGCCTGGGCCGACATCCTGAAGCGCGCCAAGCTCAACCAGCACCACCACATCTCGCGCGAGCAGCTGTCGGTGCGCGAGTACATGACCAAGATGCTGCGCCGCCTGCAGGGCGTGCGCTACGTCGAGTTCCAGGAGCTGTTCGACACCGCGACGAGCCCCACCGTGATGGTGGTGACCTTCATCGCGATGCTGGAGCTCTCGCGCGAGCATCTGCTCGAGGTGACGCAGGCCGAGGCGTTCGCGCCGATCTACGTGCGGCTCGCCTACACGCCTTTGCAATGATCGCCGCCCGGCCGCCCGAAGGCGATCGCACCGAAGTGCGCAGCACGCAGGCATCCTGATGACCTCGCCGCGACCGCCGCTGCGCCTCGTTGGCTCGACCAGCCGCGACGAGGATGCGGGCGACCACGAGTTCATCCCCGTCGAACGCGCGCCGCACGACCTGCATCCGCCGTACCGCGAGCTGAGCGTCGTCGAGACGCTCGACGCCGACGCGCCCGATACCGAGGATCCGCCGCGCACGCCGCTGTCGCCGCGCTTCGTGATCGTCACGCTGATCGTGGCGCAGCTGCTCGCGGCCTCCACCTTCCTCGGCAAGTACGTGGCGCTGGCCCGCGGCGACGATGCGTACAAGATCGCGGCGTCGTTCTCGGCGCCGGCCTCGCTGTGCCTGTATGCCGGCGCCGTGCTGCTGGCGCTGCGTCCTGGCCGCGGGCGCGCGCTGTTCATCGTGGCGGCCGCCGGCTTCGCGCTGGCGCTGCCGTTCTGGGGCGTGGGCTGGAGCTGGAGCTGGCCGATGGCGTTCGGCGCGATCCTGGCGCTCGCCGGTGCGTGGTTCGCACGGGCGGAGGTGCGCCCGCACGCGGGCGACGCCGCGCAGCCTTAGGAAGCCCGCGTCCAGCCGCTTTCGGCGACGGCGCGCGCCACGCTGGCCAGCGCCGCCTCGCGCGCGTCCGCCGGCGCCTTGCACTCGGTGAGGTAGCTCACCACCACCAACGGCGCGCGGCGCGGCGGCCACAGCAGGCCGACATCGTTGGTCGTGCCGAGGCGGCCCGTGCCTGTCTTGTCGGCCACGCGCCAGTCGAACGGCACGCCCGCGCGCAGCCGTTTCGCGCCGGTGGTGTTGGCCGCCATCCATTTCACGAGCTGCGCGCGGCCGGCCTCCGACAGCTCGCCGCCGAGCGCCAGCGTGCGCAGTGCCTGCGCCATCGCGCGCGGCGTGGAGGTGTCGCGCGGGTCGCCGGGCTTCGCCTCGTTGAGCGTCGGCTCCGTGCGGTCGAGCCGGGTCGTCTCGTCGCCGTTGCGGCGCAGGAAGGCGGTGACCGCGGCGGGGCCGCCGACGCTGGCCAGCAGCAGGTTGGCGGCGGTGTTGTCGCTGACCGTGACCGCCGCCTCGCACAGCTCGGCCACGCTCAGGCCGCTGCCCACGTGCTTGCTGGCGACCGGGGCCCATTCCAGCAGGTCGGCCGGCGCGATGGCCACGCGGCGATCGAGCCGCTCCTGGCCGGCGTCGACGCGGGCCAGCACCAGCGCCGCGGCGAACACCTTGAACGTGCTGCACATCGGGAAGCGCTCGTCCAGGCGGTGGCCCGCGAGCGCGCCGGTGGCCGTGTCCAGCACCGCGACCCCGAGCCGGCCCGCCACCGAGGCCTCGATCTCACGCCAGCGGTTCGCCTCGGTCTGCTCCAACTTTTTCTGGGTGGATTCGCTCCAGGCCAGCGCCCGCGCGACGGGCCACGCCCCGGCCAGCGCGACCGCACCGCGCCCGAATTGCCTTCTGTCCATGATTCCGCTTCTCCGGGGAAAAGATTCGACAGGCCGCACGATAGCCAGCGCCGCGCGGCGCATCAAACACTCATTTCCGGCCTCAGACCCCAGATAATCTGGGGCATGCAACTTCCCCTGAACGCGATGCGCGCCTTCGAGGCCTCGGCGCGCCATCTCAGTTTCACGCGCGCCGCGCTGGAGCTGCACGTGACCCAGAACGCCGTCAGCGCCCAGGTGAAGAACCTGGAGGCGCGCCTGGGCACGCCGCTGTTCCGCCGCCTGCCGCGCGGACTCGCGCTCACCGACGAGGGGCAGGCGCTGCTGCCGCTGCTGTCCGACAGCTTCGAGCGCATGCACGCGGTGCTGGAGCAGTTCGAGGGCGGCCTGCACCGGCAGGTGGTCACGGTGGCCGTGGTGGGCACTTTCGCGGTGGGCTGGCTGCTGCCCCGGCTGCCGGCGTTCCAGCGCGCGCATCCGGCCGTCGACCTGCGCCTGCTCACCAACAACAACCGCGTCGACCTCGCCGCGGAAGGGCTGGACTGGGCCATCCGCTTCGGCGACGGCGCATGGCACGGCACCGAGGCCACGCCGCTGATCGCGCCGCCGCTGTCGCCCGTGTGCGCGCCGGCCATCGCGCGCCGGCTGCGCGCGCCCGCCGACCTCGCGCGCGAGACGCTGCTGCGCTCCTACCGCGCCGACGAGTGGGCGCGCTGGTTCGCCGCGGCACGCGTGGCGCCGCCGCTGGTGCGCGGCACGATCTTCGACTCGTCGATCACGATGGCCGACGCCGCGGCCCAGGGCGCCGGCGTGGCGCTGCTGCCCACCACGCTGTTCGGCGAGGCGCTGCGCAGCGAACGCCTGGTGCAGCCCTTCGACATCGGCGTGACGCTGGGGCGCTACTGGCTCACCCGCCTGAAATCGCGGCCCGAGAGCGAGGCGATGCGCACGTTCGCCGCGTGGCTGCGCGACGAGACGCTGCGCGAGGCCTGACCGTCGTCTTAGACCGTGAGCGCGCTCGCCAGCATGCGGGCGATCTGCGCGCGCGTCTCCTCGTGCACGAGGTAGTGCGTGTGGAACACCGGCGAGGCGTCGAACTGCGCCGGACAGCGCGCGGGCGTCGCGCGCAGCACGTCGTTCTCGGCCGGGCGGCCGCCGAGCGCGGACAACCGCCGCACGAGGCCGTCGCCCTCCTCTTCCGCGCCCACCACGTCCTCGAACAGCCAGTCCCAGGTGCGCTCGTCCACGCCGGAGCCCGGGCCCCAGTGCGACCCGACCAGCCACATGTGGTCGGGCAGCTCGGTGGCCGGACGGCCGCGCATCATGCGGTCGACGCCGGCGGGCTCCACGTCATGGAAGCCGGGCGGCACGTCGTAGGCGAGGCCGCGCTCGAGGTTGACCAGCTCGGCCAGCGTGTCGCGGTTCATCCACGGCGCGCCCAGGTGGCGCAGGCCGCCCACCGCCGCCGCCAAGCCGTGCCAGCGCAGGCCCACGCGCTCGAACACGTGGGTGCCCAGGTGCGGGCTGCCCAGCGTGATGGCGGCGAAGGTCCAGCCCTGCTTGCCGAAGGCCTTGCGCAGCGCCATGAGGCCGAAGCGCGCGACGTTGCCGCCACGCGAATGGGCGATCAGCACGATGTGCCTGCGTGCGCCCGGCGGGCTGCCGGCGATGCACTGCCTGCGCACCGCGGCCACGAGGTGCGCCACGTTCTGGGCGATGCGCAGGAAGGTGTCGTGCTCGAAGCGCCAGGTGGCGCGTTCGTCGAGCGTGGGCAGGCCGGGCCACACGTGCGCCGGGCTGGGCGGCGGCGGCGGCGCGCTGGACAGCGCCGCGGTGTCGAAGGCGGCGGCGGTGGCGGCCAGCGACAGCTCGCGCTGGATCGGGCTGGCCGGCGCCTCGGCGCGGCCCAGGGCAATCTTGATCGCGATGGAACCCGGCGAGGCGGGCTGCCCGGCCTCGATGGCCTTGGCGACCGCGCGCGCCTTGGTGTTGAGCACGGCCTCGAAACCGCTGCGCGCGGAACTGAGGCCGCCGTGGATCACGATCACCTGCGCCTGCGTGCGCTGCGACGCCGCTTGCATGGCGATGCGGCTGGCCGGGCGCAGCGACGCGCCGATGCCGGCGTCGCGCTCGATGTCGCGCGACGGCGCCGCCGGCACGCCCAGCTGCTCGGCCCACCAGGCCTCGTCGGCCTTCAGGCGCGCCTCGAAGGTGGGATCGCGGTCGCGCTGCGACGGCTTGCCGATGCGTCCCAGCGCGTCGTGCCACCAGCGCACGATCCGGCGCTGCAGGCGCTCGCCGCGCGTGAGTTCGCGCTCGAAGCGCAGCAGCGGCACGGCCACCAGCCAGCCCACGCCCGGATGCACGCGCAGCACCACGTCGGGATCGGCCAGGCGCTCCGGCATCGCCGTCTCCACGGCCCGGCCGGCGTGCAGCGTCATCAGCTTCAGCGACGGGCTGCCCGCGTCGCCGCGATGCGCGCAGGCGTGACGCGCGGCCGCGTGCGGGTGCACCGCGCCGCGCGCGCCCCAGTACACGCGCGTCTCGACGTCGAGCGTCACGCGCACGGTGCTGTTCCACCAGGCGCCGGGCATGTGGCGGCGCACCAGGGCGGCGAGCGCCTCGCGCGTGGTGCCCATCGGCAGGATCACGCTGTGCGGCTGGCGGTCGCGCACGGCCAGCGGCAGCGCCCACCACTGCGCCAGGTGGACGTCGAGGCGGCGATGCTCGGAGCGGGCATCGCTCATCGGGGCCTCGTCGCCGGTGGCCGGCTGCCAGTGGCGCGGATGGTCGGTGCCGGGCAGCCCGCCCCAGGCGGCGCTGAGGTCGGCCTCGTGCGCCAGCAGTTGCGCGATGCGCACCGCCGCGTCCTCCTGGCCGGGCCCCAGCAGGCCGCGGCCCTTCTCGTTGAAGTGATCGAGCACGGCGCGCGCCGACAGGGGCCCATCGATGCGCAGGGCACGGGGGGTCGTGTCGGGAACCGTGGTCATAGGCTTCTTACCGTTGGCCGAGCTTGAACGCGATCATCGCGCGCAGCTTGGTGGGGACGACGGGCTTGAGCAGCAGGTGGAAGTCGTGCGCGTGCGCCTCGCCTTCCTGGTTGGACATCAGGCTGCCGGTGACGATGACCGCCGGCAGCGCGCTGCCGAACGCGGCGCGCATCGCCTCGATCACTTCCAGGCCCGTGTGGCCGCTCTCGAGGCGGAAGTCGACGATCAGCAGGTCGGGCCTGACCAGCTTGCGCGCGGCGGCCGCGCCGGACCATTCGGCGGCCGCGCCGAAGGAGTCGAACGCGACGACGTCGGCGCCCCAGCTCTTGAGCAGCACCTGCAGGCCGCCCAGCACCGCGGCGTCGTCCTCGACGATGACGATGAGGCGGCGATCCAGCGTGAGGCCCAGCGACGAGCCGCGCGACAGCGACGGCTCGGTGGGCTTGGGCCGCTGGCCCAGCGGGATCTCGACCGAGAACATGGTGCCGCGGCCGGGCACCGAGCGCATGCGCAGCGGCGCGTCGAGCACGCGCGCCAGCCGGCGCACGATGGCCAGGCCCAGGCCCAGACCCTTGCGCTGCGTCGGGTCGAGCGGCGGCGCGTCGTGGGAGACCTGGTAGAACTCCTCGAAGATGCGTTCCTGCTCGTGCGGCCGGATACCGAGGCCCGTATCCCAGACCTCGAAGCGCAGCCTGTCGCCGCGCTGGCGCGCCGCCACCACCACGCCGCCGTCGTTGGTGTAGCGGATGGCGTTGGACAGCAGGTTGCGCACCACGCGATCGAGCAGCAGCGGGTCGGCATACCCGAAGTGCTTCGCGCCGTGGAAGCGCAGCGCCAGGCCCTTCTCGAACGCGGTGGCCTCGTAGTGCAGCTTCAGGCGCGCGAACATCGCCTCCACGCTGAAGTTCTCGGGATGCGCCTCCACGCCGCCCGTGTCGATCTTGGTGATGTCCAGCAGCTCGGAGAACAGGCCCTCCAGCGCGTCGACGGAGCTGTTGATGCTGTTGACCAGGTGCGCCACCTCGGCGTCGGTGCCGATGCGATGGCGCAACGCCTCGGCGAACAGTCCCAGCGCGTGCAGCGGCTGGCGCAGGTCGTGGCTGGCGGCGGCGAAGAACTGGGTCTTGGCGCGGTTGGCCGTCTCGGCCTCGCGGCGCGCCTGGTCGGCAGCCACCTTCTCCACCTGCAGCTGGGCCAGCAGCTGCAGGCCACGCTGCTTCAGCGCCACCACGCGCGAGAACGAGCGCTGGTAGCCGCGGCCCAGCATCACGGTGATGCCGAAGATCAGGAACAGGATGGCCGCCAGCGTCCAGCCGTCGCGGTCTGGCAGCAGCGCGATGCGCAGGATCATCGGCACGAAGGTGAACGCGACGAACGTGACGAACGCGCCGAACTGCGTGGCCAGCGCCGGCACCGCGGAGATGCAGAAGCTGTAGACGGTGAGCAGCAGCGCGATGCGCTCCAGGTTGCCGCCGTAGGGATAGAACAACCACGCCGAGATGCCCCACATCGCGCCGGTGGCCAGCACGCCGGTGAGGTAGCGGTTGCGCCAGCTGCGCAGCAGCGCCGACGAGCCGCGCCAGCGCCGCAGGTAGGTGACGGTGAGCACGGCGCGCAGCACCAGCGCCGAGCCGAACAGGATCGCCCACACGATCATCGTGAGCGCGGGCACCACGTGGCCGTACAGCGCGACGATGACGCCGGCGCCCACCGTGTTGCCCACCAGGCCGGTGCGCGCGAACGCGTGCAGGTTGTCCACCTGGTCGATGAGCGGATCGATCTGGCCCACCGTCAGGTCGACGTCCTCGCCCGCGAACGGCGGCAGCGTGTTGTCGTTGGCCTGGCCCGACGCGCGGTCGTACGCGCGCAGCTCGGAGTTGCCCTCGGCCGGCAGGTTGAGGATGGACGACGGAGGAGAATCTTCGCGCTTCATGACACCACGACCGGCTTCTTCTTGCGGGGAGGAGCGACGGGCCGCCGGGACTCGTCGATGGGCGCCCATTGTGGCAACAGGCGGCCGCGCTCGTCGGTGACGGCGGTGGGCAGCAGCAGGCTGGCCGCCTCGGCCTCGTCCCGGAAGTCGGCCTCGGTGAGCGGCACGCGCTCGGGCGGCGCGAGGTCGGTGCCCGCGAGGTAGGTGCGGCCCCTGGCGCGCGGCAGGCCGCCGGTGAGCGTGTCGCCGAGGTCCAGCAGCGCGCTGGTCCAGGCGCGGCGCTTCACGAAGGACGGCAGGTCGTGCATCAGCTTGGCCAGCTTGCGGCGCGGCGCGTAGATCTCGGCGAGGGTGTCCTGGTAGGCATCGACGTAGTCCTGCGCCGGGGCGTGCGTGGGCTCGACCACCAGCGTGTACGAGGTGAAGTCGCGCAGCAGCGCGTTCGGCAGGAACAGCGCGCGCTCGCCGCGCTCCACGCGCTCGGCGTTCTGGCGCGCCAGCCGGTGGAAGTACGGCGTGCCGGGGAACGGCGTCTCGAACGCGAGGAAGGTGGGAATGTGCAGCCCGCTCTCGCGCAGGCGCCGCGGCAGCGAACGGATGTAGGCGATGTCGTCGTGCTGCGGGCTGAGGATCATGCCGGCGGTCACGAGGATGCCCACGTCGCGGGCGTCGTCGAGCGCGCGCCTGATCAGCGGCAGGCGGTTCTGCGGCTTGTTGAAGTCGTCGAGCGCCGCGGGGTTGAAGGTCTCCAGGCCCACGTACAGCGCGCGGCAGCCGCTGTCGAACATGCGTTGCAGCAGCGCCTTGTTGGTGAGCACGTTGAACGTGACCGAGCTGGCCCATTCGAGGCCCAGGCGCTCCATGAGATCGCACAGCTGGCGCAGGTAGCCGAGGTTGCCGCCGATGTTGTTGTCGTAGAACATGGCCATGCGGCGGCGCTTGTTCTTCAGCGGGCCCGTGACGCGGCCCTTGAGCGCCTCGCGCAGCGTGACCAGGTCGTGCTCCACGCGCGCCACCGGCCGCGTGTCGAAGCGCGTGCCCATGCCGGTGAGCACGCAGAAGTCGCAGGTGTAGGGGCAGCCGCGCGTGACCTCCAGCGCGAGCGGGAAGATCTGCTGGTCGGCCACGCGATGCGCCAGCGGCGTGGGCGCGCGCGCCGACGCGTCGCCGCCCGAACGGTACAGGCGCTGCAGTTGGCGGCGCGACGCGTCCTCGTAGACGTGCGGCACCGTGTCCTCCGGGTCGCCCACCACCACGGCGTCGAACCAGGGCGCGCACAGGTGCGGATACATCGACGCCATCGAGCCGCCGATCACCACCTGCGCGCCGCGCCTGCGCCAGTAGTGCGCGATCTGGCGCGCGCGGTCGAACTCGGCGTGCATGCACGACAGGAAGACGAGGTCGTAGGACTTCGTCCAGTCGGGATCGACCCAGGTGTCGTTGACGATGTCGATGTCGGCCGAGTCGGGCAGCAGCGCGGCGATCAACGGACCGACCTGCGGCTGCAGCACGCCGCGGTGATGGGCGCCGCGCCGGTGGTAGTCGACGAAGACGGAGATGATCGCGACGCGCATGCCAGGTGACTTCGTCGGTGAAGGTAGCCAGCGCGACCTCGGGAAGCGAGGATCACATCCGAGCCAAACCGAGCTCCCCCTTGGAGGAGTGCAGGCGGCAGAGGACTTGCGCAGCAAGGCCCCGCCGGAACGGCATCCGGCCTGCAAGCCGGATGCTTCTCGACATGAGGAGCGAGGGGGTCAACGTGGTATCGCGCGGCGCTCGAGGCGCTGCTGCGTCATCTGGCTCACGGCCAGCACGGCCTGCGTGCGCGAGCTGACGCCCAGCGCGCGCAGCACCGCCTGCACGTGATCCTTGACCGTCTCCACCGACAGGCCGAGGCGGCGCGCGATTTCCTTGTTGGGCTTGCCCTGGAGCAGCTGCGTGAGCACGTCGGCCTGGCGCGGCGTGAGGCCCAGCTCCTCGAACGACGGCGTGACCTGGTAGGTGGCCGTCTCGGCGGCCGGGATGGCCGGCGCGGCGGCGCGGCTGGCCGGGCCCTGCGAGCCGCCAAGATGCATGGCCGGCACGTAGATGCCGCCGGCCATCACCAGGCGCAGCGCGTCGACCAGCGTGTCGTTGGTGGCGCGCTTGGGCACGAAGCCCATCGCGCCGAGGTCGATCGCCTGGATGACGTCGCTGGCGCGGTCGGAGGCCGAGATGACCACCACCGGCAGCGCCGGATGGGCCTTGCGCATCTCCACGAGGACGTCGAAGCCGCTGGCGTCGCCGAGCTGCAGGTCCAGCAGGACGAGATCGAAGTTCGCATCCGCCGCCAGCGCCGAGCGCGCCGCCGCGGCACTGCCGACGGCCGTGACCTTCACGTCCGGATCCAGCTCCTGGATCATGGCCTGCAGCGCCGACAGGATCAACGGGTGGTCATCGACCAGCAACACCTTCATGGAAACTCGCTCCGACTGTCGTTTTAAGTGCTCCCGCATCGCCCTCCAATGCGGGACAACATGCTCCCCGCCGAGATCGTATCGGGTTGCACCGGCACTGCCGCCCCCCCGATGGGGGGGGCAGGGAAAACGACTGTCCGGCAAGCGCTTCCGGTGCCGCGTGTGTCGAGGCCGACACACGGACGGCAAGCTCAGGTCAGGTGCCGCGTGACCCACTCCGCGACGCATGCCGGCTTCGCGCCGCCCTCGCGCTCGACGGTGACCGCCAGCGTCAGCTGCGCGCCGCCGGCGATCGCCTCGAAGCGGCGCAGCACGCACACGCCGCGCAGCCGGCTGCCCACGGGCACCGGCGAGGGAAAGCGCACGCGGTCGAGGCCGTAGTTGAGCCCCATGCGCACGTCCTCGATGCGGAACGCGCCCGCCGCCAGCCGCGACAGCAGCGACAGCGTGAGGAAGCCGTGCGCCACCGTCGCGCCGAACGGGCCGGCCGCCGCGCGTGCCGGGTCGACGTGGATCCATTGCTCGTCGCCCGTGGCATGGGCGAACTCGTCGATGCCGGCCTGGTCGACGGCGACCCAGTCGCTGGTGCCGATCTCCTGGTCCACCAGCGCGGCCAGGTCGGCGAGGCGGGCGAACGACCTCATTCCAGCGGAACCACCCGGGGCGACATCGCGAGCCAGCGCGCGAGCGGCTCGAACTGGGCCAGGTCGCGCTCGACCTTGCCGGGGGCGACGTCGAACAGGGTCAGGCCGTGCGCGGCCAGGTGCACGTAGTTCTGCGTGTCGCGCAGCGAGGTGATGAGCGGGATGCCGAGCGCGGCGACGAACTCCTGGAAGCGCTCCTGGGCGATGGTGTGCTCCTTCACGCGCATGCCCACGAGGCCGACGCGCACGCGGCCGGCGCGCTTGTGCGCGCGCAGCTCCTGGGCGAAGGCGTGGGTGGCCTGCATGTCGAACAGGCTGGGCTGCAGCGGCACGATCACCACGTCGGCCACCTTCATCGCGGCGTCGAGGCGGCCGCCGTGCAGGCCCGCCGGCGTGTCGATGACGGCGTCGGTGGCGCCCTTGGCGGGGCGGGCGATGGCGTCGCGCGAGATGTCCCACGGCAGGATGCGCGGCAGGTTCGCGGGTCGGATGTCCAGCCACTGGCGCGAGGACTGCTGGCGGTCGAGGTCGCCCAGCGTGACCACCTTGCCCTGAGCGGCGAGATGGCCCGCGATCTGGGTGGCAAGCGTGCTCTTGCCGACTCCACCCTTGGGATTTGCAATGACGATGACCGACATGCGCGTGTTCTCCGGTGTTGTTCCAGCTCGACGGGACGCCCCGATGTTACCGAACCCGCCACAATGGGGCTCATGGCAGACGTTCTGGTGCTGGTCGCCCACCCCGACATCGCGCGATCGCGCGTCACCCGCGCGCTCGCCGCGCAGGCGCGGCTGCTGCCGTCCGCCGATGTGGAGGTGCGCGACCTCTACGCGCTCTACCCCGACTACCTGATCGACATCGAGGCCGAGCAGGCCGCGCTGGCCGCGGCGCGCACGCTCGTGTGGGTGCACCCGGTGCAGTGGTACTCGATGCCGGCGCTGATGAAGCTGTGGGTGGACGACGTGCTGGCGTTCCGCTGGGCCTACGGTCCGGGCGGCAGGGCGCTGGCGGGCAAGTGCCTGTGGCTGGCGGTGTCCACCGGCGGCGTGGAGGCCTCGTACCGGAAGCTGGGCGGCGAGGAACACCCGTTCGAGCGCTTCCTGCCGCCCTACCGGCAGACGGCGGAGATGGTAGGCATGCGCTTCCTCGACCCGCTGGTGTTCCACGGCGCGCACCGCGCCGAGGCCCACGAGGTGCACGCCCATGCGCACGCGTTCGCGTTGCGCCTGCAGGCGCTCGCGGGCGAGGCGCGCGCCAACGCGGCGCCGCCGCAACCCGACGTCGCCCCGGACGAACGTCGCCTCACCACCGACAACTGATGCAGCACAGCCACTGGCTCACCCTCGCCCTCACCTACCTGGCCGCGGCCGTCATCGCGGTGCCGCTCGCGCGCCGGCTCGGCGTGGGCGCCATCATCGGCTACCTCGCCGCCGGCTTCGCGATCGGCCCGTGGGGCCTGCGCCTGGTGACCGACCCGTCGCAGATCGTCGACCTGGCCGAGTTCGGCGTCGTGCTGATGCTGTTCCTGATCGGCCTGGAACTGGAGCCCAAGCGGCTGTGGGCGATGCGCCGGCCGATCTTCGGCTGGGGCAGCGTGCAACTGCTGGGCAGCCTGGCGCTGATCGCGCTGATCGGCTGGGCCTGCATGGGCTTCTGGCCGGACGGCTGGCGGCTGGCGCTGGTGGCGGGCGCGGCGCTGGCGATGTCGTCGACGGCCATCGGCCTGGCCACGCTCAACGAGCGCAACATCCTGCAGACCACGAGCGGCCAGAACGTGCTGAGCGTCTCGCTGTTCCAGGACATCGCCGCGATCCCGCTGCTCGCGCTGATTCCGCTGATGGCGCCCGACCGCGTCGCCGGCGAGGACGCCGGCCATCCGCTCATCGCCGCGGCGCGCGCGTTCGGCATGATCGCCGTCATCGTGCTGGGCGGCCGGCTCGCGATCCGGCCCGCGCTGCGCTTCATCGCGCGCAGCCAGACGCCCGAGATCTTCACCGCCGCGGCGCTCGGCCTGGTGGTGGGCACCGCGGCGCTGATGCAGGCCGTGGGGCTGTCGATGGCGCTCGGCGCCTTCCTCGCCGGCGTGCTGCTGGCCGAGAGCGAGTACCGGCGCGAGCTCGAGACCGACATCGAGCCGTTCAAGGGCCTGCTGCTCGGACTGTTCTTCATCGCGGTGGGCATGGGCATCGACCTCGGGGTGGTGCTGCACCACCCGCTGGAGGTCGGAGCGATCGTCGTCGGTTTCCTGGCGGTGAAGACGCTGGTGCTGTGGGGCATGGAGATCGGCATCCCGGTGCCGCGCCTCGAGCGCGCCGTCTTCACGCTGCTGCTCGCGCAGGGCGGCGAGTTCGGCTTCGTCGTGCTGCAGGCGGCGCGCGGCCAGCAGGTGATCGACGACTCGGAGGCCGGCGTGCTCACCGCCGCGATCACGCTGTCGATGCTGCTGACGCCGCTGATGATCCTCGCGGCCGACCGCTGGTGGCTGCCGATGCTGGCCAGGTTCAGCCCGCGGCCGCCGTTGTCGGAGATCACCGAGCCGCAGGACGCGCCGGTGATCATCGCGGGCTTCGGCCGCTACGGCCAGATCATCGCGCGCCTGCTGCACGCCAACGGCATCCAGGCCACCGTGCTGGAGCACGACGCCGAGGCCATCGAGGCGCTGCGCCGCTTCGGCTTCCGCGTGCACTACGGCGACGCCACGCGCCTGGATCTGCTGCGCGTGGCCGGCGCCGCGAAGGCCCGCGTGCTGGTGGTGGCGGTCGACGGCATCGAGCCCAGCCTGGAGCTGGTGGACATCGCGCGCGAGAACTTCCCCAACCTGGCCATCGTGGCGCGCGCCCGCAACGTGCAGCACTGGTACCAGCTCAACGAGCGCGGCGTGAAGTTCATCGAGCGCGAGACGCTGGACTCCTCGCTGATGAGCGCCCGCAGCGTGCTGGAGCTGATGGGCTACGAGCCGCATCGGGCCCGCATGCTCGCCATGCGCTTCCGCCGCCACTCGGTGCAGCAGCTGCACGAGCTTGCGCCGCACTTCCGCGACGAGTCCAAGCTGATCTCGCTGGCACGCGCGGGACGCCAGCAGTTGGAGCAGCTGTTCGCGCAGGAGCGGCTTGACCGGCCGCCGGTTCCCAAGACCTGGGACCCCGCGCAGGCCGGCGACGAATCCTTCGACGAGCGCGCAGCCGCGCAGGCGGCGAGCGACGGCGCGAAGGACGGCACGCCCCAGCCGTGAGCTTCCCTGGCTCGAAAGCTTGACCTCAGGTATCGTTCAGCGACGCCTGAGGCTGCCCTTCGATGATCCATAGACCCAAACACCACATCGCTCCCTTCGGAGTGCAGCCCGTGCGAATCCTTCTCGTTGAAGACGATCCCCTGTTGTCCGATTCCACCGCGCGCGCGCTGCGCTCCCAGGGCTGGGTGGTCGACTGCACCGAACGCGGCGAACCGGTGGCCGTCTCCGTGCGCCAGGATCCGTACGACCTGCTGATCCTGGACGTGGGCCTGGCCGGCATCGACGGCTTCGAGACGCTGCGCCGCGTCCGCGCCCAGGGCTCCGACCTGCCCGTGCTGATGCTCACCGCGCGCGACGCCATCGAGGATCGCGTGCGCGGGCTGGAGAGCGGCGCCGACGACTACCTCGTCAAGCCGTTCGCGCTGAGCGAGCTGGTGGCCCGCTCGCGCGCGCTGGTGCGCCGCAACCAGGCGCGCGGGGGCAGCGTGCTGAGCCTGGGCAACCTGCGCATGGATCTCGAGGCCCGCCGCGCCTACATCGGCGACCAGGAGCTGGCGCTGGCCGGCCGCGAATGGTCCATCCTGCAGTTCATGCTCAGCCGCACCGGCAAGATCGTGGCCAAGGAACAGATCATCGCGGCCATCTCCAACTGGGACGGAACCACGTCCGACAACGCGATCGAGGTGCACGTGTCGCGCCTGCGCTCCAAGCTGGAGCCGGCCGGACTGAAGATCCGCACGATCCGGGGCTTCGGGTACCTGCTCGAAGAAGCCTGACGGGCCCGCGCTCCGGCTGGGCGATACTGGCGCCCCGTTTCCCGAGCGCCCGGCGCACTCCGCACGTGACCGCCACCGTCTCTTCCGCACGCGACCCGCGCGGGGCACTCCAGGCCCACGCGCGCCCCAGCATCCGGCGCACGCTGCTGCTGTGGCTGGTGGTGCCGCTGGCGCTGCTGGTGCCCTGCACGGCCTTCGTGTTCTACCGGCTCGCGCTGGCGCCCGCGCTCGATTCGCTCGACCACGCCCTCGACGGCACCGCGCTGGCGCTGGAGCGCCTGGTTCGCCTGGACGACGGCGTCCTGACGCTGGTGGTCTCGCGCGAGCTCGACAGCGCGCTGCGCGCCGACCGCTTCGACGAAGTCCACTGGGTGGCGCTCGATCCGGCGGGCCAGGTGCTGGCCGGCGACGGCGCCCTGGCCACGCTGGGCGGACCGCCGTCGCCCGTGGACTGGCGTTTCTTCGACGCCACCTACAACGACAAGCCGGTGCGCATCGCGCTGCACAGCTGGACCTGCGTGCCCGCCTCGCCCGGGCACGACGCCGGGCTGTGCGAGGCCCGGGTGTCGGAGACGCTCAACAAGCGCCACGGCGTGGCGCAGCAGGTCCTGGCCGCCGCCACGTCGGCCATGGTAGTCGAGGCGCTGGTGCTGGCCGTGCTGGGCTGGTTCGCGATCGCGCGCAGCCTCAAGCCCGTGGAGAGCCTCAGCAAGGACATCGAGCAGCGCTCGCCCGAGCACCTCGGCCCGGTGATCCGGCCCGACATCCCGCGCGAGGTGGCGCCGCTGGTCAGCGCGCTCAACGGCCTGTTCGCCCGCGTCGTCACGGCGTCCGCCGCCGAGAAGGCCTTCATCGCAGACGCCGCGCACCAGTTGCGCACGCCGCTGACGGTGCTGCGCACGGAGACCGAACTGGCGCTGCTGGAGTCCCACCCGCCGCAGCTCGAGGGGCTGCTCCGGCGCCTGCACATCGCCACGACGCGCGCCGCGCGGCTGGCCAACCAGTTGCTGTCGCAGGCCCGCGCCGAGCACGATCGACACAACTCCTCGATGGAGCGCTTCGACCTCAAGCAGATCGCCAGCGAGGCCGCCGAGGAGTGGGTGGCGCGCTCGGTGGACGCCGGCGTCGACCTTGGCTTCGAGCTGGAATCCGCACGCGTCGAAGGCCACGGCTTCCTGCTGCGCGAGATGCTGGCCAACCTGCTGGACAACGCCATCAACTACGCCGGCCACGGCGCCCGCGTCACGATCCGCACGGGCCCGCTGCCGCAGGGTTCGGGGTGCGCGATGCTCGAGGTGGAAGACAACGGACCGGGCATCCCCCCGGAAGAACGCGAGCGCGCGTTCGAACGCTTCCAGCGCGGCAATGCGGGCGGCACGGGCAGCGGCCTGGGGCTGTCCATCGTGCGCGACATCGCGGGCCACCACGGCGCCACCGCCGAACTGCTCGACGGCCCCGGCGGCATCGGCCTGAAGGTGCGCATCGCGTTCCCGCCGCTGGACGCGCCGCGTCTGCGCCCTGGGCGCGGCTGATATCGCGGCGCGGCGCGCCTGCCCGGCGCTGCCGCTCGAGCGTTGCCAAGAAGTTCAAGGGAGCGGCGGATCCGGCTCCGCCGGGCCGCTCGCGGGCGGCCCCTCGGGGGCAGGGAGCGCCAGCGACCGTGGGGCACAATCCCGCTCATGTTCCAGCCGTCCCAGCACGACGTCCGTCGCTTCTTCTGCGAGACCCACGCGCTCGCCGCCAGCGGGGCGCCGATGTCGCCCATCCAGATCCTCGCCTCGCAGTGGATCGCGGAGCACCCGGAATACCAGGCCGATCTGGCCGACGTCGACGCCGCGCTGGCCGCCGTGTTCGACGTGGACGACGGCCGCACGAACCCGTTCCTGCACCTGGCGATGCACCTGACGATCAGCGAGCAGTGCAGCATCGACCAGCCCAGCGGCATCCGCCAGGCGGTGGAACTGCTGGCCGCGCGCCGGCAGTCGCTGCACGACGCGCACCACGAGGCGATGGATTGCCTGGGCGAGATGATCTGGCAGTCGCAGCGCAGCGGCCTGCCGCCGGACGGCCACCAATACCTGGATTGCGTCCGGCGCAAGGCCACCCGCGACTAGAAAGCCTTCGGTAAGCCGACCCGGCGCATGCTGCCGCACCGGCCGCGTTCGCCGGCCGTCGTGCGCTATCGGCCATTCACCGACCGAATCCGGGCGTTCGACCGGCTTCGCCTTCACGGCGCTTTAAGCCCGTGTTAACGTCATCGGCTGATGACATTCGACGGCTGACGACATGCGATCGCCCGGCCCGTTGTTCACAGTTTCAAAAGGCTCGCCGGCAATTATTGCTTAGGCAGTAGTTCCGTAGGGGAATAGCTTTCGCGCGGGAAAACCCGACTACCATCCCCGCTGATCGTCGCAGCTGGTCAGGTTCCAAGGACGCGACGCGCCTGAATATCGAGGAGCAGGAATGATCTACGAAATCCTCCGACGCCCGCCCTGGCGCACCACCGCCATGAGTGTCGCCGTCGGCCTGGCCCTGTCGGCATGCGCCGTCGGACCCGACTTCCACACGCCGGAAACGCCCAAGGTCGCCGACGCAAGCCATCCGTACACGCCGGCCGCGCTGCCGGCGATGGCCGCCAGCGGCCCCAGCCCGGCCTACGTGCCGCAGCGGTTCGTCGACGGCCAGGACATCTCCGCCACCTGGTGGGAGGCGTTCCAGTCGCCGGCGCTCAACGCGCTGGTGCAGTCCGCGCTGGCCAACAGTCCCACGGTGGTCGCCGCGCAGGCCGCGCTGCGCCAGGCCGAGGAAAACTACCGCGCCGACTACGGCTCGAAAGTGTTCCCCTCGGTCAGCGGCCAGCTGAGCGCCAGCCGCCAGCGTTACGCGCTCGCGCAGTCGGCGCAGATCCCCGCCGGCTACACCGCCAACCTGTTCCAGGCCGGGCTCGACGTCTCCTACACGCTGGATCTCGCCGGCGGCAACCGCCGCGAGCTCGAAGGCGTGCGCGCGGCCATCGACTACCAGCGCTTCCAGGTCGAGGCCACGTGGCTCAGCCTGACGTCCAGCGTGGTGGCCACCGCGATCCAGGAGGCCTCGCTGCGCGCGCAGCTGAAGGTGACGCACGAGGTGGTCGACAACGAGAACAAGTCGCTGGAGGTCATCGCCAAGCAGGTGCAGCTGGGCGCCCTCGCCCGCTCCGCCGTGCTGCAGCAGCAGACCCTGATCGCGCAGGCGCAGGCGCAGATCCCGGCGCTGGAGAAGGCGCTGGCGCAGACCCGCCACCAGCTGGCCGTGCTGGCCGGCCGCCTGCCCGGCGACGCCGGCCTGCCCGCGTTCGACATCGACACGCTGACGCTGCCGCGCGAGCTGCCCGTCAGCGTGCCGTCCGCCCTCGTGCGCCAGCGCCCGGACGTGCGCGCGAGCGAGGCCCAGCTGCACGAGGCGAGCGCGCAGATCGGCGTGGCCACGGCGGCGCTCTATCCGCAGATCACGCTCAGCGGCGGCGTCGACCGCCAGAGCTTCAAGATCGACAAGCTGTTCAATACCGGCACCACCGGCTGGAACCTGGCCGCCGGCCTGGTGCAGCCGATCTTCAACGGCGGCGCGCTGCAGGCGAAGAAGCGCGCGTCGGTGGCCGCGTACGAGGCGGCGCAGGCGCAGTACCAGTCCACGGTGCTCAACGCGTTCCTCAGCGTGGCCAACGCGCTGCGCGCGATCGACACCGACGCCGACGCGGTCACCGCCAGCGCCGAGGCCGAGCGGCTCGCCGACGAATCGCTGGGCCTGGTCGCGCGCCAGTACCAGCTGGGCGCGGTGAGCTACCTGGCCTCGCTGGACGCGCAGCGCACCTACCTGTCCACGCGCACGGCACTGGTGCAGGCGCGCGCGGCGCGGTTCACCGACACCGCGGCGCTGTTCCAGGCGCTCGGCGGCGGCTGGTGGAACTCGCCGGACGCCGTGGCCCTGGCCGCGAGCGCGCCGACCGCGGCGCATTGAACCTATTCCCGCAACCGGCTGGCGCCATCGAGCGCCGGCGGCCGCGAAACGAAACGAACACGAAATCTGGAGTGAGAACATGACGAAGCGGATGCTCATCATGATTGGCGGTGTCCTGGTGGTGGTGCTGCTGCTGGTGGGAGGATTCATCCTCCACATCCAGAAGCTGATCGCAGCGTCGCCAAAACCCTACCCGCAGACGGTGACGGCCACCAAGGTGTCGTCGCAGGACTGGCAGCCCACTCTGGCCGCCGTCGGCAGCGTCGTGCCGGTGCGCGGCGTCGACGTCACCACCGAGATCGCGGGCCTGGTGCGCGAGATCCATTTCAAGTCGGGCCAGGACGTGAAGAAGGGCGACATCCTCGTCGAGCTCAACGCCGATTCCGACAAGGCGCAGCTCGCGTCGCTGGAGGCCGCCGCCGACCTGTCGGCCTCGGTGCTCAAGCGCGACAAGGCCCAGTTCGACGCCCAGGCCATCGCGCAGGCGCAGCTCGACGCCGATGCGGCCGACCTGAAGAGCAAGCGCGCGCTGGCCGCGCAGCAGCAGGCCATCATCGACAAGAAGACGATCCGCGCGCCGTTCTCCGGCAAGCTGGGCATCACCACGGTCAACCCCGGCCAGTACGTGAACCCGGGCGACAAGATCGTCACGCTGCAGACCATCGACCCGATCTACGTCGACTTCAATCTGCCCCAGAAGCAGGTCGGCCAGCTGCAGGTCGGCCAGGTGGTCAACGTGACCAGCGACGGCTTCGCAGGCGTCACCTTCCCGGGCAAGATCACCGCCATCAGCCCGAAGGTGGACACCGCCACGCGCAACGTCGTCGTCGAGGCCACGCTGGCCAACCCGAAGCGCCAGCTGTTGCCCGGCATGTTCGCCAACGCCGCCGTCGAGGTGGGTGACAAGAAGCACTACCTGACGCTGCCGCAAACCGCGATCACCTACAACCCCTACGGCTCCACCGTGTTCGTCGTGATGACGGCCGACGAGGCCGCCGCCGCGGCGCGCGAGGCGGCCAGCGGCGCATCGGCCGCGACACCCGCCAAGGCCGCGTCGGGCCCGGGCCTCGTCGTGCAACAGGCCTTCGTCATCACCGGCGAGACGCGCGGCGACCAGGTCGCCATCCTCAAGGGCCTCAAGGAAGGCCAGCAGGTCGTCACCTCCGGACAGGTCAAGCTGAAGAACGGAACGTCCATCGTCATCGACAACTCCGTGCTGCCGGCCAACTCGCCCAACCCCACCCCGCAGGAACATTGAGGCGCATGCCATGAAGTTCACTGACCTCTTCATCCGGCGCCCGGTCCTCGCCGGCGTCATCAGCCTGCTGATCGTGGTGCTGGGGCTGCGCTCGCTGTTCAGCCTGCCGGTCAACCAGTACCCGAAGACGCAGAACTCGGTCGTCACGATCTCCACCACCTACTACGGCGCCGATGCCGCCACGGTGGCGGGCTTCATCACGCAGCCGCTGGAGGGCGCGATCGCGCAGGCGCAGGGCATCGACTACCTGTCGTCGTCGAGCGCCGCCGGCGTGTCGACGATCACCGCCACGCTGCGCCTGAACTACGACGCCAATCGCGCGCTGACCGAGATCAACACGCAGGTGAACTCGGTCAAGAACCAGTTGCCCGCGCAGGCGCAGGCGCCGGTGCTGACCGTGGCCACCGGGCAGACGATCGACGCGATGTACATGGGCTTCTACAGCAAGGACCTGCCCACCAACAACGTCACCGACTTCCTGCTGCGCGTCGTCAAGCCCAAGCTCGACTCCATCACCGGCGTGCAGACCGCCGAGCTGCTGGGCGCGCGCCAGTTCGCGCTGCGTGCCTGGCTCGACGCCGACAAGATGGCGGCGCACGGCCTGTCGGCCGCCGACGTCAGCGTGGCGCTGACCACCAACAACTACCTGGCGGCGCTGGGCTCGTCCAAGGGCCAGATGGTCACCGTGCCGCTGACCGCGGGCACCGACCTGCACTCGCTCGACGAGTTCAAGCAGCTGATCGTCAAGCAAAGCGGCGACTCCATCGTGCGCCTGGAGGACGTGGCCAACGTCACGCTGGGCTCCGAGAACTACGACTTCAACGTCGCGTTCAGCGGCGTGCGCTCGGTGTTCATCGGCATCAAGGTGGCGCCGGAGGCCAACATCCTCGACGTGGCCAAGCGCGTTCGCGACGCGTTCCCCGACCTGAAGAACCAGCTGCCCACCGGCGTGACCGGCGAGATCGTCTACGACTCCACCGACTTCATCAACACGTCCATCAAGGAAGTGGTCAAGACGCTGGTCGAGGCGCTGGTGATCGTGGCCGTGGTGATCTACCTGTTCCTGGGCACGCTCCGCGCGGTGCTGGTGCCGCTCGTCGCGATGCCGCTGTCGCTGATCGGCGCGTTCTTCATCATGCTGATCCTGGGCTACTCGATCAACCTGCTCACGCTGCTCGCGCTGGTGCTGGCGATCGGGCTGGTGGTGGACGACGCCATCATCGTGGTGGAGAACGTCGACCGCCACATGAAGGAGGAGCACAAGACGCCGCTGCAGGCGGCCCTGATCGCGGCACGCGAGCTGGGCAGCCCCATCGTGGCGATGACGGTCGTGCTGATCGCCGTCTACGTGCCGATCGGCTTCCAGGGCGGCCTCACCGGCGCGCTGTTCACTGAGTTTGCGTTCACGCTGGCGGCCGCGGTGTTCGTCTCGGGTGTCGTCGCGCTGACGCTGTCGCCGATGATGTGCGCCCAGATCTTCTCGCCCGAGCAGGACAACGGCAAGTTCGCCAAGGCGATCGACCACGTGTTCGAGAAGGTGCACGGCACGTACACGCGCCTGCTGCGCAGCCTGTTGAGCACCTACCCTGTGCTGGTCGTGATGGGCTTCATCCTGCTGGCGCTGCTGGTCGTCATGTTCAAGATGTCGCAGTCCGAACTCGCGCCCGAGGAAGACCAGGGCGTGGTGCTGTCGCAGGTGGTGGGCGCGCCGACGGCGACGTCCGACCAGATGCAGACGTATGCGCAGCAGGTGTTCGACGTCGCGCACCAGACGCCCGAGTACAAGCAGATGTTCCAGATCACCGGCGTGCCGACGGTCAACGCGGGCATCGGCGGCGTGTTGCTGAAGGACTGGGGCGAGCGCACGCGCAACGCGCACCAGATCCAGCTGGACCTGCAGAACAAGTGGAACAAGATCGCCGGCGCGCGCGTCGCCGCGTTCCAGTTCCCGCCGCTGCCGGGCACCTCGGGCCTGCCGGTGCAGTTCGTCATCACGACGACCGAGCCGTTCGAGAACCTCAACACCGTGGCGCAACAGGTGATGGCCAAGGTGCAGGCCTCCGGCAAGTTCTACTTCATCGACGGCGACCTGAAGCTCGACGCGCCGCAGGCCACCGTCGAAGTGGATCGCGACAAGATCGCGGCGTTGGGCATGACCCAGCAGGACGTGGGCCAGGCCCTCGGTGCCGCGCTGGGCGGCGGCTACGTCAACTACTTCTCCATCGCGGGCCGCTCGTACAAGGTGATCCCGCAGGTGCAGCAGGTGGACCGCCTGAACCCGTCGAACGTGCTGGATTTCTACATCAAGACGCCCAACGCGGGCCTGATTCCCGCCAGCACCGTGGCGCACCTGAAGTACAGCGTCCAGCCGGAATCCATCACGCGCTTCCAGCAGCTGAACTCGGTGACGATCTCGGGCGTGGCCGGCCTGTCGCAGGGCGAGGCCCTGAAGCTGCTGACGGACACGCTCCACGAGGTCGCGCCCGCCGGCTACAACGTCGACTACGCGGGGCAGTCGCGCATCTTCGCCAACGAGTCGGGCGGCTTCGTCGTGACGCTGGCCTTCGCCGTCATCATCGTGTTCCTGGCGCTGGCGGCGCAGTTCGAAAGCTTCCGCGATCCGATCGTCATCCTGTTCTCGGTGCCGATGGCCCTGTTCGGCGCGATGATCTTCATCTTCCTCGGCTTCTCGTCCATCAACATCTACACGCAGGTGGGGCTGGTGACGCTGATGGGGCTGATCTCCAAGCACGGGATCCTGATCGTCGAGGTGGCCAACAACGAGCAGAAGAAGGGCCTGTCCAAGCTCGAGGCCATCCTCGCGGCCACCGGCATCCGGCTGCGCCCGATCCTGATGACCACCGCCGCGATGGTCTTCGGCGTGGTGCCGCTGGTGATCGCGTCCGGCGCCGGCGCCGCGGGCCGCCAGGCGATGGGCCTGGTGATCTTCACCGGCATGTCCATCGGCACGCTGTTCACGCTGTTCGTCGTGCCCGCGTTCTACCTGCTGATCGGCTCGAACCACGAGAAGACCGTTGGCAAGGACGAGGCGCTGGACGAGGAGGCACGCCTGCTCGACGACGAGATGGCGCCGAAGCCGGCGCACTGATCCTCGCGATCCGACAAGCGAAAAGGGCCCGGCGGCGACGTCGGGCCCTTCTTCATTGCGGCGGCGGCTTCAACGCTTGGCCGCGTCGCCCGCCCACAGCTCGTCGAGGAACGTGAAGTTCCACTTCTCCGGCGACTCCCGGCCCACGATGCGGTCGCTGGTGCCGTTCGACAGATCGAGCCGCTGCCGAGACACCGGCATGCCCGACTTGAGCGAATAGAACACGCGCACGACCGGCGCCGTGAGCGTCTGCGGGTTCTGCTCGATGACCACCGCCAGCCGGCCGGACTGCAGCCGCACCAGCGATCCGGTGGGATAGATGCCGACGCTCTTGACGAAGGTGGCGAAGAGCAGCGGGTCGAACTGGCCCTTCCAGTTGGCCATCTTGCCGATCGCGTCGGCCGGATCCCAGCCGTTCTTGTACGGGCGGTTCGAGGTGATCGCGTCATAGACGTCGCAGATGGAGCCCATGCGCACCAGCTGGTTGAGCTTGTCGCTGGGCAGCTTGTGCGGGTAGCCGCCGCCGTCGAAGCGCTCGTGGTGGTGCAGGCAGACGTCCATCGCCTCCGGGACGGTGCCGCGCGCCTCCAGCAGCAGCTCGTGGCCGCGCACCGGATGGCTGCGCATCACGTCGAACTCCTGGTCGGTGAGCTTGCCCGGCTTGTTCAGGATGTCCAGCGGCATCAACGCCTTGCCCACGTCGTGCAGCAGGCCCGCCGTGCCCGCCGTGCGGCACTGCTCCTCGTCGAAGCCGAGCTCGCGGCCCAGCGCCACCATGAGCGCGCAGACGGCCACCGAATGCATGTACGAATAGTCGTCCTGCGTCTTCAGGCGCGCGAGGCTGACGATCGCGCCGGGGCTGCGGATGACGGAGTCGGAGATCTCCTGCACCAGCGGCATGAGCGACTCGGCGTCGATGGCGCGGCCCAGGCGGGCCTCTCCGAACATCTTCTGCACCTGCGCCCGGCCCTTGTTGCAGACCGCGGTGGCGGTGCGCATCTCGTCGGCGAAGCTCCTGGAAGGCGGCGGCACGGGCGTGGACGTGCGCGGAGCCGCCGGACGCGATGCCGGCTCGGCCGGCAGCGCGGCCGGAGCCGGGGCCGGCGCGGCGTCCACGGTCGCGAGCAGCGGCGCGGGGGCGTCCTCGGATACGTCCAGGCCCTTCTCGGGATCGATCCAGACCTCGGCGATCACGCTGTCCTGCAGCTTCCTGAGCTGCTCGGCATCGCGGATCACGAAGCGGGTCTTCCAGAACGGATGCTCCATCCACGCCCCTTCGAGCGCATGCAGGTGCATGCCAAGGCGGACTTGGTCGACACGGATCTTCTTCAGCATGAGACGCGAGGGCGGGGAAGACGGATGCCGGCGGAAAGCCGGCGCTGTCCTGTTTTCGACCAGGCGAACGACGACTGTAGTGCTGAAGCGTCAAATTCAAGGAAGCAAAGGGCCCGGAACAGGCCTTCCAGAACGCGAAAACCGCCCGAAGGCGGTTTCCGTGGCGGCCGGCGAGGCGCGGCGCCTACTTGAACTTGGGCTGCGGCACCGTGCGCAGGTCGCCGGGCAGCGTGGACAGGTAGTCGGCGATCTCCGCGATCGTCTCGTCCTTGAGCGGCTTGGCCATCGCGCCCATCACGGCGTTGGCGCGGCCGTAGTGCGGGTTGCCTTCCACCTTGTAGGACCGCAGCGCCACCGTCAGGTAGTCGGGGTACTGGCCCGCCAGGCGCGGGATCGTGCCGTCGGTGGGCTTGGAGAAGTTCACGCCATGACACGACACGCAGGTGGCCATCGCGGTGCGCAGGTTCTCGGGAATGGGCTTGTCCAGCGCGTCGGGCACGGGGCCGTCGGGCTTGCCCAGCTGCGAGTAGTAGGCGGCGATGTCGGCGATGTCCTGGTCGGTCAGCGACGACGCGACGCTGTGCATGGTGGGATGCTTGCGGTCGCCGGCACGATAGGCCGTGAGCGCGCCGGAGATGTACTTCGCATCCTGGCCGGCGATCTTGGGCACCTTGTAGACCTGCGGGAAGTCGCCCTGGTAGCCCACGATGCCGTGGCAGCCGATGCACATCTGAACCTTGGTGGACCCGCGCTGCGCGTCTTGCGCATGGGCGGTGGAGAAGACGCCCGCGAGGGCGAGAAGCAAGGTCAGGGTTCTTGTCATCGTCTCGTCTTTGTTGGTCCGGGAAAGCAGCGCTTTCGTGCAGGCCGGCCTGGTTGCCGTGGCTCCAAACGATTATAGGAACGTCCACTTATACTGGAACGACCCACTCTGCTAGGCAAAACCCGCCCCCGACGTCATGAAATTCGAAGGTTCCAGCAACTACGTCGCCACGCCCGACCTGATGCTCGCGGTCAACGCGTCGATGACGTTGCGCCGTCCCCTGCTGGTCAAGGGCGAGCCCGGCACCGGCAAGACGATGCTGGCCGAGGAGGCCGCTTCGGCGCTGGGCCTGCCGCTGCTGGAGTGGCACATCAAGAGCACCACCAAGGCGCAGCAGGGCCTGTACGAATATGACGCGGTGAGCCGGTTGCGCGACAGCCAGCTGGGCGACCCGCGCGTCAAGGACATCCACAACTACATCGTCAAGGGCGTGCTGTGGCAGGCCTTCACCAGCGAGACGCCGGTGGCGCTGCTGATCGACGAGATCGACAAGGCCGACATCGAGTTCCCCAACGACCTGCTGCGCGAGCTCGATCGCATGGAGTTCCACGTGTACGAGACCAAGGAGACGATCCGCGCCGTCCAGCGCCCGGTGGTCTTCATCACCAGCAACAACGAGAAGGAGCTGCCCGACGCGTTCCTGCGTCGCTGCTTCTTCCACTACATCAAGTTCCCCGAGGCGGCGACGATGCAGCGCATCGTCGACGTGCACTTCCCCGGCATCAAGCAGGCGCTGGTGGCCGCCGCGCTCAAGAGCTTCTACGACGTGCGCAACCTGCCGGGCCTGAAGAAGAAGCCGTCCACCTCCGAGCTGCTCGACTGGCTGAAGCTGCTGCTGGCCGAGGACATCCCCGTCGCGGCGCTGCAATCGAAGGACGACAAGGTCTCGATCCCGCCGCTGATCGGCGCGCTGCTCAAGAACGAGCAGGACGTCACCCTGTTCGAGAAACTCATCTTCATGCAGAAGAACAACCGCTGAGATGCTGAACGTCCAACCGATCACCCTCACCGACGGCCGCATCCGGCTCGAGCCGATGTCGCTCGAACACGTCGACGCGCTCAAGGCCGCGGCCGCCGACGGCGAACTCTGGAACCTGCGCGTCACCTCGGTGCCCACGCCCGAGGACACGCGCGGATACGTCGAGCGCGCGCTCGCGATGAAGGACCGCCTGCCCTTCGTGGTGGTCGACCTCGAGAACGGCGGCCGCATCGTCGGCTCCTCCAGCTACCACGACATCCTGCCCGTCGTCGACCGCCTGGAGATCGGCTGGACCTGGTACGCGAAGAGCACGCAGCGCTCGCACGTGAACACCTGCGCCAAGCTGCTGCTGCTGACGCACGCCTTCGAGGCGCTCCACGCGAAGGTCGTGGGCTGGCGCACCGACAACTACAACTTCGCGAGCCAGAAGGCCATCGAGCGGCTGGGCGCGAAGAAGGACGGCGTGATCCGCCACCACGCGGTGCGGCGCGACGGCACGGTGCGCGACACCGTCATGTACAGCGTGACCGCGGGCGAGTGGCCGGAGATCAAGGCGCACCTGCTCTACCAGCAGACCAAGCCGCGCTGAGCCCGGCGGCCACGATGCGCAAGGCCGTCCTCCTGCTGGTGCTGGCCGTCGCCGCGACGGCCTTCGTCGCGGCCACGCAAGGCGGCGCGCATCGCAGCCGCCTGCTGGTGACGCCCGATGAGAGCGATGCCCAACCTGGCCCGCTGCGCTTTCCCGAGCACTTCTACTGGGGCGTGGCCATCGCCGGCCAGCAGGCCGAGAGCCAGCAGCCCAGCGACTGGACGGCGTTCGAGGAGGACGCCTTGCGCAACGGCCGCTTCGGCACCGGCCCCACGCCCGGCACCGCCAGGCCGGGCCACATCCACGGCCTGGGCAAGTGGTCCGCCAAGGTGCGGCGCGAGAAGGCCGGCTTCGAGACGCGCTACCCGGACGATCTGGCGATGGCGCAGTCCATGGGCCTGAACGCGTTCCGCTTCTCCATCGAGTGGGCGCGCCTGTTCCCGCGCGCGGACATGCGCGAGCCCGACCCGGCGGGCGTCGCGTACTACAAGGCGCTCATCGCCGCGATGAAGGCGCACGGCCTCACGCCTTTCGCCACGCTGTTCCACTACACGGCGCCCGCGTGGTTCTTCGAGCCCGACACCACGGGCAGCAAGGGCTGGGAGCGCGCGGACGCGCTGGCGCAGTGGCAGCGCTACGTCGACGCCGTGGCGGCCGACTTCGTTCCCGACGTCAGCCAGTGGTGCACGCTCAACGAGCCCATGGTCTACGTCTACAGCGGCTACATCGAGGGCACCTACCCGCCACTGGAACGGCGCGCGGGCGTGGAGCAGGCCGCGCCGGTGATCCGCGCGCTGCTGCGCGCCCATTCGGCGGCCTACGAGACCCTGCACCGCGTCGCGGCCGAACGCCACGCGCAGGTCAACGTGGGCATCACCGAGAACACGCTGTCCTTCGAGCCGCTGCGCGACTGGGCGCCGCTCGATCGCCTGACCGCGCAGGCCATAACTCAAGCCTGGAACTGGGACTTCCTCGACGCGATCGCCACCGGCCGCCTCAAGCTCGAGGACACCGGCATCGACGAGGCCGTGGCGGGCCTGAAGGGCAGCGAGGACTATGTCGGCATCAACTACTACAGCCGCACCTACATCAAGTCCGACCTCCTGCATCCCGGCTCACCCGAAGTGCTGCTGCACGATCCGGCCGCCCCGAACGAGCCGTTCAACGACCTCGGCTGGGCCAGCTACCCGCACGGCTTCTACCTGATCCTCACCGAGGCCGCAAGGCGCTACGCCAAGCCGATCTACGTGCTGGAGAACGGCACCGCCGACGGCGCGGCCGACGACGTGGCGCGCCAGGCCTTCCTGCGCCAGCACGTGCGCGAGGCCTGGCTCGCACGCCAACGCGGCGGCGCCGACGTGCGCTCCTACATCCACTGGTCGCTCATCGACAACTTCGAGTGGGCCGACGGCTTCGAGGCGCGCTTCGGGCTGGTGGCCGTGGACTACGAGAACGACTTCAGGCGCACGCCGCGGCCATCCGCCAAGCTGTTCTCGGACATCGCGCACGCGAACGCGTTGTCGGCGAGATAGCGCTCACGGCGCGACTGAAGGGGTTTGGGCCCGATCATCCGCGGCTTTGTCGACGCCCCGGCGCTCGTACGCGCGATCGAAGTTCAAGGGAGCGCGGGATCCGGCCTGCAAGCCGGATGCGTCCGAGCTGCAAGCGACCGTGGGGTCGTCATTTCACTCCGTGCGGAACTGCTCCACCGTCTTCGCCAGCTTGCCCGCCTGATCGCGCATCGATTCGGCGGCCGCGGCCGACTGCTCCACCAGCGCCGCGTTCTGCTGCGTCATCTGGTCGACGTTGTTGACGGCCTGGTTGACCGACTGGATGCCGCCGGCCTGCTCGCTCGCGGCGGTGGTGATCTCTCCGAGCACCTCGCTGACGCGGCGAACCGCGCCGACGATCTCCTGCATCGTCGAGCCGGCGTCCTGCACGAGGCGCGCGCCGCTCTCCACCTTGTCCACCGAGGCGCCGATCAGCGTCTTGATCTCCTTGGCGGCCTCGGCCGAGCGCTGGGCCAGCGAGCGCACCTCGCCCGCGACGACCGCGAAGCCGCGGCCCTGTTCGCCGGCGCGCGCCGCCTCGACCGCGGCGTTCAGCGCGAGGATGTTGGTCTGGAACGCGATGCCGTCGATCACGCCGATGATGTCGGCGATCTTCTTGGACGAGGAGTTGATCTCGTCCATCGTCGAGACCACCTGAGACACCACCCGCCCGCCGCGCGTGGCGATCTCGGAGGCCGAGTTCGCGAGACCGTGCGCCTGGGTGGCCGCGTCCGCGCTGTGGCGCAGGGTGCTGGTGAGCTCGTCCATCGAGCTGGCGGCCTGCTGCAGGCTGCCGGCGGTCTGCTCGGTGCGCGTGCTCAGGTCCTGGTTGCCGCTGGCCACCTCGGTGCTGGCCACCTGGATCTGCTCGGTGGAGCTGCGGATCTCGCGCACGATGCGCGTCAGCGAGTCCTGCATCTTGCCGAGCGAGGTCACCAGCTGCGCGGCTTCGTCGGTGCCCTGCGCGCGGCAGCTGCCGGTCAGGTCGCCGGAGGCGATCCGGTCGGCGGCCTTCTGCGCGGCCTGCACCGGGCGGACGATGCTGCGCGTCAGCAGGAAGCCGAGGCCGATCGAGAACAGCACGCTCACGACGGCACAGGCCATGCACACCAGGCTGGTGGCGCTGACGGCGGCGGCGATGGCGCCGCCCTCGCTTTCGGCGCGCTTCTGCTCGTAGGCCACGATCTGGTCGTTGATGCCCAGGTACTCGTCGCAGACCGCGTTGAATTCGTTGTTCGCCTGACCCTTGGCGATCGCGGCGGAGATCGAGCCGCTGGTATCGGTGGCGGCCTTCTCGAGCGCCTCCCGGCTGCTCAGGTAGCGCTTGCGGATCTCGCCCACCTTCGCCTGCAGGGCCACGCCCTGCGGCGAGGTCTCGAGCTCGGCGAACCGCTTCTGGATGGCGGCGGTCTCGGCGCTGCTGGCCTTCACCTTCTGCTTCAGCGGCTCGGCCAGCGTCATGTCGCTGATCATCGCCAGCATCGCGGAGCGGCTGCCGTTGACCGCCACGTTCTGGCGCCAGCGGAAGGCGAGTGAGGTGCGCTCGGCCTGCTCGGTCGTCATCTCGGCTGCCAGGGACTTGACATCGGCCAGGCGCCAGAGGCTGAAGGCGGTGGACATCACCGTCAGCGCCACCACCACCGCGAAGGCCAGGGTGAGGCGCCGGCCGATGCGCAGGCTGTTGAAGAAATTCATCGTTGTGTCTCCGCAGGTCGCGGCGGATTTCCGCCCATGCTCGTCAGGAATTCTGTCTGCATCGCCCCGGCGCCAACCGGCGAACAGATATCCCGGAGGCGTGCATTTCCGCATCATCGGCAGTTGCCCGCCAGGCTTGAGCCCCGGCACCGACGCAACCATTCAACGGTGATACTCTTCACGCTCCAGCCGACGTCCGTCCCCGCCGTTCCATGTTGATCCCCTTCTTCTACACGCTGCGCGACGCGAAGCTGCCCGTTTCGGTCAAGGAATACCTCACGCTGCTGGAGGCCTTGAAGGCCGGCGTGATCGGGCCGTCGATCGACGACTTCTATTTCCTCGCGCGCACCACGCTCGTGAAGGACGAGGCGCATTTCGACCGCTTCGACAAGGCCTTCGGCGCCTTCTTCAACGGCGTGGCCAGGCTCGCCGACTCCAAGGAGATCCCGCAGGACTGGCTGCGCCAGCTCATCGAGCGCGAGCTCACGCCCGAGCAGAAGGCCGCCATCGCCGCCATGGGCTGGGACGAGCTGATGAAGACCCTGCAGCAACGCCTCGAGGAGCAGAAGGGCCGCCACGAAGGCGGCAGCAAGTGGATCGGCACCGGCGGCACCTCGCCGTTCGGCCACGGCGGCTACAACCCGCAGGGCGTGCGCATCGGAGGCTCCGGCAAGAACCGGAGTGCCGTCAAGGTCTGGGAACAGCGCGCCTACCGCGACTACGACGACTCGCTGGAGCTGGGCACCCGCAACATCAAGGTGGCGCTGCGCCGCCTGCGCCGCTTCGCGCGCGAGGGATCCGACGTCGAGCTGGCGCTGGACGACACCATCCACGCCACGGCCGCCGCGGCCGGCATGCTCGACATCAAGATGCGGCCCGAGCGCCACAACAAGGTCAAGGTGCTGCTGCTGATGGACGTGGGCGGCACGATGGACGAGCACGTCCACCGCGTGGAGGAGCTGTTCTCGGCCGCCAAGGGCGAGTTCAAGCACCTCGAGTTCTACTACTTCCACAACTGCGTCTACGACTTCGTGTGGAAGAACAACCGCCGCCGCTTCGCGGAGAAGCACGCCACCTGGGACGTGATCCGCAAGTACAACAAGGACTACCGGCTCATCTTCATCGGCGACGCGACGATGAGCCCGTACGAGATCCTGCAGCCCGGCGGCAGCGTCGAGTACAACAACGCCGAGGCCGGCGCGGAATGGATCCGGCGCCTCACGCACGCGTTCCCCAAGCACTGCTGGATCAACCCCGAGCCGCAGGGCGTGTGGCAGTACCGGCAAAGCATCTCTCTGATCGAGCAGCTCGTCAGCCATCGCATGTTCCCGCTCACCCTGCAGGGGTTGGAGGGTGCGATGCGTCTCCTGACGAAATGACGGCAGCGGGCGCAATCTCGCGTCGGCCGGGCAGGGGCTCGCGCGCGGGGCGCCGGAGCGCGCTGGCGTTCGCGTGCGTGGGGGCGCTCGCGTGGAGCGCCGGCGCGCACGCGGCCACGCGCGAGCTGGTGGTCGACGCGCCCTCGCCCTTCAAGGCGCTGCTCGAGAAGAACCTCGACATCGAGCGCGCCGCGCGACTGGCCGAGGCCGACAGCCTCGACGACACCGAATGGGCGCGCCTGGTGGCCGCGGCGCCAGCGCAGGGCCGCGCGCTGGCCCGGACCGAGGGCTATTTCCGCGCCGAGGTCACAGTCTCCGTCGACCCGGCCGACGCGCACCGCATCCTCATCAAGCTGGTGCCCGGCGAGCCGGCCACCGTGGGCCGCTTCACGCTCGAGTTCGACGGCGAGCTCGCGCGCCAGGCCGAGAGCGGCGACACCCAGGCCATGGACCTCGAGTCCCGGCTGCGCGGCGAATGGCAGCTGCAGCAGGGCCAGGTCTTTCGCAACGGCAACTGGGACAACGCGAAGGCGCAGACCCTCAACACGCTGCGCAACGAGGGCTACGCCGCGGCGCTCTGGACGGCGACGGCGGCGCAGGTCGATCCGGCCACCGGCAAGGCGCGGCTGTTCCTCGTCGTCGACACCGGGCCGCGCTTCCTGGCCGGCGACATCGTGGTCGACGGCATCGAGCGCCAGTCCGAACGCAACGTGCGCCTGCTCGCGGGCTTCGGCCCCGGCATGCCGCTCACCCAGACGCGCCTGCTCGACTACCAGGATCGCCTGCAGAAGACCGGCCTGTACGACCAGGCCGCGGTGGTCTACGACCCCGACCCGGCCCAGGCCGCGCACACCACCGTCACCGTGCACGTGCACGAGCAGTCGCTGCAGCAGGCCTCGGTGTCCGTGGGCTACAACTCGCAGTCCAAGGCCCGCATCACGCTGGAGCACACCGACCGCAAGGTGTTCGGCCTACCCGCCACGCTGTACAACAAGGTGCAATGGGGCAAGCTCGTGCAATCCTGGGACAGCACGCTCACCACCCACCCGGCCGAGGGCTTCCACAGCTGGCTCCTGGGCGGCAGCGTGAGCAGCATCGACACCACCGGCGACCTGGTGCGCGCCGCGTCGGTCCGCTTCGGCCGCACGCAGAACAGCAACCCGCTCGATCGCATGACCTACGCGCAGGTCGAGCGCTCGCTGCAGTGCACGCCCAAGAAGCCCCCGACCCCCGACTTCAAGTACGACTGCGTCGATGCCCGCGCGCTGTCGCTCAACCAGGCCAACGTCTGGCGCAACGTCGACAGCGTGGTACTGCCCACCGACGGCTACACCCTGTCGGCGCAGGTCGGCGTGGGCTACGCCGGCAGCCCGGTGTCGAGCCTCGCCCCGGACGCGAAGTACGGGCCCTACACGCGCCTGTACGGCCGCCTCACCGAATACTGGCCCCTGCCACGGTCGTTCTACTTCCAGGGCCGCCTGGAACTGGGCCAGATCGTCGTCGGCAACAACGTGGCCATTCCCGACGCCGAGCAGTGGCGGGCCGGCGGCGAGGGCTCGGTGCGCGGCTACGAATGGCGCTCGCTGGCGCCGATCAACGGATCCAGCGCCGTCGTCGGCGGCAACTCGCTCATCACCACCAGCCTGGAGGTGGCGCATCCGTTCACCGCGTCGCTGCCGTCGGTGTGGTGGGCCACGTTCGTCGACGTGGGCAGCGCGGCGTCGCGCTTCAACGCGCTCAAGATGGCCCTGGGCTACGGCGCGGGCGTGCGCTGGCGCAGCCCCGTGGGGCCGCTGAACATCGACGTCTCCTTTCCCGACGATATCCGCAAGCCTCGCCTCGACCTGAGCGTGGGCGTGGCCTTCTGAGCGTGCGATGAGCAAGCCCATCGACGACCTCCCCACGCCGCCCGCGCCGCCGCGCCGCGCCGGCTGGCGCCGCGTGGCGCGCATCGCCTCGATGGCCACGGCCGCCGCGGCGGCGACCGCCATCGCCTGCGTGGCCGTCGGCGGCGCGCTGTGGCGCAGCGAGGACGGCACGCGCTGGCTGCTGCAGCACGTGCCCGGCCTCACGGTGGTCGACGTGCGAGGATCGTTCGGCGGCGGCGACCTGCGCATCGGCTCGCTGCGCGCGACCGAATCCTCCGTGCAGGTGGACGTGACCAACCTGGCCGTCACCGGTCTCGATCTGCACTGGCATCCGCACCCCGGCGCCTGGGTCGGCGCGTCGTTCAGCGCATGGGTGGCCGACGCCGTGCGCATCACGCCGCTGCCCTCGAAGACGCCTGGTGCCGCCGCCGTGCCCGCGTCGCTGCGCAGCCCGGTGGCCATCGACGTGGCCAGCGTGCGCATAGCCTCGCTGGCGATCGCCGACCACCCGCCGCTGCGCGACGTGCAGGCCGCCCTGGCCATCGGCGCCGACGGCGGCGCGCTGCACCGCGTCGACCACCTGCGCTTCGCGTGGGAGCACGTGCAGGCCGAGGCCAGCCTGCAGGCGCACACCGACGCGCCGCTCGATCTCGACGTGCGGCTCGAGGCACACGACGCGGCGCCCGAGCCCGCGCCGGCCGCGTCCGCCGCGCCGCTGCCGCACTGGGCGGCCAGCGCCTCGCTGCGCGGCCCGCTCGAAGGCTTCGACGTGGTCGCCAACCTGCGCGGCGAGCCCCGCGCGGGCCGCGCGGCGCCGCGGGCGAGCGCGAGCGCGCACGTGACGCCGTTCGCGGCGCTGCCGGTGAGCGCGGTGCTGGTCGACACCGACGAGCTCGACCTGCGCGCGCTGTCCGACCGCGCGCCGGCCACGCGGCTGCAGGGCCGGCTGCGCATCGCCACCACCCAGCCCGCCGCGCTCGACGCCGACCTGCGCAACCTCGCGCCCGCGGCCTGGTCGGCGGGCGGCCTGCCGTTCTCCACGCTCACCACGCACCTCGAGGCGCCCTGGAACGGCCGGTTCATCGCGATTCCCGCGCTGCGCCTCGTGCTGGCCGACGCGCATGGCGCGGGCGGCGAGCTGCGCGCCCAGGGCCGCTGGGAGGCCGGCAAGGCGCAGGTGCAGCTCGATCTGGACCAGGTGCAGCCGGCGCGCGTCGACGCCCATCTCGGCGCCTGGCGCATCAGCGGGCCGCTGCGCGCCGAGCTGGAGCACCTGCCCGCGCCGTCGTCGCTGTGGGCGCCGGCCGCAGCGTCCGCGCCGGCCAATCCGGCCTCGGCGCCGGCCGTCTGGACGGCCCACGTCACCGGCCGGCTCGCCGGCACGGCGCCGCCGCTGCCCGGCCCGAAGGCCGCGCCCACGCCGCCGATGGCGCTGCAGCTCGACGCCCTGGTGCGGGCCGACGCGCTGCAGCTCAAGCAGTTCGAGCTCAAGGCGGGCGCCGCCACGGCCAGCGCGTCGGGCGCGCTGAACCGCGGCAAGGACGACGCGTGGCAGGGCGACCTGCGCGCCCAGTGGGCGCAGCTCGATCCGGGCGCGTGGTACCGGCTGGCCGACTCGGGCCCGCTGCACGACGGCCCCAACCTGCTCAACGGCGCGCTGATGCTGCACCTGGCCAACGCGCCCGCCGGCTGGCAAGGCCTGGCCGGCATCCACGGCCGCGCCGACCTGGTCGTGGCCGACAGCCTCGTGGCCGGCCTCGCGCTGGACGGCAAGGCCGCCCTCGACGCGATGGGCACGCCGTGGGCCGTGTCCGCGCAGGTGCACAGCGGCGGCAACGAGGCGCGCGTGGACGGCGCCATCAGCCCGGGGCGCGCGAACGACGACGCGCTGGTCGTGATCGACCAGCTGCACCTGGCCGTGGACGCGCCGGCGCTGCAGCTGCTCGCGCCGCCCGGCGCGCGCACGCGTGCGGCGTCGCCCGCCGTCGCCGCGGCCTCGGCGGTCGACGCGATGGCCGCCTCGAAGACGATTCCCGGCGAGCTGATCGCCAAGGCCGCCACCTCCGTGGCCACCGGCGGCAAGACCGACGACGCGCGCGCGCTGGTGCCGGCCGTGGCGGCATCGGCGGCCGCCTCCGCCGCGGCCGCGCAAGGGCCGGCCGCCCGCGGCAACTGGCCCACGCACGGCGCCGCGAAGCTGGACCTGCAGGTCACCGGCGGCCGCCTCGCCCTCGGCGACACCGCCGCCCACGCGCGCCACGCGACGGCGGCGCCGCTGCGCATCGTCACGCAGGGCGAGCTGAGCGACTGGGTGGGGCCGCAGTTCAAGCTGGCGAGGCTGCAGTGGAACGTGCACGCCAGCACCGATCCGCAGGCGCCGCTGGACGCGACGGTCTCGCTGGTGGATGGCCAGGTGGGCGTCGCGCGCATCGCGCACGCGCAGGCGACGCTGTCGGGCACGCTGGGCCAGCACCAGTTGCAGTTGCAGGGCGAGGCGCCGGTCAGCCCGCCGGCGTGGCTCGCCCACCTGGCCAACATCGGCGACGCCAACGCCACACGTCTCGATGCTCAATTGCAGGGCCGCTGGCAGCCCGAGGCGGTGAACACGCCCGCCTGGCAGGCCCACGTGGCGCAGTTCGACCTGCGCGCGGCCAACGAGGCCAACGCAGCCACACCGCCGATCGCGCCCGCGTCGGCCGTGCCCACGGTCGTCAATCCGAACTGGGTGCACGTCAAGCCGTTCGACCTGAGCCTGTCGCGCGACGCCGCCGGCGATTGGCAGACGCTGCGCGTGGCCGCCGGCGGCGCGGAGTTCGCCGGCCTCGAGCTGAACTGGCAGCCCTCGTTCTGGACCGCGCCCGCCGGCCCCGGTGCGAGCGCGCACTGGGCCGTCGACGCGGCGCTGGCGCCGTTCTCGGTGGCGCAGCTGATGGCGCGCGCGCAGCCCGACATGGGCTGGCACGGCGACCTGCAGCTGGCGACCCATGTGCATGCCGCCTTCGACGGCCAGTGGCACCTGGCCGCGCAGCTGGCGCGCACCAGCGGCGACCTGAGCGTGTCCGAGCTCGTGCAGGACCCCACCGCGTCCAAGCAGGCGCTGGGCCTGACGCGCGCCAGCGCCAGCGTCAAGGCCGAGGGCGCCAACTGGGTGGCCGACGCCGACGTGGCCGGCACCCGCCTGGGCGAGCTGAGCGGCCACTGGACCGCCGAGGCGCCCTCGCCCGCGTCGCTGCCCACGGCCGGCTCGCCGCTGCACGGCAACGTGAAGGCGCACGTCGAGGATCTCAACGTGTGGGGCGCCTGGCTGCCGCCGGGCTGGCGCCTGGCGGGCGACCTGCGCACCGACCTCGCGCTGTCGGGCCGCTGGGGCGATCCGCAGCTCACCGGCGAGATCACCGCCACGAAGCTCGCGATCCGCAACGCGCTCGAGGGTGTGTACGGCCACGACGGCGAGGCGGCGATCCGCCTCACCGGCGACCGCGCGCAGATCGAACGCTTCCACCTGCTGGGCGGCAACGGCGAGCTTTCGCTCAGCGGCAGCGCGAGCCTGGGCGCGGCGCCGGTGGCGAAGCTGCAGTTGCAGGCCCGCCAGTTCCAGCTGCTGGGCCGCATCGACCGCCGCATCGTGGGCAGCGGCGACGTGGCGATCCAGCTGGCCGAGGACGCCCTCAAGGTGGACGGCAAGCTGGGCATCGACGAGGGCCTGTTCGACCTCAGCAAGGGCGGCGCGCCCTCGCTGGACAGCGACGTGGAGGTGCTGGACGGCAGCACCCCGGCCGACAGCGGGGACGCGGTGGCCGCGGCCGTGCCCAGGACAGGCCGGGCCACGCAGATCAACCTCGCGCTGAGCCTGGGCGACCGCCTGCAGCTGCGCGGGCGCGGCATCGACACCACGCTCAAGGGCGATTTGCAGATCACCTCGCCCGGCGGCCTGCTGGCGGTGCGCGGCAACGTGCGCACGGCCGGCGGCCAGTACGTCGCCTACGGCCAGAAGCTGGACATCACGCGCGGCGAGATCTTCTTCACCGGGCCGGTGTCCGACCCGCGGCTGGACATCCTGGCCGTGCGCCCCAACCTCGACGTCGTGGTGGGCGTGGCCATCACCGGCACCGCGCTCACGCCGCACGTGCGGCTGATGAGCGAGCCCGACATGAGCGACAGCGACAAGCTCTCGTGGCTGATGCTGGGACGCGCGCCCGAGACCGTGGGCGGCGCCGACACCGCGCTGCTGCAGCAGGCCGCGATGGCCCTGCTGGCCGGCGAGGGCGAGGCGCCCAGCGACCAGGTGCTCAAGCGGCTGGGGCTCACCGACTTCACGGTCGGCCAGAAGGCGGACGCCGACAACGTGAAGCAGACCGTGGTGTCGCTCGGGCGCCAGGTGTCCAAGCGCGTCTACATCGGCTACGAGCACAGCGTCAACGCGACGGCCGGCAACTGGCAGCTGATCTACCGCATCGCGCAACGCCTGACGATCCGCGCCCAGGCCGGCGTGGACACGGCCACGACCACGGCGACGAGCAACTCCACGCAGTCGAAGTCGCTCGACGCGATCTACACCTGGCGCTGGAACTGAGGACTGCGGACCGCCTGCCCGCGCCGATCCGCCGTTGATCGCCAAGGGCTCGCCAACGGCCCCATTTCGTGCCACAAATCACGCTTGGCGCCCTGGTTCGCGCCCCCGTTGAACCGCCACCGCGATTCGCGGCATGCACCGTGGACGACACCCGCCATGCCATGACAGCCGCCCCCAAGCCATCGCCCCCCTCGGTCCGCCCGGCCGCCCTGCCCGGCGGCCTGCACGACGACGCCGAGGATCGCCGCCTGGTCGCCTGCGTGTGCGCCCACGAGCTGGCCGCCTTCGAGGCGCTGTACCGGCGCTACCACCCGCGCCTGTCGCGCTTCCTGCACCGCATGCTGCGGCCCGAGCACCTGGTGGAGGAGGTGCTCAACGACACGCTGTACGTCGTCTGGAACCAGGCCGAGCGGTTCAACGGCACCAGCAAGGTGTCCACCTGGATCTTCGCCATCGCCTACCGCAAGGCGCTGAAGGCGCTGTCGCGCCACGACGACCCCCTGCCCGACGCGGCGGAGGACGACCAGCCGGCGGCCGACGCCGCCGAGCGTCCCGAGGCGCGCATGAGCCTCGCGCAGGCGCGCGCCGCGATCGACGTGGCGCTGCGCGCGCTGTCGGCCGACCAGCGCGCCGCCGTCGAGCTGACCTACTTCCACGGCTTCAGCTACCCGGAGATCGCGCAGATCGTCGAGTGCCCCACCGACACCGTGAAGACGCGGATGTTCCACGCGCGCAAGCGCCTGAAATCCGCCTTCGCGGGCCCGCTGGACGACTGGCTATGATCCGACGCCGGCCGAAATATCCGATGATGGGCGCAGGTCCTGCGCTGTCTGCCCTTTGGAGACTCGAATGAGCGGTCAGATCCTCAAGCTCGAACCCGATCCGCACGCGGCGGTCCAGCGACTGCTGCCGTGGTATCTCACGGGCCGGCTGGAAACCGCCGAGCACGACGCCGTGGAGGCGCACCTGTCGCAATGCCCGGAATGCCGCGCCGAGCTCGAGACCGAGCGCCAGTGGCAGTTGCTGCAGCCGGGCCAGGGCGCCCAGGTGGACGTGGAGGACGGCTGGGCCCGCATGCGCGCGCGCCTGGGCGGCGACGCGATGGCCATCCCGTCCGCCACCCGCCGCCGCGGCTGGCTGCCGCCGGCCTGGCGCACCGGCGCGCGGCCGCCCGCGCGCGCCTGGGCGGCACCGGCGCTGCTGTCCGTCGGGCTGCTGGCCGCCATCGGCTACACGCTGCGGCCGCAGCCGCTTCCGGCCGAATACCGCGCACTGGCCGCGCCCGCCGAGACCGGCGCCACCGCCGTCGTGCGCTTCCGCCCCGACGCCACCGAGGCGCAGATCCGCCAGGGCCTGAAGGACAGCGGCGCGCGCCTGGTGGACGGCCCCACGGTGAGCGACGCGTACGTGGTGCGCCTGCCGCGCGAGCACTACGCGGCGGCGCTCGACAAGCTGCGCAGGGCGCCCGGCGTGGCGCTGGTCGAGGCGCTGGAGAGCGCGTCGCCATGAGATTCTTGACCGTCCTGCGCAGGCTCGGGCTGGGCCTCGCGCTGGCCACGGCTGGCGTGGCGGCCCGCGCCGACGACGCGCCCGTGCCGCCCGCGCCCGTGGACGCCGCCTCGGCGCCGCGCCAGGTGCTGGTGATGCTGCGCTCGCCGCCGGCGCACGCGCGCGTGGACGGCGGCTACGGCGGCGCGGGCTACGCCGACGCCGCGCGCACGCAGGCGCAGCAGCGCGCGGGCGCACGTCTCGCGGCCGCGCACGGGCTGACGCTGGTCACGCTGTGGGCCATGCCCGCGCTGGGCCTCGACTGCGCGGTGTTCGCGCTGCCGCCTCAGGCCAGCCTCGACGCCAGCATCGCGGCGCTGCAGGCGCATGCCGAGGTGGCGTGGGCGCAGCCCATGAACGAGTTCCGCGCGCAGGGCCATCTCGACCCGCTGTACGCGCTGCAGCCCACCGCCGCGCAATGGCACCTCGACGACCTGCACGCCGTGGCCACCGGGCGCCACGTGCGCGTGGCCATCATCGACAGCGGCGTCGACGAGACGCATCCCGACCTCGCGCAGGCCGTGCTGGCGCACGCCAACTTCGTCGACGGCCAGGCGTGGGTGGCCGAGCTGCACGGCACGGCGGTGGCTGGCCTCGTCGCCGCGCGCGCCGACAACGGCATCGGCATCGTGGGCGTGGCGCCCGACGCGAGCCTGGTGGCCCTGCGCGCCTGCTGGGAGGTGAGCGCCAGCCGGACGCTGTGCAACTCGCTGACGCTCGCGAAGGCGCTGAGCTTCGCCATCGAGCAGCGCGCCGAGGTCATCAACATGAGCCTGTCCGGACCGGCCGACCTGCTGCTGGGCCGGCTGATCGACGTGGCGCTGGCGCAGCGCCAGCAGGTGGTGGCCGCCGTGGACGCGAGCGCGCCGGGCGGCGGCTTCCCGGCCATGCATCCCGGCGTGATCGCGGTGGCCGACGCCGCCGCCGACACGTCGCCGGGCGCCTGGTCGGCGCCGGCCCGCGATCTGCCCACCACCGTGCCCGGCGGCGGCTGGCGCATGGTGTCGGGCACCTCGTTCGCGGCCGGCGAGGTGTCGGGCCTGCTGGCCGTGATGGCCGAGGCCCGGGCCACCGCCGATGCGCGCCGCGCCGCGCCGGCGCTGCGCCTGGTACGCCTGCCCGACGGGGGCATCGACGCCTGCGCCTCGCTGCTGCACGCGGCCGAATCGACGCCGTCGCGGCCGCCTGTCGCGCCCGGTTGCCGCGCCGTGCTGGCGGCCGCCGGCGCGCCGCCGGGCCGCTCGCCATGACCCGCAGCTGACGGGCGCCGCGATTGACGGCCCCGGCCCGCAGGTCGATCCCCTTGCGTGCCGCGCGCCGGGCACTCGGCCTCGCCCTGCTCGCGCTGGCCGGCGCGGCGCGGGCACAGTTCGCCGGCACGCTGGGCGTCGACAGCGTCAACCGCTACCGGGGCACCGGCACCGACGACGTCGGCCCCGTGATGCGCGCGAGCGTGATGGCCGATGCGCCGCAGGGCGCGTACGGCGGCGTGGCGGGGCTCTGGCGCACGCGCGACGCGGGCCTCGCGAGCGCGGACGCGATGCTCGGCTGGAGCGGCAGGCTCGACGAGCTGCCCGGCCTCGAGGACCTGGCGCCGCAATGGGCCTGGGACGCCGGCGTGCGCCGCACGCACTACGGTCACGCCAGCTCGCTCTATGACTTTTCCGAAGCCATGGTGGGGCTGGTCGCGCCCGAGGGCTCGCTCCGGACCTGGTACGCGCCGCACTATTTCGGCGGCGCGGTGCGCACGTTCTATACGGAGATCAACGCTAGCCACGCGTTCGACGACCACTGGCACGCGTTCGCTCACGTCGGCTGGCTGCACTACGGACCGGCGCCCGCGTACCAGGCACGCCTGGGCGACCGCGCCGATACGCTGGTGGGTATCGGCTGCACGGTCTCCCAATGGGACCTGCGCCTGTCGCGCGACGGCATCGCGGCCGGCCACGTGCGCGACGACATCGACGCGCGCCGCCGCCGCGCGGCCTGGATCCTCGGCGCCAGCGTCGCGTTCTGAATTCGTCTCGATCCGGGCGGTTCGGCGATGAACCGCTTCGGCTCCCTGCGGCATCCACGTGCAGGCGCTGCAACCCGCGTCGCATTCGAACACCAGGAGCCGAGACCATGTCCTTCTTCAGCACCATCTGTCCCCTGCCCTTCGCCTTCACGATCGCCACCGGCGCCCTGCTCGCGGCCTGCGGCGGCGGCGGTAGCGGCGGCATGACGACGCAGCCCACCTCGGGCGGCGGCCAGAACTGCACCACCGACCCCTACGGCACCACCACCTGCACGCCCACGGGCACCGGCTTCGGCGGCGCCGGCGGCGGCAACTACGTGGCCAACGCGCTCGTCAGCGACACGGCGGCCACGATGGCGCTGCACCACGACGCGCATCTCGTCAACGCGTGGGGCCTCGCGTTCAACCCGACGGGCTTCTCGTGGATCGCCAACGCGGGCACGGGCACGTCGACGCTCTACGACGGCAACGGCGTCGCGCAATCGCTGGTCGTCACGCTCAACCAGGGCGACCCGTCGGGCATCGTCTACAACGGCAGCGGCGCGTTCTCCATCACCGAGGCCGGCGTCAGCGGCGTCGCGCCGTTCATCTTCGCCACGCTTCAGGGGCAGATCTCGGCCTGGTCGCCCGGCGTCGACGGCACGCACTCGTTCACCATCGTGGACGACAGCGCCGCCGGCGACAGCTTCACCGGCCTCGCGATCACCACGGGCAGCGGCGGCAACATGCTCTACGCCGCGGACTTCGCGCACGGCGCGGTGGTGACGCTGGACGGCACGTTCGCGCCGGTCGCCACCACGGGCGGCTTCGTCGACGCGACCCTGCCGGCCGGCTACGCGCCGTTCGGCATCCAGCAGATCGGCGGCAAGGTCTACGTCACATACGCCCAGCGCAACACCACCACCGGCCGCGACAACCCCGGCCCCGGCCTGGGCCTGCTCGACGTGTTCGACCTGCAGGGCAACCTGCAGCAGCACCTCGTGGCCATCGGCGGCGCGCTCAACGCGCCCTGGGGCGTGGCGCTGGCACCGGCGGGCTTCGGCAAGTTCGCCAACATGCTGCTGGTGGGCAACTTCGGCGACGGCAAGATCAACGTCTACGACCCGTCCACCGGCGCGATGGCGGGCACGCTCAGCAACAACGACGGCACGCCCATCGTCGTGCCGGGTCTGTGGGCGCTGCAGTTCGGCAACGACCTGAACAGCCAGCCGAGCACCACGCTGTTCTACACCGCCGGGCCCGGCAACGAGGCGCATGGGCTGTATGGGCGGATCGACAAGAACTGACGCTGCACCGGCGCGGTTCCGCAGGGGCGTTGCGCGCCGTTTGCCGGACGAAACGCCTCCTGTCGGGCCGCGAACGGCGGCCGTCGGCCCCGGTGGAGGCGCGTCCACTGGGTGTCCGTCCAGTTGATTTGCATTGAGGGGCGTGCATTTCGCTGGAGTGCATGGTATGATCGAAGACTTTTCTCCCACCCGGAGCACAAATACCAAATGGCAACCTCTTCCAAAGCCAAGAAGCGCACCGTCCGTCTTGCCTCGGGCCGCAAGCGCGCTCGCCAGGACGTGAAGCTGAACGCGCACAACTCGTCGCTGCGTTCCAAGTTCCGCACCGTCATCAAGAACGTCCAGAAGGCCGTCGCCGCCGGTGATACCGCGAAGGCCGCCGATCTGTTCAAGTCCGCCCAGAAGACGATCGACTCGATCGCCGACAAGGGTCTGTTCCACAAGAACAAGGCCGCTCGCCACAAGAGCCGCCTGGCTGCCAAGGTCAAGGCCCTGGCTGCCCCTGCCGCCGCCTGAAGCGGTTTTCCGGGTGGAAAGTAAGAGAGGCTCCTTCGGGAGCCTTTTTTACTGGGCGCAAGCCAAAGTAGATGGCTCCTTCGGGAGCCTTTTTACGTCTGTACGAGGGGATCCTGCGCGCAGTCGCAGGATCCACGTCGGCACAAGTCCTCGTCGTTTCAGGCCGCCGGCTTGGGCGTCGGCTCGAAGCTGCCGTCCGGCAGCAGCGAGCCCTCGACGACCGGCAGCTTGTTGTCGCGCGCGAAGTTCATGACGAAGTCCCAGGCCATGGGCTCGAGTGCCTTCAGCCGCTCGTCGACGATCACGTTCTTGACGTTGTTGATCAGCCGCGGCACGCAGTACGGCGAGTAGCCGATGAACGAGCCGATCCCGCCCTTCGCGCCGCCGGGGCGGAAGCACGACATCGCGCCCGCAAGTCGCTCCGCCCAGTCGCTCGGGCGGAATGCACGCCCGTCCAGGGTCTGGCCCTGGATGAAGAATTGACGGGGTTGAGCCGGGTTCATTGAGGTCGGGTGGACGGGGAACCTCGCATTGTGCCTTGGCCTGTTGCATCGCACCAATCATGTGGGTTACGAAGCGGTTCACGCCCGTGCAATCCGTGGGCCTTTAGAATGTTTCTCCCCAGGCCGGCACCCGTCGGGAGCGTCAAGCAACCCGACAGCCGGCCGTTTTTCTTCCCTGACCGAACCCAGGAGCGACCCGCGATGACCCAGCCCGCCGCCATGCCCCATGTGATGAACACCTACGGCCGCCTGCCGTTCGCGTTGTCGCACGGCCGAGGCAGCCGAGTCTGGGATACCGACGGCCGCGAGTACCTGGACGCGCTGGGCGGCATCGCCGTCAACACGCTGGGCCACGCCCACCCCGCGCTGGTGGCCGCCATCGCCGACCAGGCCGGCAAGCTCATCCATTCGTCCAACTACTACCAGGTGCCGCTGCAGGAGACGCTCGCCGCGATGCTTTGCGAGCGCTCGGGCCTGGCGTCGGCCTTCTTCTGCTCCACCGGCCTGGAGGCCAACGAGGCCGCCATCAAGCTGGCGCGCAAGTTCGGCCACGACAAGGGCGTGGAGCGCCCCGAGATCATCGTGTGCGAGCGCGCCTTCCACGGCCGCTCGCTGGCCACGCTGTCGGCCACCGGCAACCCGAAGATCCAGGCCGGCTTCGGCCCGCTGGTAGAGGGCTTCGTGCGCGTGCCGTTCAACGACGCCGCCGCGGTGCGCGAGATCGCGAAGACGCACTCGGACGTCGTCGCGGTGATGCTGGAGCCCGTGCAGGGCGAAGGCGGCATCAACCCGGCACGCAACGACTACCTGCGCGAGCTGCGCGCCGTCTGCGACGAGCAGGGCTGGCTGCTGATGCTCGACGAGGTGCAGTGCGGCATCGCGCGCACCGGCAAGTGGTTCGCGTACCAGTGGGCCGGCATCCAGCCCGACGTGATGAGCCTGGCCAAGGGCCTGGGCTCCGGCGTGCCCGTGGGCGCGCTCGTGGTCAGCGAGAAGGCCAGCAACGTGCTCGGCCCCGGCAACCACGGCACCACGTTCGGCGGCAACCCGCTGGCGATGCGCGCCGCGGTCACCACGCTCGAACTGATCGAGTCCGAAGGCCTGATGAAGAACGCCGAGGACGTGGGCGAGCGCCTGCGCGCCTCGCTCCGGCGCGCGCTCGCCGGCGTCGACGGCGTGGTGGAGGTGCGCGGCGAGGGCCTGATGATCGGCATCGAGCTTGCCAGGCCCTGCGGCGTGATCCTCACGCGCGCGGCCGAGGCCGGCCTGCTCCTGAGCGTCACCGCCGACACCGTGGTGCGCCTGGTGCCGCCGCTGATCTTCACCGCGGCCGAGGCCGACGAGGCGGTGGCCAAGCTCGCCCCGATCATCAAGGCCTTCCTGGCGGAGGAGCAGGCATGAAGCCCGGCGACACCCTCATGAAGCACTACCTGCAGTTCAAGGATCTCCGGACCCAGGAGTACGCGTACCTCTTCGAGCGCACCAAGGAGATCAAGAAGCGCTTCAAGAACTACGAGAAGTACCAGCCGCTGGTGGACCGCACGCTGGCGATGATCTTCGAGAAGGCCTCCACGCGCACGCGCGTGAGCTTCGAGGCCGGCATGTACCAGATGGGCGGCTCGGTGGTGAACCTCACCACGGGCGACAGCCAGTTGGGACGCGCCGAGCCCATCGAGGACTCGGCTCGCGTCATCAGCCGCATGGTCGACATCGTGATGATCCGCACCTTCGAGCAGACCAAGATCGAGAAGTTCGCGGCGCACTCGCGCGTGCCGGTCATCAACGGCCTTACCAACGAGTTCCACCCGTGCCAGATCCTGGCCGACCTGTTCACGTTCATCGAGCACCGCGGCGCCATCGCCGGCAAGACGGTGGCGTGGGTGGGCGACGGCAACAACATGGCCAACACATGGCTGCAGGCCGCCGACATCCTCGGCTTCACGCTGCACGTGAGCACTCCGAGCGGGTATGAGCTGAACCCCGAGGTGGCCGGCGTGAAGAACAGCGCCTGCGTGAAGCTGTTCGACAACCCGCTCGACGCCTGCCGCGGCGCCGACCTGGTCACCACCGACGTGTGGACCAGCATGGGCTACGAGGCCGAGAACGAGCGCCGCCTGGTCGACTTCGAGAAGTGGTGCGTGAACGCCGAGATGATGGCCGTCGCCCGCTCCGACGCGCTGTTCATGCACTGCCTGCCCGCGCACCGCGGCGAGGAGGTCACCGCCGAAGTCATCGACGGCCCGCAGTCGGTGGTATGGGACGAGGCGGAGAACCGCATGCACGTGCAGAAGGCGCTCATGGAGTACCTGCTGCTCGGACGGATCGGCTAGGCGCCTTCCACCGCCCCCCTAGAACAGATCGAACGCCCGCCACGCGGGCTCTCGCGCGCGAGCCCGCGAGCGTCGACACGTCTCCTGCCAGTGCATTCCTGACGAGCTGGGGTCTCCGCAGTAACCCTGAATTGCCGCGCATGGGCACAACGAATGCCATTGCCGCACGCAGAGGAGCTCGCTGCCGAGCACCCCAATTCAAAGGAACTGTCATGACCACTTCACGCTCCGGTGCGAGCTCCGATAAATCGTGGCTGCGTCTTTATGCGGCCGTGGCGGCCCTGCCCCTCGTGCTGACCGCCTGCGGCGGCGGTGGCGGCGGAGGCTCGCCCACGCCGCCCCAGTCGCCGCCGCCCGCGCCGACGCCGACACCGGCCCCCGCGGCTTCGCTCAGCGTGGCGGCCTCCGGCAGCACGACGAGCCCCGGCGGCACCGCGGTCACGCTGACCGCGACGGTGACCAACAGCAGTGCCACGCCCACCTGGACGCTGAGCGGCGCCGGCTCGCTGAGCGCCAGCTCGGGCACGAGCGTGGTGTACACGCCGCCCGCCACCGGCAGCCTCACTGCAAACACGACGGTAACTATTTCCACCGCGTTGACGGGCGCCACCACGCAGACGACGCCCATCACGGTGGTCGTCACGCCGATCGCCGGGGCGAGCTGGATCAATGTCTCCGCCCCGTCCGCGGGCAACCTGCTGGGCGTGGACTACGACGACGGCAAGTACGTGGCCGTGTCCGACACGGGTGCAGCGCTCGCAAGCAGCGACGCCGCAACGTGGACGTCCGTCACCGTGTTCTCGGGCACGTCGCCGAAGGCCTATGCCATCGGGCACCTGAACAGCACCTACGTCGCGGTCGGCACCGTCGCATCCGCCGGCGCGGCGGCCTGGAGCACCGACGGCAGCACGTGGACCGCGGGCACCCTGCCCTCGGGCACGACGCCGCTGCACGGCCTGATCGTGGGCACGAAGGTCGTCGGCCTCGGCGAGGGCGGCAAGATCTATTCGAGCGCCGACGGCATGACGTGGACGACGCTCGCGACCACCACCGCGGGCACCCTGAACGCCGGCGCCTACGGCAACGGCCATTACGTCGGCGTGGGCGATGCCGGCTACATCGTGGCGAGCCCGGACGGCACCACCTGGTCGTCCGGGCAGGTGGTCGTGATCAACGGCACGCCGATCAACCTGCACGGCGTCGCCTGGACCGGCAGCAAGTTCGTGGCGGTGGGCGACAACGGCATGATCGCGACGAGCACCGACGGTTCGAGCTGGGCACCGGGACCGGCCTCGCAGATCTCGGGCGCGTTGCGCGCCGTCGGCGTGTCGCCGTTCGGGCTGATCGTGATCGTCGGCGACAACGGCATCGAGACGAGCCCGGACGGCGTCACCTGGACGGCGCGCGACGAGGCCGGCGCCGCCGCGCTCGACGGCGTGACCTACGGCAACGGCAAGTTCGTGGCGGTGGGCGCGTCCAGCGCGATCAAGACCTCGTCGGAGAACTGAGGAACCTGAGCGCGCTCAGCGGGCCGCGGGCGCGGCCGGTGTCGCCACGTCGGCGTCGGTCAGCGTCCGCAGGAAGGCGACGAGGTCGTCGATCTCGCCGTCGTCCAGCCGCGGACGGCCGTCGGGCAGCGGCTCGAACGGCACCTCGCGATCGACGTGGGGCACGCTCGCGGGCGGCAGGTCGTCGTAGGCGTGCACGCCGCCGTCCGCGCGGCGCGGGTACCAGCGCGCGGGATCGGTGTCGCGCGTCGCGTAGAACGCCACCGCGTCGCGCAGCGAATGCACCGAGCCGTTGTGGAAGAAGCTCGTGCGCAGCGCCACGTTGCGCAGCGTGGGCGTGCGGAAGCGGCCGCAGAAGCTCGGGTCACCGGTGAGGCCCGTGCGGCCCGCGCGGCACAGCCCCAGGTCGACTTCGGCGCCACGCGCCAGCGACGCCACCGGCAACCGCAGCGACGGGTCCAGCGGCGGCAGATCGGCGCGCCGCGGCGCCCCCACCGCGATGAAGCCCGCGTCGGTGAACAGCGGTGCGCGCCCGCCGGGGCTGCGCCGGCTCGGATGGCACGTCTCGCAGTTGCCCTTGGCCGCATCGCGGTACAGCGCCAGCCCGTGCCGCTCGGCCGGCGACAGCGTCGCGCGGCCGGCCAGGAAGCGGTCGTAGCGGCTGTCGAAAGGCGCGAACTCCGGCGCCTGCTCGTAGACCTCGAAGGCCAGCGCCATCCACGCGACCACCCGCTTCGCGTCGGCGAACACGTCGCGGCCCGGCGCGCTGAAGGCCTGGCGGAACCGCGCCGCGTACGGCGCCGCGGCCACGCGCCGCGCCAGTGCGGCCTCGTCGGCGTTGCCCATCTCGCGCGCATCGAACAGCGGGATGCGCGCCTGCTCGCGCGCCGTGTCCGCGCGCCCGTCCCACGTGAAGCCGCCGGTGGGACCGCCGTCGACGCCGTGGGTCTCCTCGTCGTCGACCGTGTGCTCGGTGAAGCGGCCGGCGAACTGCGCGTACCGCAGCGAGGGGATCGCGCGCGTGCCCGCGTGCGCGGGGTCGGCGTCGGCGAACGGGCTGGGCGTGCGCGCGTTCGGGCCGAACGCCGCCGCGGGATCGTGGCAGCTCGCGCACGCCAGCCGGCCGCCGGCCGACAGGCTGGGGTCGTTGAACATGGCGCGGCCCAGCGCGGTGAGCTGGTCGACGCTCGGGCGATCGCCGTACGCGCGCGGCGCGGGCTCGACGGCGCCGGCGAATGCCGTCGACAACGCCAGCGCAGCCGCGGCGCCGCGAACCAGCGTTCGCACGGACCGCATCAGAACCTGTGAATGAATCCCGCGCGCCCGAGCGGCTCGCCAAAACGTGTCCGATCAAGGCGCAACGCACAGACGTAGCTTGGGCTACGGCGAGCATTTGCAACGCAGAGCGGGCGCGTTTTGGCGGGACGAGCGGGTGTGTGGGACTCGTTCACAGGTTCAGTGGGCGCGCAGCTCCAGCGCGGCGGTGAGGTCGCCCATCGGCGGCAGGCCATGTGCCTGCAGCGAGGAGTCGCGCAGCTGGAGGCCGGGCAGCACCGGCAGCGACCAGCGGTGCGTGATGAAGCGCAGGATCGAGGCGGTGTCGTAGGGCGTGTGGTCGACGGCGCCGCGGCGCGCGAACGGCGAGATGATGATCGCGGGGATGCGCGTGCCCGGGCCGACGAGGTCGCCCTTCGGCGGGGCCACCTCGTCCCACTGGCCGCCGTTCTCGTCGTAGGTCACCACCACCAGCATGTGGGCCCACTGCGGGCTCGCCTGCAGCTTGGCCACCAGGTCGGCGATGTGGGCGTCGCCCTCGGCCACGCTCGCGTAGCCGGGGTGCTCGTTGTCCTTGCCGACGGGCTTGTAGAACGCCACGGGCGGCAGCGTGCCGGCGGCGGCCGCGGCCACGAGGTCGTCCTCGTCCTTCAGGTGCGCGGCGCGCTCGGCGGCGTGCGTCTTCGGGTCGAGACCCGCGTAGTAGTTGAACGGCTGGTGGTGCGCCTGGAAGTTGCCAGAAGGCGCGTCGTAGACCTTGGTGCGGTCGGCCGTCGCGGCGTTCCAGCCGCCGGCGTACCAGGTCCACGCGACGCCCTTGCCGGTGAGCAGGTCGCCGATTGTCGTCTGCGTCTGCGGCGGCAGCGTGGTGGGCTCCAGCGGCGTGGCGTACAGGCCCGCGGTGTCGTCGGGCGTGGGCGGGTTGTAGCTGGGCTGGTACGGCGGCTGCATCGTGTTGACGCTGTGGAAGCTGCCGTCGCCGAAATAGTCCTTGGGCGTGAGGTTGCCGCTCTTCTTGAACACCGGCGGGCCGGCGAGCGCCGACGGCGGCGAGTTGTCGGCCAGCGCGAGATCCGGCGTGAACTTGCCGTCGGCGTCGGTGCGCAGCACGGTGATGGACGGATGGGCCGGGCTCGTGTCGGCGTCCGGATACACCGGCACGCAGGCGCACACGAGGTACTGGTGGTTCAGGTACGAGCCGCCGAACGCGCCCTGGAAGAAGCGGTCGGCCAGCGTGTAGTCGCGCGCCACCTTCCACATCGCCGTGCGGCTGCCGTCGTAGTACCCCATCACCAGGCCGCCCGAGTCGCCCCAGGCGGCGAACTTGTCGTTGAGGCCGCCGTCGATCTGCATCTGGTTCTCGTAGAACCGGTGGTACAGGTCGCGCGTGACGATGGTGTTGGCGAGCGCCGGCGCGCCCCAGGCCGGCGTCGGCGAGTCGACCTGGAACGGCGCGTTGGGCAGCACGTTGGTGGTCTGGGCCTGCGTGACCGTGACGGGCTGGCCGGCCGCGGTGAGGCCGCCCCAGGCCGGCGGTAGCTTGGGCAGCACGCTGCCGTCGCGATCGCGTTGCGGCGCGTAGCCGGCGGACTTCTTCCGGCCCGAGCCGGCCGCGGCCACGCCCGTGGCGCCGGGGAAGCTGGCGAACAGGTTGTTGAAGCTGCGGTTCTCGGCGTAGATCACGACCACGTTGGCGATGCGATCGAGCGCGAGCCGGCTGGCAAGCGCGGCGGCGAGATCCTCCTTGCGGCCGGTGCCGGCGACGGCGGCGGCGATGCGCTCGATCACGGCCTGCTGCTCGGCCACGAGCGCGGCGCGGCTCTTGTCCGCAAGACCGGCGTCCGAAACGGGATCGGACACGCCCAGCCGCGCCCTCAGTTGCGCTTCGGCGGCGGCCGGCGTCGTCTGGCCGCCGGAGGCGTCGATGAGGGCCTGCAGCTCGGTGGACAGCGGCCCGACATCCGCGGCTCCCGCGTCGACGCCCTTGGGGCTTCTCAGCACGAGCGCCCGCGTCACGGCCACCTTCGTGTGCGCCGCCTCGTCGACCAGGAACGCGCCCTTGCCGACTTCCGCGACGATCGCGCCGCTGCCGGCCAGCCTGAACCCGCCGTCCGCGCCCGAGAACACCGACGGCTCGCCGGCGTCGCAGCGCGCGTTGCCGTTGCGGTCGACGCAGACCTTGGCGTGCGCGTAGACCTTGCCGTCGACGCCCCGCACCACGCCGGAGACGGCCGGCGCCTTGGCCGAGGCGGGCATGGCGGCAAGAAGGGAGGCGGCGACGAGCGCGGCGGCCAACGGGTTGAGCTGCGGATGTCGGGACATGGATCCTCTCGGGGCCGTAGGTGAGGGAGACGCGCTGGCGTCCGTTGCCCGGGATTCTCGCCCTGAACATGCACCGCCTCGAAATCAAGACGTTACCGGATGCGGGCTTCCGGCGCCCCTGGGCCGGGTGGGGCTTGCGTAATCCCGTACGGAGGCTGTCAGGCAGTGCTGGCAACATGCCTGCCAGAATGGGCATCTGCCTGCCGCCCGGCCTCTCGAGACCTGAAGAACAGATGACCAAGATCGCGGTCGTGACCGACCTGCATGCCAACCGGGAAGCCGTCGAGGCCGTCTTCGCCCACGCCCGCGCGCAGGGCGCCACGGAGTGGGCGTTCCTGGGTGATTTCGTCGGGTATGGCGCCGATCCCGCCTGGGTGGTCGACCAGGTGCGCGAGATGGTGGAGGCCGGCGCCGCCGCGGTGTGCGGCAACCACGACGAGGCCGCCGTCATCGGCAGCACGCCGCAGATGCGCACCGAGGCGCGCATGGTCATCGACTGGACCCGCGCCCAGCTCGATCCCGGCCAGCTCGACTTCCTCGCCTCGCTGCCGTTCCAGGTGCAGCGCGACGATCGCCTCTACGTGCACGCCAACGCGTTCGCCCCGAGCCAGTGGGAATACGTGCAGGGCCGCGCCGACGCCGTGCGCTCCATCCACGCCACCACCTGTCACTACACCTTCTGCGGCCACGTGCACGAGCCGCGGCTGTACCACCTGGGCGCCACCGGCAAGGCGGGCGACTTCACGCCCACGCCCGAGGTGCCGATCCCGCTGCCCGGCTATCGCCAGTGGCTGGTGATCCCCGGGTCCGCCGGCCAGCCGCGCGACGGCAATCCCGCCGCGTGCTACGCGATGTTCGAACCGGGGGCTCAACGGATCACGTACCACCGTGTACCCTACGACCACGAGAGCGCCGCAGCCAAGATCCGCGCCGCGGGCCTGCCCGAGCGGCTGGCGGCGCGTCTCGCCGAGGGGGTGTGATGGCAAGGGAACCAGGCAAGCCGTCGTCGAAGTCGGTCAAGTCCGGCACGGTGCGATCGAGCGGCGCGTTCAATTCGGGCGGCGGCGGCGGCTCGCGCCGCGGCGCCGACTGGTACGACATCGGCGGCCTGGCGCCCCCGCTGGAAAAGGGCGCCGTCGTCGACGGCTTCCTGCTCGAGAAGCGCCTGCACCAGGGCGGGATGGCCGCCATGTGGCGCGTCAGCCGCGTCGACGCCGAAGGCAATCCGGCGCCGGCGGCCGACGAGCCGCCGCTGATCATGAAGGTGCCGCGCATCAAGGGCGGCGAGGATCCGGCCACCATCGTCGGCTACGAGGTCGAGCAGATGATCATGCCGGCGCTCACCGGCGTGCACGTGCCGCACTACGTGGCGCGCGGCGACTTCACGCGCCAGCCCTTCATCGTGATGGAACACATCGCGGGCGACACGCTGCGGCCGCGGCTGTCGGAGGCGCCGCTGGCGCTCGACGAGGTGGCCGAGATCGGCGTGCGCGTGGCCACCGCGCTGCACGACCTGCACCGCCAGCACGTGGTGCACCTCGACGTGAAGCCCAGCAACATCATGTTCCGCCCCGACGGCGCGGCCGTGCTGGTCGACTACGGCCTGTCGCGCCACGAGCACCTGCCCGACCTGCTGGAAGAGGAGTTCTCGCTGCCCATGGGCACCGGGCCCTACATGTCGCCCGAGCAGGTGCAGTTCATCCGCAACGACCCGCGCTCGGACCTGTTCGCGCTCGGCGTGATGCTGTACCACTTCACCACCGGCGAGCGCCCGTTCGGCGCGCCAACGTCGGTGCGCGGGCTGCGCAAGCGGCTGTGGATCGACCCGATCCCGCCGCGCGCGCTGCGTCCCGACTGCCCGCCCTGGCTGCAGGAGGTGATCCTCAAGTGCCTCGAGGTGCAGCCCGACAAGCGCTACCAGACCGCCGCGCAGCTCGCGCTGGACCTGCAGGAGCCCGAACAGATCGTGCTCACGCGGCGCGCCGAACGCATGGTGCGCTCCAGCCAATGGACGCGCCTGAAGCGCTGGTTCTTCGCGCTCGGCGCCGAGCCGCAGGAGGCCGCGCCCAGCGCCACCGAGGTGCTCAACCGCAGCAGCATCGTGATGGCCGCCGTCGACGTGGACCACGCGTCGCCCGACCTGCTCGACCAGCTGCGCGAGACCGTGCGCCGCATCGTGCTCACCGAGCCCGGCGCGCGCCTGGCCTGCGTCAGCGTGATGCGCATCGCCCGCATCGGCACCGACGCGCTCACCGACCACACCGGCAAGAGCCTGCACGTCAAGCAGCTGGTGGGCCTCAAGCACTGGGCGCGGCCCATCAGCAAGTCGCTCAACCTCGAGGACGGCCGGCTCACCTTCCACGTGCTGGAGGCGCCCGATCCGGCCGACGCGCTGGTGGACTTCGCGCGCCGCAACCAGGTCGACCACATCGTGATGGGCGCGCGCGGCAACTCGCTGCTGCGGCGCTACCTGGGCAGCGTGTCGTCCACCGTCGTGGCCGAATCGCTGTGTACCGTCACCGTGGTGCGCGCCACCGCGCCGGTGGAGGGCGACGGCGAGGCGAAGAAGGCCGTCGCCGAGACGTCGCAGTACCAGTAGCCCGCGGCCATGCAAAAGCTCTGGGACATCTCCCCGCCCGTCGACGCCCGCTCGCCCGTCTTCCCCGGCGACACCGCATACAGCCAGGTCTGGGGCGCCACCATCGGGCCGGGCTGCCCGGTCAACGTCAGCGCGATCACCCTGTCGCCGCACACCGGCGCGCACGCCGACGCGCCGCTGCACTACGAAGCCGGCGCGGCGCCCATCGGCGCGGTCTCGCTGGAGCCTTTCCTGGGCCCGTGCCGCGTGATCCACGCCATCGGCGTCGGCCCGCTGGTGGAGATGGCCCACCTCGCGCACGCGTTGCCGCCCGTTGGCGCGCCCCTGCCCGCGCGCGTGCTCGTGCGCACCTACGCGACGGCGCCGCTCGACCGGTTCGACCCCGACTGCGCCGCCTTCGCCCCGGCCACGGTGGAGGCGCTGGCCGACCTCGGCGTCCGGCTGGTGGGCATCGACACGGCCAGCGTCGACCCGGCCGCCAGCAAGACGCTGGACAGCCACCAGGTGCTGCGCCGGCGCGACCTGCGCGTGCTGGAGAACCTGGTGCTCGACGACGTGCCCGAGGGCGACTACGAACTCATCGCTCTGCCGCTGAAGCTGGCGAGCGCCGATGCGAGCCCGGTGCGGGCGGTGCTGCGCGCGCTGGCCTGATGCGTCAACGGTGGCCATCGAGTTGGGGGGATACGGCCTGCGCGCGTTGACCCGCCGCCGAGGCCGGCCGAATATTCCAGCTCGCACCATGCGGTGCGTGCGCCGGGAGGACAGCGGGCCGCCCTCGTCGTGCGTGTCCTGCGGCCCGCGCAAGGGGCATGCGACATGGACGAAGCCAAACTTCAGGAATTCATGGGCAAGCTGGTCGTCGACATGGGCGGCGCGGCGATCATGGCCAACGTGATCCTCGGCGATGAACTGGGGTTGTACCGCGCGCTGGCCGACGGCAAGCCGGTGACGCCGGAGCAGCTCGCGGAGCGCACCGGCTGCAATGCCCGGCTCGTGCGTGAGTGGCTCAGCGCGCAGGCGGCCAGCGGCTACGTGGAGCACGACCAGGGGCGGTTCCGGCTACCCGAGGAGCAGGCGATGGCGCTCGCGGTCGAGGACTCGCCGGTCTACGTCGCGGGTGGCGCGGGCGTGCTCGCCAGCATGTACCTCGACAAGGACAAGCTGGTGGCCGCGATGCGCGGCGACGGCGCGCTGTCGTGGGCCGACCATCATCCGTGCCTGTTCACCGGCACCGAGCGCTTCTTCCGCCCCGGCTATCGCGCCCACCTGGTCGCCGAGTGGCTGCCGGCGCTCGACGGCGTGGTGCCGCGCCTGCAGGAGGGGGCCAAGGTGGCCGACATCGGCTGCGGCCACGGCGCCTCCTCGGTGATCATGGCCCAGGCCTTCCCCAAGTCGACGTTCCACGGCTTCGACTTCCACGACCGCTCCATCGCGACCGCGCGCCAGCGCGCCGCCGAGGCCGGCGTGGGCGACCGCGTGCATTTCACCCAGGCGACGGCGCAGGACTTCCAGGGCGGCGACTTCGACCTCGTCTGCTTCTTCGACTGCCTGCACGACATGGGCGATCCGGTGGGCGCGGCGCAGCGCGCCTACGAGGCGCTGAAGCCGGGCGGCACCGTGCTGCTGGTGGAGCCGTTCGCCAACGACGAGCTCGACGACAACCTCAATCCGGTGGGCCGGCTGTTCTACGCGGCCTCGACCTGCCTCTGCACGCCCAATTCGCTGTCGCAGAAGGTCCAGCTCGGGCTGGGCGCGCAGGCCGGCGAGCGCCGCCTGGGCCATGTCTTCGCCGAGGCCGGATTCAAGCGGTTCCGCCGCGCCACCGAGACGCCGTTCAACCTGGTGCTGGAGGCGCGCAAGTAGCTGTGCAAAGGCCCCGAGCCGCACGGCGCGAAAACCTCGGTTTCGGGGCCTCACAACGCCCGGCATCACCGGGACGAAGCGCCTAAAATCAAGCCTTCGTTCGGCACGCCGCCGCCGCGCCTCACCCGGGCCCGGCGCCGGCGTCCCCTCCTGCCCGGCCTCACCCCGCCGCCGAGGCGCCGCCCACCGCGAAAGAACTCTCCATGGACACCCGCACCTCTCCCGCCCGCGCCCGCATCACCCGACTGCGCGAAGTCATGCACGCGAAGGGAGTCGACGCCGTCCTGGTGCCGTCGAGCGACCCGCACCTGTCCGAGTACCTGCCCGGCCGCTGGCAGGGCCGCCAGCACTTCTCCGGCTTCACCGGCTCCATGGCCACGCTGGCGGTCACCATCGACCAGGCCGCGCTGTTCGCTGACAGCCGCTACTGGGCGCAGGCCGAGACCGAGCTGCAGGGCAGCGGCATCGCGCTGGTGAAGATCCCCACCGGCGCGGCGGTGCACCACCTCGACTGGCTCGCCGCCGAGGTGCGCAAGGGCGGCGTCGTGGCCGTCGACGGCGACGTGCTGGGCCTGGCCGCCTCGCAGCAGTTGCGCAGCCGCCTGGCCGCCGCCGGCATCGCACTCAAGACCGACACCGACGTGCTGGACGATGCGTGGGACGACCGCGCCGCCCTGCCCCAGGCGCGCGTCTACGAGCACGCCGCGCCGCACGCTCCGCGGCCGCGCGCTGCCAAGCTGGCCCAGGTGCGCGCCGCGATGGCCGCGCTGGGCGCCACGCACCACTTCGTGTCCACGGTGGACGACATCGCCTGGATCACCAACCTGCGCGGCGCCGACGTCGACTACAACCCGGTCTTCCTGGCCCACCTGCTGATCGCGGCCGACTCGGCCACGCTGTTCGTGGGCGGCGGCAAGATCGACGCCTCGCTGCAGGCCGCGCTGGCCGCCGACGGCGTCACGCTGGCCGACTACGCGGGCGCCGGCGCCGCGCTGGCCGCGCTGCCGCGAGACGCGGTGCTGCTGGTCGATCCGCGCCGCATCACGCTGGGCTTCCGCGAGCAAGTGGCCGACGGCGTGCGCGTGATCGAGTCCATGAACCCGAGCACGCTGGCCAAGAGCCGCAAGACCGCCGACGAACTCGCGCACGTGCGCGAGGCCATGGCGCAGGACGGCGCGGCCATGTGCGCGTTCTACGCCTGGTTCGACCAGGCCACGCGGCCCGAGCGGCCGTTCGGTCCCGTCACCGAGATCACCATCGATGAGAAGCTGTCGGGCGAGCGCCGCAAGCGCCCGGGCTTCGTCGGCCTGAGCTTTCCCGTCATCGCCGGCTGGAACGCCAACGGCGCGATGCCGCACTACCGCGCCACGCCGCAGTCGCACGCCACCATCGAGGGCGACGGCCTGCTGCTGATCGACTCCGGCGGCCAGTACCTGGGCGGTACCACCGACATCACGCGCGTCTGGCCCGTGGGCAACATCACCGCGCAGCACCGCCAGGACTACACCCGCGTGCTGCAGGGCACGCTGGCGCTGAGCCAGGCGCGCTTCCCGCGCGGCACGCTGTCACCCATGCTCGACGCCCTGGCCCGCGCACCGCTGTGGGCCGCCAGGCTGGACTACGGCCACGGCACCGGCCACGGCGTGGGCTACTTCCTCAACGTGCACGAGGGCCCGCAAAGCATCAGCAAGGCCATGACCGAGGCGGCCCACGCCATGGAGCCGGGCATGATCACGTCCATCGAGCCCGGGCTGTACCGCCCCGGCCAGTGGGGCATCCGCATCGAGAACCTCGTGGCCAACGTCGCCATCGGCGCCACCGAGTTCGGCGACTTCCTCGAATTCGAGACGCTCACGCTGTGCCCCATCGACACCCGCTGCATCGAGCCGGGCATGCTCGCCGCCGCCGACGTGGCCTGGCTCAACGCGTACCACGCCACCGTGCGCGAGCGCCTGCTGCCGCTGGTCGAAGGCGACGCCAGGGCCTGGCTGATCGCGCGCACCGAGCCGTACGCGGGCTAGGGCCCTAACCTGCGACACTCCTGGCTGGGCACCAATCTCACGGAGACGACGCCATGGGCGCGCAATGGAAAGAAAAGGGCAAGGCGCTGGCCGCCGATGCCAAGGGCAAGCTGTTCGGCAAGCTGGTCAAGGACATCATGATCGCCGCGCGCAGCGGCGCCGACCCGAAGGACAACGCCAAGCTGCGCATGGTGGTCGAACAGGCGCGCAAGGTCTCGATGCCGCGCGACACGCTGGAGCGCGCCATCAAGAAGGGTGCCGGCCTCACGGGTGAGAACGTGCACTTCGACAGCGTCGTGTACGAAGGCTTCGCGCCGCACCGCGTGCCGGTGGTGGTGGAGTGCCTCACCGACAACGTCAACCGCACCGCCTCCGAAGTGCGCGGCCTGTTCCGCAAGGGCCAGCTCGGCACGCCGGGATCGGTCACCTGGGACTACGACCACGTCGGCCTGATCGAGGCCGAGCCGGCCACGCCGGGCGCCGACCCCGAGAACGCCGCCATCGAGGCCGGCGCGCAGGATCTCGAGGCGGGCGACGACGAAGGCACCACGCTGTTCATCACCGACGCCGCCGACCTCGACGTCGTGGCCAAGGCCCTGCCCGAACACGGCTTCAAGGTGCTGTCGGCCAAGCTCGGCTACAAGGCCAAGAACCCGGTCGACCCGTCCACGCTCAGCGCCGAGGCGCTGGACGAGGTGTTCGCCTTCCTGGCAGCCATCGACGAGAACGACGACGTGCAGAACGTCTACGCCGGCCTGGCGGGCTGAGTAAGCGGGTCAGTCACCGCGGCCAAGGGCCGTCAGGACATAGCGCAAGAGTTCGCTGGCCCGGTTCGTGGTGGCCGCTCGGGCGCCCTCGGCACCCGGGCAAGCAGCGCCGGCCAGACCAGGACGCCCAGCAGCTTGCCGCACGGAAGCCGGCGGAGTTCCGGGTCGAGAGCCCGGATGCGACCGCGCCCGGATCTCCCCAGGCGCATCGGCATCCGCCTCGAAAACTTGAGCGCTCAGCCTGCCCGATTTCTGGATCCGTGGGATCAATCACGAAATTCAGCTCACCCAAGCCAATAAGAGAAAGCTTATGCGGTTGGTTTTCAATAGCCTGTCGCTACAATGCTGCTGAGCGGTTCGAATGCCGAGCCGTCCAGCAACAGGTTCCCACCGGACTCCGGATCGGGAAACGAACGATCCAATCAAGGGAATTTCATGAACAAGACTCTGCGCGCCCTCCTCGGCGCCGCCCTGCTGGCCATCTCCGGCCTGGCCGCTGCCGACACGCTCGTCACCGCGGTCGACGCCAAGAACAACAGCATCGCCGGCGGCGTCGGCGGTGCCGACTCCTTCATCCTGGTCGCCAACAGCACCTTCTCGGTGACGGCGACGGGCACGTGGCAGAACGACCCGAACCCGGCCTACCTGTCCGACGCCAACGGCCACGCCAACTCGACCTACACGTACGACGGCTCAACCTTCGACATCGGCGCGCTGGTCGGCCAGATCGCCAACGGCGCGTACTTCCTGGTCGGCACGTCGCTGCTGAACGCCAGCACCGGCGCCGGCGGCCAGCTGAAGCTGTTCTACTGGGACTCCGACGCGTACAACAACCTCGGCCAAGTCGAAGCCACCGTCTCGGCCGTGCCGGAACCCATGAACGTCGCGCTGATGGCGCTCGCCCTGGGCGCCTTCGCCCTGACGCGCCGCCGCAAGGCCTGAGCGTTTTCCCGGCCGCTCACCGCGGCCAGGCGAAAGGGGTGCTTCGGCACCCTTTTTTTCACGCCCGCTCGACCAGCGTTCGTCAGTATTGGCGGAACCAGTGCACGTGGTTGCGGCTGACGCTGAGCGTCTCGCTGCGGCCCTTCAGGTGCACCTCGGCCGTCTCGTTGGGACCCTTGATCACCTGCGCCACGAAACGCAGGTTGACGATGGTGGAGCGATGGATCTGGATGAAGGTCTCGGGCTCGAGGCCGTCCAGCAACTCGCGGATGGACTTGCGGATCAACGCCTCGCCGCCGACCCACACGACCAGCGTGTACTTCTCGTCGGAGCGGAAGTAGAGCACCTCGTCGACCGGGATCAGCTTGATCATCTGGCCCACCGACGCGCGTATCCATTGCAGGCGCGACTCGGCCGGCGCGCGGCGGCGCAACTCGCCGGCCAGCGCCGCCAGCACCGCGTCCAGGTCGCCCGACGGCAGGCTGCCCAGCGCGGCGGCGCCGGCCTCGGCCGCGACGCCCGTGACACGGCCCAGGCCGCCGGCCTCCAGGCGGCGGCGCTCCGTCACGCGCCGGCGCAGGCGCGCGAGGCTCTCGCCCAGCCGCTCGGCGTCGAAGGGCTTGACCAGGTAGTCGATCGCGCCCTGCTCGAAGGCCGCGACGGCGTACTGCTCGTAGGCCGTGACGAACACGATCTGCACGTCCGGGCCCATGAGGCGCGCGGCCTCCACGCCGTTCATGCCGGGCATGTGGACGTCGAGGAACACCACGTCGGGCCGCAGCTGCTCCACCAGGTCCACCGCCTCGCGGCCGTTGCGCGCCTCGCCCGCGATCTCCAGTTCGGGCCACAGCTGCGCCAAGTGGTGCGCGAGGTGGGTGCGCAGCAGCGGCTCGTCGTCGACGATCAGGGCCCGCACGGAACCGGTCATTGCGGCCTCCGCGGCGTCTCGGCCACGGGCACGTCGATGAGGATCTCGGCGAGCAGCCCGTGCGGCGCCAGCTCGGTGAGTTCCAGGCGCGCGGCGCCGCCGTAGAACGTGGCGAGCCGCTCGCGCAGGTTGGCCAGGCCGGTGCCGGACGCGGGCGCTTCGCCCATGCCCACGCCGTCGTCGCGCACCACGAGCCGCACCACGCCGCCGTCGCGCCGGCTGGTGACGACGATGCTGCCGCCCGTCTCCGACGGATCGATGCCGTGGCGCACGGCGTTCTCCACCAGCGTGAGCAGCAGCATCGGCGGGCACGGGAAGCCTTGCAGCGCCGGGTCGCCGTCCACGGTGAAATGCAGGCGGTCGGGCATGCGCAGGTGCATCAGCTCGAGGTAGCTGCGCACCAGCGCGATCTCGCGGCCCAGCTGCGCGTCGCCGTCGTCCAGGCGCGGCATCGTGGCCTTCAGGTAGGCGATCAGGCTGCGCAGCACCGCCGGCGCGCGCGGCGAGCCGGTCTCCACCAGCGCCTGCACGTTGGCCAGCGTGTTGAACAGGAAGTGCGGCTCCACCTGCGCGGTGAGCACGGCCAGGCGCGCGTCGGCGGCAAGTCGCTCCAGCCGCGAGCGCTGCAGCGCCAGCTCCAGGCGCATCGCCTTGGCCTCGGAGTCGCGCTGGCGTTCCAGCGCGCCGAGCGCCAGCATCAGGCCGACGATGGTGCCGGTGCCCGAGATCAGGATGAATCCCGCGATGCGGCCCTCGTGGCTGACGAGCGCGGAGAAGTCGCCGCCGGTGGCCAGCAGGTACACGGCCAGCGTGGCCAGCGTCGCGGCGCAGAACACGGTGACGGACTGCAGCACCCACGGCGGCACCACGCGCTGGCGCCAGACCATCGCCGCGCTGCGCCCCACCAGCGTGATGAAGCCGACGAACAGCGTGCGCCCGAGCAGCACCGTGAACGGCAGCTCGAAGATCGGGTTCATGACGATCGCGACGACCAGCGACGAGACCAGCGTCAGCACGATCGCGCGCGGCGACAGCGCGCGCAGGAAGCGCGCCCAGCGCGAGCGCGGCACCGGCTCGAGCTCGGGGTCGAGTCCGGGCGTCACGGCGGGAGGAAGGAACGACATGCCGGCACGATAACGCGCCGCGCGCCGCGCGCCCAGCGCCGCGGGCCTCCGGTGCGACGAGCGACGGATCGCAGGCCGCGAACGGGTGTCAGAACCCGGCGCTCTGCACCGGGTGTCAGAACCCGGCGCGCTGCATGGGCGCGTTGAGGGCCACCCGCAAGGTCTCGGCGCAATCGGCCAGGTGCAGCCGCGACGCCTCGCTCAGGCCCGGACGGCGCTGCGCCGCCTGGATGCGCGGCAGCAGCGCCATGGCCTCGGAGCGCAGCGTGGCGCGCATGTCCACGCGCACCCCGCCCGGCGTGCGCAACAGCACCGTGGCCAGGCGGTTGACGTGGTCGCGCTGCAGCTCGCGCCGGCGCGCCGGGATGTCGCCCTTGCCGTCCGCGCCGAAGTTGCCGGCGTCCGACCACAGCGAGCGCGTGATGCGGTCGTACACCTCGTGCGGCGCCAGCGCCTGCGCCGGCTGGTCGAGCTTGGGCGCACTGTCCTCCAGCCGCTGCGCGAGGCCGTCGCTCATGAGCGCGGCCAGCACCTGGCGCTGCACGTCCAGCATCACCGATTCCACCGGGTAGTCGGTGGACACCGGGGTGCCGCCGGCCGTCACGTCGCCGCGCTCCAGGAAGTCGGGGGCGAGCCGGCGTTGCAGCGCCGGCGACACGCGGAAGCTGTCGGCCGCGAGCATGCCGTCGATCAGCGTGGCCAGCGCCGCGCGCTGCTGTGCGGCCGGCACGGGCTGCAGCGGATCGCGGCCGGAGCCGGGGAAGTCGCGCAGCGTGGAGACGCCGCCCAGCTGGCGCAGCAGGATGCCGGCCGCACGCGTGGCGTCGCGCAGCGCGTAGGCCACGGAGCGGCGCAGCACGGCGTAGTCCTCGGCGGGCTTGAGCGGGCGCGTCTCCTGGCGGGACAGCACGTCGCGCGCGATGGCGAAGCGCTTCTGCGCGAATCCCACCGGGTCGTTGCCGAGGTCGTCCTGCAGCGAGGCCGGGTCGACGCCCAGGAAGTTGTCCTCGTCGGTGCCGTAATCCAGGCCCGGCTCCGTGTTGCGTGCCGCGATCTTGAGCAGCTCGGCCTTCTCCTGCGCCGGCGTCGCGTCGGCCGGCATCGGCTTGTAGGCGTACGCGATGGCCCAGTAGTCGTAGTCGCCCAGCGTCGTGTTGAACGGCGCCGCGGCGTGGTCGCCGGCGCGCTGCAGGTTGACCGGCAGGTAGTCCATCACCGAGGCGGACAGCGCGTGCGTCTTCGTGAACTCGGGGTCGGACAGCTGCTTGTCGGTGTACTCGCGCGAGCCGCGGAAGTTGTGGCGCAGGCCCAGCGTGTGGCCCACCTCGTGCATCGTCACGTCGGTGAGGTAAGCCTGCACGAACGCGTCGGCCTCCGGGCTGTCGGGGTCGATCTCGCCGCGCGCGGCGAGCACGTCCAGGCCGTAGTCCGCCTGCTCGGCGCCGAGGTCGCCGGCCAGGCACGACTGCGGGTCGCGGCCCCACGCGGACGAGTGGTCGGACGCGCCGGCGGCCGGCGGGAGTTCGGAGGCCGGCGCCTGCAGCAGGGCGGCGACGTCGAACGAATGCGCGATGTCCAGCACCTGCGCGCGCGCCGTGCGCACGCTGCGCGAGGACAGGCTCTCGATGGCGATCGCCGCGTCCAGGATCTCACCGCTGCGCGGGTCGACGTGCGTCGGGCCGATGGCGCCGAAGGACGGCTCGGCGTTGACCATCCAGCGCACCGAGGTGACGCCCACGTCCAGCGTGTCGAACGCGGCGTCGTCGGGCTGCACCTTGACCACGATGGCGTTCTTGAAGCCGATGCGCTCGAAGGCCTTGTTCCACTCGAGGATGCCGCGCGTGATCGCGTCGCGGTACTTCACGGGAATAGTGCGGTCGAGCCAGTAGGTGATGGGCCGCACGGGCTCGGACAGCGCCGCCGCCGGATCCTTCTTCTCGAGGCGCCAGCGGTTGATGAAGCGCTCGCGCGGCGAGCGGGCGACGTCGTCCGTGAAGTCGGCCACGGTGGTGGTGAAGTAGCCCACGCGCGGATCGGCCGGGCGCGTCGGCATGACCTTCTCGGGCAGGCGCGCCAGCGAGTAGTGCAGGCCTAGGAACAGGCTGCGCACGTCGGGCAGGAAGCTGGGGATGGTGGGCTGCGGCGCGCCCGCCGGCGCGTTCGGGAACGACGTGGCGATGGACTGCGTGAAGTAGTGCGCCGTGACGTCGAACATCACCTCGTCGGCCGCGCCGCGCACGCTGTCGAAGTAGGAGTTGCGCGGATCGAACGTATACCCCTGGCGGTACATCTGCTGCAGGTGGATCGCCATGCCCAGCGTGTCGCCCAGGAACAGGTTGTTGGCCTCCACCAGCACGCCGCGGGAGGCGGCGTCGGCCTGGCTGGCCACAGGCGTGCTGCCCACGAGGCTGCCCGAGTAGGCGGCCTGCACCGCGAACGCCTGCGGGGTGCCGGGGTTCGCGCGGAAGGTCTCGTTGAGCGCGACGAGCTGCACGAGGTTATGGATCTTGCGGAACTCGACGATCTGCGGCGCGCCCCACGGCGCGGACCGCCACACCATCGAGCCGCCGTACAGGCCGCCCTCGCCCAGGCCCTGCGAGATCTTGGGCGAGAAGAACATCGGCTTGTTGAAGTCTTCCGGCTTCAGCTCCAGCCATACCTTGTCGTCCTTCTGCCAGAGCGTGAGCATGCCGTCGATGCGGCGCGCGCCCTGCGTGAGGGTGGCGAACGGCGGCAGCGGCGGGCCCGCGGGCGCGGCGGCGGCCGCGTGCGGCGCGCCGGCGCGGCCGGCGGTGACCTGGCTGGCCCCGCTCGCCGGCGCCGCGGCCGCGGACGCCGCCTCGACGGCCGCCGGCGCGGCCTCCGCCGGCGTGGGCGCGGCGGGCTCGGCGCCCGGCACGGTCGCGCAGCCGAACAGGAAGGCGACGCAGGCGGACGCCAGCACGGTCAGCGGCGAAATCGGGCGGAATTGAGGCATGGATTCAGGAGTCGTGAAACGTCAGGAGGTTCCTGCGCGGGAAAAACTGCGTAAAACAGTCAGTGATAACCCTGTAGGGACGATTCGGTACGTATAGAATCTACATACCGAAAGTTTCAGCATCGTACTTTCAAACCGAGGTACCCCATGGAAGCCACTGTCGCCGAACGCGGCCAGATCACGCTGCCCAAGGCCGTGCGCGATGCGCTCGGGCTCACGAAGGGTACCGTGCTCAAGGTCGAGCTGGACGGCGGCCGGATCATCCTGCGCAAGGATGTCGCCGACGCCATCTCCCGCGTGCGCGGCCGCTTCAAGCTGCCCAGCGGCGTCTCCACCGACGACGTGATGCAGGACCTGCGCGGCCGCACGCCGGACGAGACGCCCGAATTCTAATGAAGACATGTCGGCCCCCACGCTCCCTGACGGTCGCTGCCCCCCACGGGGGAGCGCGGATCGGCTCGGCTGCGAGCCTCGCTTCCCTCTTCTTGAACTTCCGGTCGGCCTGCTCGAGCGGCAGCGCCGGCACTCAAGACACTTCGAACCGCGACTCCAGCGCGCGGAGGGTCTAGTACGGTGATCGCCATCGACACCTCCGTGCTGATCGACCTGCTGGGCGACGGCGAAGGCGCCGACGCCGCCGAGGCCTGCCTGCGCCTGGCGCTGGGCAGCGGCCCCGTGGTGGTGTGCGACGTGGTGGCCAGCGAGGTCACGGCCGGCCTCGGCCACGGCGCGGAAGTGATGGACGCGCTCGACGACATGGGCCTGACCTTCTCCCCCATCGAACAACGCTCCGCGGTGCGCGCGGGCGAGATGCAACGCAAGTACGTGCAGCGTGCGCGCGCCGCCGGCCAGCCCGTGGGCACCCCGCGCACGATGCCCGACTTCCTCGTGGGCGCGCACGCCCTGCTCCAGTGCAACGGCCTCATCACGCGCGATGAAGGCTTCTTCCGCGACTACTTCAAGGGCCTCAAGGTCATCGTGCCCAAGACCTGACGCCCGCCTCTTCTTTCCACTCAGACGCCCCAACCCCGGCTTTTCCAGGAGATCCCCATGCTTGTAGCCTACCGCCAACACGTGGCCGAACGCGCCGCCCTCGGCATCCCGCCGCTGCCCCTGACCGCGCAGCAGACGGCCGACGTCATCGAGCTGCTGAAGGCCCCGCCGGCCGGCGAGGACGCGTTCCTGCTGGACCTGCTCACGCACCGCGTGCCCCCGGGCGTGGACGATGCCGCCAAGGTCAAGGCGAGCTTCCTGTCGGCCGTCGCGCACGGCGACGTGCAGGTGGCGCTCATCTCCAAGGCCAGGGCCACCGAGCTGCTGGGCACGATGGTGGGCGGCTACAACGTCAAGCCGCTGATCGACCTGCTGGATTCGGCCGACGTCGCGCGCGAAGCCTGCAACGCGCTGAAGAAGACGCTGCTGATGTTCGACTTCTTCCACGACGTCGCGGAGAAGGCCACGGCCGGCAACAAGTTCGCGTCGGAAGTCATGGACAGCTGGGCCAAGGCCGAGTGGTTCACGTCGCGCCCCGAGGTGCCGGCCAAGATCACCGTCACCGTGTTCAAGGTCACCGGCGAGACCAACACCGACGACCTGTCGCCGGCGCCGGACGCCTGGAGCCGCCCCGACATCCCGCTGCACTACCTGGCGATGCTGAAGAACGCGCGCCCTGGCATCACACCGGAAGAAGACGGCAAGCGCGGCCCGATGAAGTTCATCGAAGACCTGAAGGCCAAGGGCCACCTGGTCGCCTACGTGGGCGACGTGGTGGGCACCGGCTCCAGCCGCAAGAGCGCCACCAACAGCGTGGTGTGGGCGACGGGCGAGGACATCCCGTTCGTGCCGAACAAGCGCTTCGGCGGCGTCACCCTCGGCGGCAAGATCGCCCCGATCTTCTTCAACACGCAGGAAGACTCCGGCTCGCTGCCGATCGAGGTCGACGTGTCCAGGCTGGACATGGGCGACGTGATCGACGTCTATCCGTACGAAGGCCGCATCGAGAAGAACGGCGCGGTCGTCGCCGAGTTCAAGTTGAAGAGCGACGTGCAGTTCGACGAGGTGCGTGCCGGCGGCCGCATCAACCTGATCATCGGCCGCTCGCTCACCGCCAAGGCGCGCGAGTTCCTGAAGCTGCCCGCCTCCGCCACGTTCCGCCTGCCCACGCCGCCGGCCGAATCGAAGGCCGGCTTCACGCTGGCGCAGAAGATGGTCGGCCGCGCCTGCGGCTTCCCGGAAGGCACCGGCGTGCGCCCGGGCACCTACTGCGAGCCGAAGATGACCACCGTCGGCAGCCAGGACACCACCGGCCCGATGACCCGCGACGAGCTGAAGGATCTCGCCTGCCTGGGCTTCTCGGCCGACATGGTGATGCAGTCGTTCTGCCACACCGCGGCCTACCCGAAGCCGGTCGACGTGAAGATGCACCACGAGCTGCCCGCGTTCATCTCCAACCGCGGCGGCGTGGCCCTGCGGCCGGGCGACGGCATCATCCACAGCTGGCTCAACCGCCTGCTGCTGCCCGACACCGTGGGCACCGGCGGCGACAGCCACACGCGCTTCCCGATCGGCATCAGCTTCCCCGCCGGCTCGGGCCTCGTGGCCTTCGGCGCCGCCACCGGCGTGATGCCGCTGGACATGCCCGAGTCGATCCTGGTGCGCTTCAAGGGCCAGATGCAGCCCGGCGTCACGCTGCGCGACCTCGTGCACGCGATCCCGCTGTATGCGATCAAGAAGGGCCTGCTGACCGTCGCCAAGCAAGGCAAGATCAACGCGTTCTCCGGCCGCATCCTCGAGATCGAGGGCCTGCCCGACCTCAAGGTGGAACAGGCGTTCGAGCTCAGCGACGCCTCGGCCGAACGCTCGGCCGCCGGCTGCACGGTGCACCTCAACAAGGAGCCGATCATCGAGTACATGACCTCGAACATCGTGCTCATGAAGAACATGATCGCCGACGGCTACGCGGACAAGCGCACGCTGGAGCGCCGCATCAAGGCGATGGAGGCGTGGATCGCCGACCCGCAGCTGCTCAAGGCCGACGCGGACGCCGAGTACGCTGCAACCATCGAGATCGATCTCGCCGACATCAAGGAGCCGATCCTGTGCTGCCCGAACGATCCGGACGACGCCAAGGTCCTCAGCGACGTGGCCGGCACCAAGATCGACGAGGTCTTCATCGGCTCGTGCATGACCAACATCGGCCACTTCCGCGCGGCGTCCAAGCTGCTCGAAGGCAAGCGCGACATCCCTGTCAAGCTGTGGGTGGCCCCGCCGACCAAGATGGATGCCTCGGAGCTGACCAAGGAAGGCCACTACGGCACCTTCGGCACGGCCGGCGCGCGCATGGAGATGCCGGGCTGCTCGCTGTGCATGGGCAACCAGGCGCAGGTGCGCGAAGGCGCGACCGTCGTGTCGACGTCGACCCGCAACTTCCCGAACCGCCTCGGCAAGAACTCGTTCGTGTTCCTGGCCTCGGCCGAACTCGCCGCGATCGCGTCCAAGCTGGGCCGCATCCCCACCGTCGCCGAGTACCACGCCGACATGGGCGTGGTGAACGCCGACGGCGCGAAGATCTACCGCTACATGAACTTCGACCGGATCGAGGAATACGCGGAGACCGCCAAGGGCGTGACCGCCTGATCTCGCGCGACGCCGCGACATCCGAAGGGGCCGAGCGATCGGCCCCTTTTTTTGGTTCTTCGCCGATCTGCGGGGAGCAGGCGCTTGGCGATTGGCGCGACGAGTCGGCGAGTCCAGAGTTTCGGGCGTCCACCGCGCTGGCGAGCGGCGGCTGCATCCCGCCGGGGCTGGCTTCGTGGCGGTCGCCCCTGCGGGTCGACTGCGCTGCGCTCCTCGGGGCGGGGGCGCGCGCCAGAACTCGCTGCGCGCCTGCGGCGCTGCGCTCAAACAGCTGGCGCGAGTCAGTCGACGAAGCGCGCTGCGCGCGCCGCCCCCACCCCTGCGGTGCTCGCCGCCACTCAA